>OLXY01000420.1_pt1 | contig 22592 bp, 37 predicted proteins | sample 1644221 | NCBI WGS metagenome assembly OLXY01 (sample SAMEA103958121, study PRJEB25191) | human gut metagenome | reverse complement strand
AAAAATTTTAATTATGTCAAATTTAAAAATCAAATAACTACATTAAATTTGCAATGCTGAGAGAAACATTCAATTTAGTATTAGCAGCAACTTGATTAGCAACAAATCCCCAACGGGCTGCTTGATTTGCATCGCCGCCACCTTGACTTGCAATTGCGGCCATCCATAGGGGATAAGCTTGGTGGGCAGTATCAAATTCTACATTAACATAAACGATGTCTGCGATTACATCCTAATAGTTTTGAAATTTTTCAATAAGACCGCGTAGGATTGCAGTGGAAGAAACATAGAGATTATTAACATTCATAACAAATAGAGTATTTTTTTGATTCATATCAATACCTTTTTGTTGCTGGTTAAAGAAAAAGTTTACTCTATTAAAAGCCAAATCTAACACTTTTGCTGCGAGTTGCATTTTGATATAATTTCTTATTTGTTCCTGTACATTCGCGTCACCATGATATATAGAAGCGGTAGATTGATTTAACATAGCAAACATTATCTATGCAGTAGGAATAGAATCATCAGCGCCATTTTGGCTAATTAAATCCAAAGAACTGTATAAATTAGTTCCTGAAGCTTTCATATTATTAAATTTACTAATATCATCGCCCATTAAACCAATAGAACCAGTCATACCACCTGCAGTACGTTGCTTTTCTGAGAAAGCAATGTAATATGGATTCTTTCCCACTGTCGCCGCTTGAACACTATCTACTTTATCAAATTGTTTTTGAATAGAAGGGAGGTCAATAATATTTTCATTAAAATAGTTGTCTAAACTTGCTTGTAAGTTTGGTAAATCTTTTTTCCCGCTAATTGACTTTAACCAAGTTTTGAGTTCGCGCTATGAAGCGCTAAGGGCATCTTTTTTATTCTTATTTTTTTGATAGCCTTTAAAAATTTCTTCATTCGTGCGCTTTAAACGATGTTGCGTGCCATACCGTTTATTTTCATTATCAAAAGCATTAATATCTGTTCCTATTCTTAAATCATCATCAGACTATACTATGTCTTTAAGGTCTTCAGGGCCTGGTACTAACATTTTTACATTTCTTGTATCTTTCCCTGTTAGCCAAAGCTTTGTTATAATTTCTTCCCATACTGCACCAATGGCCTATTGATAGGCTTGCTGAACTGAATTATTTACATCTTGTATATAGGATTTAGCCATTGCAGTTTTAAATTGCTCGGCAAGTAGTCCTTTTAATGGACCAATTTGTGCTTGGTCGCCAAATACAAGTGAAATAAGTTGTCGTACGGCATAGTCTTTAGTTTGTTCACTTAGCTCATTAACAGCTTTAGTTTGAATTTCTGTAATTGCAGAACGAAGTTTTTGTTGCTCTTTATCTGTGGCTTTTCGTCCAGTGTTTTCCTCTAATTGCTATTTAGCCACATCATAGACTTTTTGCCTTAAACTATTTAAAATTATCATTGGGTCGTTTTTACCTTTTTGATTTAATGCCTGACCAAGTTTACTGGTTCTTGCATTCCAATTGGCAAATTTAATATTATTCCACATAGCAAGAAGTCTTTGTTTTTTCTTTTTACTGCGCTTACTTTTTTTATCTATATCACTGCGGATTTTTTCTTGAAAGGCAAGTAATTCCTAAATAGCCGCGGTTAATTCTGGATTTTTAAGTTCAGTGGTATTAGAAGTAGGGTCATAAGAATAGGCTATGCCTTCTTTGTTAATTGTCTCTCTAATTTTGTCAAAGGTACTATTCATATCTTTAATAAATGATTCATTATCTAAATCTAATTTAGAGAGAGATTGCGCCATTTTCGCGGCTTCTTGCTCTAATTGACTGGAAGAATTTTCCCATTTATGAATTAATGTTTCAATGATACCAGGACCAGTTCGTAATGCTTTTTCATCCATATTAGTTAATTGATTAGCTAAGGCAACTAATCCGTCTACTAAAGTATTATAAACTTGATAATAATGTTCAGAATCTCTACGAATTTGGGCGATTGCTTCTTTACGACTCTTTTCTTTGTTCTGCCAGTCGGCCAAATTTTGCTTAAGATTTTGTATCATTTCTGGTGTGCCGCTCATTACTTTAGAAGTTTCTCCGCGTAAGGATTTTATAATATTTTCAATAGTTTCATTGCCATAAGCTGCCCGTATATTCCTTTCTATTATTGTTTGTTCTTCATATTGCTAATATAAAATAGCAAGAATTTCCTATGTTGTTGCCTCAATATCTATTTGGTCTGTTGCAGCAGTGACAAGTGCTTCAAAACTTGCATTTCCGCCTCCATATAGCGACGCACCTTCTGGAGTTAAAATAACAGCATAGCCGCCGACGCCAGAAAATTCTCCACTCATAAAGTTTCACCACCTAAAAAAATAAGAGAGCTTAAGCTCTCTTAATGAATGTCTTTATAACGTTCAGAACTTAGTGCTTCAAGCATTAGTTCTACGCCGGTTTTACCAGTCATAATTTGTTCAAAAATTGCAGGGCTAAAGCCGCTGATATAACTGTAATCTCCATCAAGAGCGGGGATGACAGGATGTTCTGCATTAACATTCCAGAAAATTAATTTTGGCATTTTCACTCCGACACTTTTCCACTTTTCTTTAATTTGGTCAATTAAAGTTTGGGGATTTTTTGCGGGCATATAGCGCCAATCGCGAATTTCACGGGTTCCTATGTCCCATTGCATATCACTGATAATTACAAGATATTCTGGAATATCCTCTTCCTTTAAATTATACTTCACAATATTATTTAAAAGAAGGTCAAAAGTAGCTTCAATATTAGTGTTTTCACAAAGATTGGTTTGATAAATACGCTGAACTTTATCAACAAAATTGACACCCTTAATTTCAATTAATTGAGGCTTAGAAGAAAAACTGATATAATGATTCTTAAAAGGACCATTAGCCTTTTCTGCGCAATACATACCAAGAGAAATTGCCACATCAATAGGTGCGACAGAAGCGGCACCACTGCACATAGAACCAGAAGTATCAACAACAGCCAAAGCATTAAAGGTGGCATTATTGAAATAATCAGCAAGATTTTCCCAATACTTCTCAAGAGTATTGCAAGTTAGTTCATCTTGCCAATTGGCGTGAATAGCTTGCTTTACAACTTCATAGGGGAAAAGAGTCGTTGCATTTACCTTCGTGGTCTTAGACTTCATAAAAGCTTCATAGCGCTCACGAGTAATGTCATTGTGGGCAAAAGCATTGCGATACTTGAAACCTGCCTTAGAGGGCAACTTGTCAAATTGAATTTCATCCCAACGATTCTGAGACATTAGGGTTTCAACAATTTTAATTTTCGCGCGCAAACTAGTAAGCATCTTACGATATTGCTTAGGGGTTAAACGCATATAATCTGCAAGTGCTTTACCATATTTCTTATGTTCAGCGGAAGAACAATTCATTGACCAAACCCACTTTGCACACAGACTGGGGGTCTGGCATTCCATATCAAGCCGCAGTTGGCGATCAAAGAAAGTAAAAGCATCCAGCATACAAGGAGTATCCATTAAAGCATAAAGGTCATCATAACGGCCAACAAAAGGAATATAGTTAATATTCCGCTTTACAACTTCAGGATGTTCCTTAGCAAGCCAACGAATACATACACGGAAAAAGCGACGTTCACCATAACCATTACCGCGAATATCACGAATAAAGAACAAGCACTTTAGCGCAAGTTCAGGATTCTCGTCATATGCTTCTTTAAAGAGAAGAATAACATCATTGTCACTCTTTGCACGATAAGCGCCACCAAGAGCAAATAAGTCAAGGACTTTGTTTAGGGTAGATTTGTGTGCTACTGCGCCATTAGTGGTGTGGGTATAGTTGGTTTCTTGCTTTAGGGAATTTAGTAGATTATTCATGTTTCTTTTTCTCCTTTTCATTTTGGAAGCAATAGAGCTATTGCTTATCTTTTATAGATATATTATAGGAGAAAATTTTAGAAAAGTCAAATTTTTTATAAAAAATGGCAGACAAAAAGTCTGCCTTAATTATGTGTAAAAGTTTTCTGCACCTCAAAAAAGTTGGTATTTGGATCATAAGTAATATAAATATTTTTACTTACTACCCAATCTGAGGTGCTATAAATTACTGAATCATCATTTAAAATTTCTAAACTTGTAATTTCAGTATTGTCTGTTAAAATAGACTCTACTTTTGCTCCAGAAGTTTTAAAAACAATTCGTAAAACTGGTGCGCCATCAGTAGAACTAAAGGAAAAATGTGTAATTTCTTGTTTAGTAGGCTCACTATGATTAATGCGATAATACTGCATATTATTCACCTTTTATAAAGCTAATAGATTTTATATCATCTGTGCCAAAATTTATTAATTCGGCAGAGCAATCTTCATTTGACCAAGATAGATTAAGGATAATAGTGTCATTAAATTTAATAGCCAATGAAGAAAAAGAACTTAAAGAATTTGGTAAATCTTCTTCTTTGGTAATTGTTTGTGGAAGAAAAACCGCCATAATAGTTTTATTATTATTTTTAGATAAATAGAATTTATCAATTGCAATAATGTCCTAAGAGTTTAATATCAAAGAAATCATAATAATTCCTCATCATAGTTAATATATTTATTTAATATTGTTTGACCATAAAGGTTCATAACTGAATGAGTTTCTAAATTATCAGGAGGAAAAACAGAATAATCTCTTATTCTAATTACATCGCCATCTTCAAATTCAAAAATCTTTTCTTTATAAGATATTAAATCATATGGTTTAACGCAATGTTCTTTTACAGTGTATTTTTTCTTATTTCTCATTTTCAATCGTCTCTTTAAATTGTAACAACTTTTGCGCGTCTAAATAAACATTATCTTGTGGTTGCAGAATTTTAAAATAATCAAAGCAACCAAACTTTTCATATAATTTAAGTTTTGTTTTTGTTTTGGCTTTTAATAAATTACAAACATTATCAATTGGCAACAATAAATCTTTATGCGTCTCTATTTGCGCGCCGAGACAACCTTGAATACAGTAAGGCCCATATTTACAAGTATCACATTTAATAGAACATAATAAGTTATTTGCCGTTAATATACGGCCTGCCAAATAAAAATTTTGACTTGTAATATTAATAATTTTACCATTTTCTACATTAAATCGTCCATAAAGATTTTTTTCATACGCAGTTCTATGACAAGGACAGATGGCTAAATCTCCTAAGCGTATGCATAACTGATAAGGGATGGTACAAGGTAATTGTAAATTATTCTCTGCAAGAACCCAAGGTAAATAACTATACTCACCTAAATCTTCTATATCACCTAATACGAACCGAGAAAAAAGTTCAGTATTACTATTGCAAATCTCTTCAAAAAAGTCTGTCGCGAGTAAACTAATAAAATCGCAGTAAGACTAAATTTTGGGTTTTGTCCAATCATTATTCCTTACTTCTAACATCATAACTCTTGAATGGACATTTGTAGAAAAATCATACTTTTTAATTTGCTCTTTCCACCAAATAAAATTCTCTTTCCAATACTCAATAGAGCAAGCTGCAACCATTGGGTGGAAACCACAACCTGTTTCTTTGCTAAAAGAAAAAATTTTGTCATACTGTTCTTCACTAATAGTGGTATTATCATTATGAGGACGATTAATATTATCAATTATCGCGCCATCAATAGATAAAGAAAAAGTAAGAATTGTATTAACATCTGCAAACTAATTACGATAATTTAAAATAGGTTGTAATGTTTCGTCATTTAAAATAAAAGTTCCATTTGTAGGAATATTTATTTTATTAATTTTTAAGCCTTTTAAAGTATATTCCAATATTGTTTGTAAACAATCACGGCCTAATTGTGTATGCCAGATTTCACCACTAAATAAATCTATATTAGGAATAGAATAATTATTTTCTAATAACCAATTTAAGACTATTTTTAAATTATGAATAATATTTGTAGAGTTGTTCCCTAAAGAAGGGTAGATTTTTTCATTATTATATAAATAACAATATTCGCAATGTTGGTTACATTTATTTGTTATATATAATTCCATTCCTGCGGTTTGCCACAATTTAGAATTAGAATTAGACCAAGGTTTAAAAAATCTTTCATTTAGAATTGTATATAATAATTGGTCATTTTCTTTTTGAAAAATAGATTCTGACATTTCAATCTCCTAATAAATAAGTTAATGCGCCATTTAACAATAAACGAATTAAACCTATAGGGATTAAAGAAATTGTATTAGTAACTTCATAGTTATCTTTTACACATATGCAATTTCTTCTTAAAAATTGAGCCGCGAGTGTAGCTTCTTGTTGGTCTAAATATTTTGAGTCAATTTGTCCGGCCATTGCAGTTAATATAATCTAATTAATAATGTTATTAACTGTAGCAACATTGGGCTCTGCAAAATACTTTAAATGTTCTTCATATATTTTATATTCTTCATCTGTTAAACATAATAAATTTTCAGAGCATTTAAAAATATCACTTAATAAAACAAAATCATTACTTATTGTTTCAGATTTATTTTTTGCTATAGTTTTATAATTGTCATATAGTTGAGTAAAACCAGTATCACAAGTAGCTATATAATTATTTGGCAAAAATCCTACCATTGCTTGTCCAGAACCGCAATAACAACCTTGGCATTGTTGTTCACGCCAATCTTCTGAAAAAGTAGAATATTTATATGGAAGAACTTCTTCGTAATAGCTTAAAAACTTTCTAATATTTTTTTGAATTTCATAAGTGTGCTTACAAAATAAAGCAAAATTTTTTCCATCTTCTTGCGTTATTGGAGCGGGAACGGCAGTATTTGGAATAATGTCATAAATACGAACATTATCATAATTTAGTTTTTTAATAGGTTCAATAAAAGTTATTTCAAAAAATTTATAATAATTTATTACAGCTTCTTTTGTTGTCAATAATTTTACACTATTTACATTTAATGTTGGTTTTACTGTAATATCTAATATAACATTTGCTGGCAAACGAGTATATAATTCTTTACAAAATTTAGTAAAATTATTTAAGCATTTTTTTGTTGTTCCAATTCCGCGACCAGAATCATTTATTTCTTCTGGACCGTCGCAAGAAAGTTGTAATTGATAAAAGAAGTTTCTATATGGATATTTTCCGAATTGCGCGAATAAATCAAAAACTTTATCAGTCCAATCTGGATAAGAAAAATTTGTAGAACAAAATAAACTATTAAAATATGGATAATAGTTAATTAATTTATGTAGAGTCTCATAAATACGCTCCATATGTAAAAATGGTTCTCCACCCCAAGTTGCTAGTTTTTGAAGCTAATATCTTTGAGGAAAATATTCTTGTATTCTATTAAAATAATAATCTCCTTCAAAAGATTTTTCTAATGCTTCATCAATTTGATTTAAAGCAGGACTTTTATCTATTGTGCAATATTTACAAGATAGATTACAAGTTGCGCAAGGGAATAATATTGCCTCGCTGCGTAAAGAGTTTTTATTACAATTCATAATTTTATCCTATTGTTGTATTAGAATTTCTTAGTTGAACAACAGTCCCATGACTATTTGTCCCATGACTATTTGTTCCATTGCTACAAGTGCCGTGGCCATGATTGCCATTATCACAAGTTCCATTGGAGTTAGAACCTCTACCTGATTTTGCAGTGCTATTACCTGAATAACCACTACGGGAATTTCTAGTTTGCCCATAAGAATAGGTTCCTCTACCACAATTGCCATTTGAACAAGTTTCATTGGAACAAGTTCCATTAGTGGTTTTTGTTCCATTTAAATAAGTTGCAACATTTTTACATTTAAAAATAGAAAAATTAGAAGCACTAGCTAAATTGTTATCTACCGCATTTTTAAAAGTATTAGGCACAACAGAACCCTATACTGCGCTAAAAGTAATAAAAAGATCTGCTTCTGAACTTAAATAATAATCAGCTTTAATTTGATTAATTTTATTATTTAATGCAGCAATATCAGATGCCGCAATTTTTGATGTAGGTGCACTTAACTATGATAAGCCATTACTAAAAGAAGAAATAACGGTATTGAATTTATTCCATACATTATCAATCCAAATTCGTAAAATACTATCTCCTGCCGCCATTTTCTTTCACCTCTTTTATATTATATAAAAAAATTTTTATTTTGTCAAATTTCAAAATAAAAAGAGTAAAGGTCGCGTCTCATTGCCGCATCCATGCCCTTACTCTGTTAGAGAAATATTCTATTCTCCCTGTCGGTTCTAACCCAATTCTGGCTTGCATCTAACTCCCCGACTTGCTATACTCCACATACCTGTGGGCCTTCCTGCGGCACGACCGCCTACTGAGCAAAATATGAGGTAAGCAGTTGTCCCATCATATTTTTGCGCTCTGCCCGCTCCTTTTAGATAACTCGGTCTTGCCGACACCAATTACTCGGGAATTGCACCCTATGCCGCGGCATCTTGGATACATTATCACGTCTGCAAGGGGTCTCCTACCTCGTATAGCGTTTCCATTGTAGAGCCTAGCTCTCTACCCGACCATATTTTATGAGGTTTTCATGATTACATTTAAAATCACCACGAGTAGGTTATTTACCTCTAACTCTCAGTCTGGTTAAATGGAGCCGAAATTCAGAATTGAACTGAAATCTAAGCTTTACAAGAGCCTTGCACTACCATTATGCTATTTCGGCAAATAGGAGCAACGAAGCTCCTAAATTAAATTTGTTTTGGGTCAAAATTAGGGAATTGTTTCGCACCTTGTTTTATAATAGATTCTAAAGTAGCAATTCCGTGTTCAGGAAAATCAAAACCAATAATACAAGCAATTTGGTATTTAATGTATTGGATATAAGTATCTTTTGGCTCAATGTATAAGATACGTTTGAACTCGTTAAGAATATCGTCTTTATAATTTTTTATCTTATGTCGTACAGTTAAAAGAGTCAAGTAATCTGCAAAAATACTCATATCTTTAGGAATGTAGTTATATCCTTGCACCGCTTGAATGTTGCTGAGTAGTTGTCTAAAGTAAGCTACTCGTTCATTAAAACTTTTCTCTTTGTCATCAGAATCTATAATTCGTTCAGGAACATAAGATAATGGATATTTTCGCTTATTATCCTTAAACCATTTAGTTATTTCTGCCGGCGCGATATAATTAAAATTTCTAATATCATATTGAATAATTAAAGGGATAAGTTCTTGTTCAGTCATGGTTATTCCTCAATTGTTTCAATAATTAGGTTATCTTTGTGCTTTGTAATGAATTGTTGGATTTCTGTAATTAAAGTGCTAATTTTTCCATTGCGATAATTTTCTAAGTTTTGACTATATAAATGTAATAAATTATACTTTAATTCTTGTTGTACCCAAATAATTAGTTCATCTGTAGATTTATTTTGAATAGCAGAAGAGCAATATTTTTCTAATTGTTCAATATCGCCATCTAAACGAATCCAAGTAGAACTATAGAATATAAAATATACAGCCAGAACTTCAATTTCTTCTGCAGAATAATTGGTTTTTACAAGTGATTGAGTTAAGTTTAATATTTTTTTAGCATATCCATATTTCATGGAATAATCTATATTAGTATCTTGCCCCAACATATGGAAAGGCCAACTAATTATATATTTGTATTTTTGTACATCTTCACTTGCTAAATAACTTTTTAATATAGAAGAATCAATGTCCTAATAATTTAATAAATTGTTTTGTAAAATATATTGATTAATATTCATTTCATTTCTTCTCCTTCAAATTAATTCCATCCAGGCCCATTGGCACAAGTAGGCGCACAATTCGTAGTACAAGTACCTTTACATTTACCTTTACATGTGCCACCGCACCCACCAGAGCAAGAACCCTTGCAAGTATTATCACAAGTGCCACTACAATTTCCACCACAACCAGAACAACCACCAGAACAACTACCGGTGCAAGTTCCAGTGCAAGAACCGCTACAGGAACTCGTACAATCATTACTACAACCTAAAGAGCAATCATTCGTGCAAGCGGTAGAACACAAACCGCTACAAGAACTTGCACAATCAGAAACCGCAGTATAGGCTTGAGCTTCGTGAGCAGCAAGAATTGTATTGATTGTAGAAAGTGGAGTAATTGTCGTGCCACTATTCGCAGCAGAAATAGAAGTTTTTATAGCATTAATTGGTGTAGCGATTTTTGTTTGGTGTTCTGCTAAAACTGGGCTATTTGAAGTAGGTTGAGTTGAATAATCATAAGCAGCTCCGCCATAAGCTACAAGGCTACCTGTATATTTACGGCGAAGCATTTCGTTTTTTACACGATTTTTTAAATTAATATAATCAGAAGCGGTTATCGCCTCGCCAGAAGAAAGAGACATAAAATCGCCTCCTTAAGATTTAGTTTGGTAGGGATTAAATTGATTGTGTTTTTCTGTGAGGGGGTCTAAATAATCTATAAGTTTTTCAATTGTGCCGTTAGAATAATATTCTTCAAAATTAGAATAATAATCTAAAGTTTTATAAATAATTTCTTCTTTAAAAAAATTAATTAATTCATCAGAACCAACAAATGTTAAATCAAATGAAAGAAGCTAATTGAATAATTGGTCTAATGCTTCTTTATTATCATTATCCTTTGTCATAAAAGAATTAATAACACAAAGTAAAGTTAAGACTTTTAAATCATCATTAGAATACTATGTATTTATTATTGTATTAGCTTTCGTAAATAAATCATAATAATATTGATATTCTTCTTCAAGTTTAGTTTTAACTTTCTTTGGAAAAATCTTTGGAATAAAACCAATGATAGGATATGTATATTTCTAACTATTTTGGCTTATTGCTTCTATTAATTCTTGTGATATTTGTTGAAATGAATTAATCTGCTAATTATATCTAATTGTTGCTAACTCTATTTGCATAAATTACTCCGTTGAACTGTCGCATGTACCACGACAAGTTCTTCTGCATCCGCCTTTGCATCCACTACTACAACTACCCATACAGTTAGATTGATCGCAACTTCTTTGGCAATTATTAGCACAAGTTTTTGTGCAAGTGTTTTTGCATCCGCCTGTGCAAGAACCTCTACAAGTTGTAGAACAATTATCTGCGCACTATTCATAACAAGTATCTGAACATCCCTAACAAGTGCCAGTACAAGAGCCTGTACAGCCATCACAAGTTTCGGAGCAAGCGGTTCTGCATAAACCAGTACAAGAAGCATTACAACCAGTATCTGTATTACTTGGATTTACATTTTTCGCTGCTAATGTAGTAACTAATGTTTCTAATTGCTACATTGCTAAAATTTTACTTTTCGCCACAGTGTTTGTATAATTTGTTGCAGTGATTTGATTTAAGGGATTTACAATTTCCTAAATATGAACTGCTTTAATTTTTCCCTTCTAAGTGGGCACATCGCTATAATCTGTGCCGTATGCGGCAACACTGCCAGTATATTTTCTCCGCAGCATTTCAGCCTTAACTTTGGCTTTGAGATTATTAAAATCTTCTGCGGTAATTTTGCTTCCAAAGGTTAAAGCCATTACGCATCACTCTCCTTTAGAAAGTAGAAGAAGTTCGTCATATTCCTCAGGAGTTATTAATTGTAAAGCATATTTTTGTTCAAGGAAAAATGGGAATCTTTTTTCACGTCCTTCAAGGCGATATTTGGTGTTCCAATAATAGACATTAGCAATGGCGGTTGCACGGCGCATCCAACAAATATTAGTGCTGCGTTTGCCGATTTCCTTAAATTGCTGATAGTTCCAAGCACTGCACCACGAACAACCACTCGCAATAGGACATTGAGCACATTCTTCAGTGGATTGATTACTACGAGTTAGTGCGCAAAGCTTACATCTAATTTCTTGACTTTCTGGCGTATTATAAATACCATTAATATCACCAATAATCAAAGGCTCAACTTCTCCACCTAAAGAACTTTCCATATATCTCAAACAAGGATAAGCATTTCCATGCGGGTCAAAAGCTAACATATGACCATCGCCGCCGCACCAATTTGTATTATCACTAATACGCATTGGTTGATTTTGTTGTTCGTCAAATAGAGCGCATTGAATTTCTGGATTAGCAAGCATCTTATCTGCAAGTTGGTGTAATTCATGATAATATTGCTTTGCTTGTTCTATTGTCCATTCTACTTCATAAACTGGATTAGCGTTAATCATTGTAACGCCTTCATTTAGAAAATAATCTATTATTGTGTTTAATTGGGGCAGATTTTCTGGAGCAATAGTAACTTTAGTTTCGTCTCTTCCGCCGACATCTTTACCATAATGTTCCCAGTAATGATGCGCAGCAGCACTTGCTCGTTCAAAGCTTCCATTACCTTCGTGGTCTACTCGGCAAGCATCATGAACTTCTTTTGGACCATCAATACTTACTGTCATAGAAATGAAGTTTTTAAATTTCTTTAAATAAGCCTGCACTTTTGGTTCAAAATATAAAATACCATTAGTGGCAAAACTCGTGCGAAAATTATAAAGCCATTCGTGGTCTCGCCGCAGACATTCATCCAAAAAATACTCTGTAGCAAAATCCATAATCTCAACATTCATCAAAGGCTCGCCGCCAATGAAGTCAAGAATTATACCATGAGTCGTATGGTTGATAAATGCGTCTGGCTTATCTTCATCATACATTCTAAATAGTAAATCAATAATGGCTTTTGCGGTTTCTTTTGTCATATAATTGTGACCTTTGTGAATTTGATAACAGTAACTGCAATTTAAGCAACAATCATCGCAGACCTGTAAGGTGATGTTTCTACACCCACTTGCATTATCTTCTGGGTATAGGAACATAATTACATCAGAATAAGATTGATATTTCATTTAACCCTCATATACAATAGATTGGTTATCAAAATCATAAGTGTAATTTTGCCAATTACCTTCAGGCATATACTTATTGCCATATTTTTGCTTAGCATCTTCTAAGGCGATATATAGTTCAGTTGCTTCATCTAACTTTTTATCTAAGATTTCAGTATTTTTACTATTATCATTCATATAAGCTAAAACCGCGAGTAAGGCATTATATTTATGAAATAGGCGCTGTACTTCTATGGTTTCTTCATAAGTGATTTGGACGGATTTTGTCATAGGATTTTTCTCCTTTTTTTCTTTTATTATATATTAATTTTTCTTTTTTGTCAAAAAAATAAAGCCGTATTTCTACGACTTTAAACAAGACAGAATACAACCAAGAGCCTACCTTGGAGGTGAAAATGCACTCATCTAAATAAATTGCTGACCTGTCTTAAGGCTTGGTAGAGGAGAAGAGATTTGAACTCTCAGTGTTTCTTCGTGGTTGATTTTGAGTCAACTGCGTCTCGCCATTCCGCCACTCCTCCATAATAAAAAGGGGAACTTCCCCTCATAGGTGGGACCCGGACTTGCGTCAGCCCCATCTTGTGTAGAATAGTATATTCTCCGCCGATGCCCTCCTACCGAGCAGCACATTTCTCCCCGTGCCAGGGCGACTAATGGCCGAGGGCGGAATTGAACCGCCTACTCCGTTAAAACGGTGAGATAACATTTCTCCACTTGCGGCCAAGGAGATGGGAGAAATTCTCCCATTTGTTATGAAAAAGGATTGTAAATTCCTCTGGTCGGAGAACTCAGATTTGAACTGAGAGCTGCTTGCTCCCAAAGCAAGCCGTCTGCCAATTGACGTATTCCCCGATGGTTGCGTGGAACGGGATTTGAACTCGCGACTTGCATATTATCAGCACGTCGCGCTAATCAACTGTACTACTACTCTAAATAACAAGACAGTTCAAATAACAATGTAATCCCAAATTACCACGTTTTATAATATAATTTGCTGTGACTGTCTTAAATGGTGTGCAAGGTGAGACTTGAACTCACAAAACCTGGCTTCTTAGACCAGTACCTATGCCAATTCGGTTACTCGCACATATGGCGGAAACGGCAGGATTTGAACCTCCGGAGGAAAAAATCCCTCAACAGATTAGCAATCTGTCACTTTAAACCAACTCAGCCACCTTTCCAAAAAACAAGACGCAGGGTTCTTTTGTGGGATTTGAACCCATTAAAAATTTTATACGACAAAAATTTTATTAACCACTATAAGTATTGCTGCTTAACCTGCGTCTTTACTATGGACGAAGCCATAATCACCACTTACTTCGCTTCTTATATAACGCTTCCGCAAGCCACATATCGCCGCCCTCCTATTGGGTCTGAGACGCCAGTGGTAGTTTAGTGGGAATCCGTGTAGCGCTTGGTTGCTCAAATAGGATTTGAACCTATATCTAACGACTTATGAAATAGCTGCTCTACCGTTAAGCTATTGAGCATCGTGACTTTGCCTTTAAAACCTCTTTATGGCAAACTCGGCAAAGGATAAAGTTTTTCCAAAGTTCTGCTGGTTGCGGAGGGAGGATTTGAACCTGCCCTATTTTCAGTTTATGAAGCTGACGAGACCACCACTTCTCTACTCCGCAATAATAAAGCCAAGGCTCGGATTTGAACCGAGAACACACAGATACCAAATATCAATAATTGCGGCAAAAATCTTTTACAAGATTCCTTTTTATTCTATTGCTCTACCAGTTGAGCTACCTTGGCATATAACTTCTTTATGGCCTGTGGAATAATAGATAATTGCAACTCTCTACCATCCACACCAATCCGCTCCTTTCGCGTGGCTCTTATGCCGCTGTTCAGAAGTTATTTTGAAGAACACCGTTACAAACTTCATAATTCACTTATTATCAGGTTGTGGACTTACCTATAATAATAAATAAAATTATTTTCCAATCCACATTGAGGACGGAGTTTTTAAAAGTTATTCAATAATAGTGCCATTTTCATAGGCAAGCGTTTAAAGGCGGCCAATTATTCCGTCGTCTCCCTCGTAGGTATGTTTCAACTTGAAAGGGTCCAATTCATCACACAGGTGCGCCTCGGTAGTTAACCGATATTTACCACTCTTTTGGGCGCTGAGTTCATGATACTTGTTCTTGCCAATATGCACCGCGGCCTTACGCGTATTATTGAATTAATGGAGGCTCGTGCTGAAATTGAATCAGCCTAGGTAGATTAACAGTCTACTGCCTAAACCACTAGGCTAACGAGCCATAAAAACAAGACGCATTGAGAAATTGAATCTCTTAAGTTTTTTTGCAGAAAACTTTTTAACCAAAATATTGGCTGTATGCGTCTTTATCTTGGCAGGCGAACCCCGATTTGAACAGGGACGAACGCTTTTGGAGAGCGCAGGACTACCATTATCTTATTCGCCTATAAACACGGCAGGAAATCGCATTTGTAATCCCTAATCACAAGCTTAAAAATTTGCTGTATCTGCCGTTTATTATGTATTAATTATAACTTAATTTTTCATTTTTGTCAAATTTTTTAATCGTTCCAAAGATTGAGAATAATATTCTGGAGAAATTTCACAACCAATGAATTTCCGATTGTTTTTAATCGCAGCAACACCAGTTGCACCACTTCCTGCAAAACAATCTAAAACAGTATCGCCTTCATTAGAATGTTTTAGAATCAAAGCTTCCATCAACTCTAATGGCTTTTGTGTGGGATGGAAGCGGCCTTTTTCATGACAAATAGGATATTCATAAATTCCCTTATCATATGAACTATTAAAAGTTGGTTTAGATTTTTTTATTCCCAAAACCGCGACTTCGCGAGCGTTGGTTAAATAGTTGATTTTGCTATTAATTGGCACAGGATTTGTTTTAATCCATTCAAGAAAACGAATTTGTTTAAACTTATTATTTTCATAATATTGCTTAATTGTTTCAATTTTCCATAAATCATAAAAACAAATCATCGTACCGCCATCAACTAAAATCCGCTGTGCTTCTTTAAAAACTTTTTCTAAGCCGAAAAAATTCTTATCCCAATCACCAAAATCCATAGAGATACGAAAACGGTCAGTATCGGTTCCAGTTTCTTCTCCACTTTGAAAATTAGTGGTGCGAGAAATTTCATATGGTGGGTCAATTAGAATAAGATTAACGGATTTAGAAGGAATAGTAGGAAGGAACTCAAAGCAACTTTGATTTTTATAGGTTTCTTCTAAAGCTCTTACTTCTTCCATTTCTTAAGAAAATCTTCATAATCTTCATCAATCTTAATTGAATTTGGCGCGTCATCTTTCAATTCAAAGACTTCCCAAGAAAGTCCTTCCAGAATTGCATTTTCATATGCTTCATCATAATCTTCGCCATTTTCTTGCGCATCATGTGCAATATCATCAATTAAAGAAGAAATACAAGTATAACTATCAATCACATCTCGTGACATTTCTGCGCCAATTTCATTAGCTTCTTCAATATCATTTACTTCTTCAATGGTAAAGTCGTGCATTCCTTGATTATAAGAAAAAAATTGACTGCCTGCAAGAATTGCTACTTTCATTCAAAAGATTCCTCCATAAAACCTTTTAGGTCAATTTCTTCAAGAGGATTCATTAGTTCAGAAAGTTCCATAGTAATAATTTCTTTGCCGAAATATTCTACAATTGCTTTCGCGGCTTTGGAGTAAGACTTCGCGCCAATTATGCCGTGAGATAAACTAACCTCACTATCTTCATTATAAAAACGAACCTTATACTCAAACATATTCTTATTTCCTTTCTTCTTTTACTTTAATTGTAAAATGACGATTATAACAATTACCATTTGTCTCCACAATTGTTCTAATAAAATTAAAATTATTAGGAACATTACTATGACAAAGAAGACTATTTTTGTCTTTAGGGTAAATTTCAGAACCATCCTCAAGAATAATACTAATTCTATTATCCTTCCAACACTTCGCTAGACTAGCCCAATCTTTATTTTTAATTAGGTTTTTAATTTGTGGCCAAGTTAAAAATTGTTGATTAATTAATGAGGTAGAAACTTGATCTTCTTTTGCGCGACGTTGATTTTCTTCTCCGCTAACCCATTCCAAATTTAGCAAACTATTATCTCGTTTGTTATGGTTTAGATGGTCAACAGTTAAATTTTTTGAACTAGCAATTGGCCGCCAAGTTAACATTACTAGTCTATGTGCAGGATAAGTTGCACTAACATTAGTTTTTACCCTAACATAACCACCATGGTCAATTTTGATTGGAAGATTTTGTTTATATTCATCTTTGAAATGACCTAATGTAGAAACATAAACTCTATGTTTTTCATTCCATTTCCATCGTTCCATTCTTAAATTCAAAGAAGGAAGAATAAATCTCATAAATAAAATCCTTTCTTTTTATTGGTGTAGGGTCAAGGAATTGAACCTTAACTTTTGGTACCCTCAGAAAATAATTGCTGACAGCTCTTTGACAAGACCCACTATAAACCAACGTGCTACTATTACACTAACCCCACATAAGAAGTAAGAAACCACTCGCAACCCACCAATTTGTTAGGGACTTTTTATTAGTTCAAATGATTTTCATCTCCTACATCAAAGTTCCTTCACTTGCCAAAGCCTTGTCCGTTTCTCACTTTCTGAATATATTATATATTTATTTTTCGTTTTCGTCAAATTTTAAATCAAATTCTTCAGCAGAACCGCCTTCGTAATCTGGAGCATATGTATCAAATCCCATATAATTGTAATATTCCTCACAAGTAATCTTATACAAATCGTCTAAATCAAACATCGGATTCTACTTCCTTTCTTCATCTTATGTATATATTATAAAAGATTTTTTTATAAAAGTCAATTTTTCTTTACAACAGAATCCCTTATAAATAAAAGACCGAGCATTAACTCGGTCTTCTTCTCTAAATAAAGTATTAAAGATTCTTTGTCTTTAATAGGTATTTTACTTTGTCTTGTAAATTTTCTTTAATAAAAATAGCAACGAAAGAACCGCCAATAAAATTACCTAAAATTTCAATACCAAGAACTTTTAATCCAGTTTTATAATTTGCCAGCGGTAAATACCAAAAATACCAACTATCAGCAATACTGTGTCTAAAACCAGCAAGCAAAAAACCAGCTACACACATAATAGTTAGCCACATAGGAGTTAGCGAATCTGTAGCAATAACCATTAACATACCGCAAAAAATAGAATAAAAACCAACTTGCAATAAGCTAACATCAAGGAATTTCATTTTTGCAATCGCATATACATCTACTGGAAAATTCGGCACTAAACGCATCATAGATGTACCGGTGATATTAAATAAAAGAATAAAAATTAGATGGTATATCTTTAAATTTTTATCAAAATAAAGTCTCCCAATGGAACCAGTAAATAGATTTAGTTTTCTAATTCTAATAAAGCACAATGCAATCGAGAATAAGAACGCGGCAACAATCTTATTCTCAATACATACATACATCATATTTCCTAAAGCGATTAAAATGCCAGCAAGAAGAGAGCCAGTAAAAAACGAACTAAAGGTCATTCAGTTTGCTCCTCCACTAGTTCTTCTTGCGCTTCTTCCATATCTGGTTCTGCTGCTTCATCCTTAACAATACCTTCAAGGCATTTGAAGTTCCAATTCTTCATTTTATAAACCGCAAAATTGTTCCGATTCAAAATACGAGCAACAACGCCTTCGCGTACATGGGTTTTACCAATAGGGTCAGGACCGTCATAGTATTCTTCAACTTTACGTACTACATATTCACCAGGATGGGGTTCATCTTGAGGAATTACAAATACTTCAAATTGAGGAACAACCTTAACTCCCATTTGCTCACAACGATAACGGATTTGCGCAGGAGAGTAATCTACCACATCGCCGTCATCATTTACCATAGTCATACGATAAACATATAATTCACAACAAGGATGTTCATCTTCATAACCATTCGTAGCATCACAATCATAAGAGAATACAGTTTCTTCACCATATTGCTTGGCAAAGGCTTTATCAGAAATCTTAGAGTTCTTCACAGAAGACATAATAGGTGCACCGTTGGGGCCTTGGAAGCCTACGATTTCGTAATAAGCAGTTTCTCCACGATGGAGCTTATTTTCAAACTTTGCGGCCATATAATGACGAAAAGCGTTATCTTCATAAAAACCACCAGTGTGTTCTTCATCTAAGACAACACGACGAGTGCCAGATACATAGCCATATTCTTTACGAGTGCGATGAAGAATCTTATCCCATAAAGTGCGAGGTTGAAGCAGAGGCAGATAACCAGTGCGGCCAGAAGTGCCGTGCATTTTAAGAGTTAGTTCTACAACATCGCCTGCACGAAACGCTTCAAGGTTGTAGGCAAGCTGGACAGTATCGCAATGTTCAAAAAAGGTAGGAGCAAAATTAACAACCTTCTGCTTCCTTACTTTTTCAGTACAATGGTATGCCTTCGTGCGATGAGGAATATACTTCTTACAAATTTCGTGCCCATTTACAACACCAATAGTGTCGCCAACCTTAAGGTCAGAAATAGGACAGAATTCCATCATACAAGTAATGGGCAGATATAAACCATCACTTTTTTCACCGCGCAACTTCAACGGACGAATATTACGCTTATTTGGGTCAAGATAGCCACCTGCAGGATTGCCATTTTCATCCTTACGACGAACGAGGTCATTTACTTTACAAAATTCCTCAGAAAGCTGAATATCAGAAGGAAAATACACGCCAATGTCATCAAGATGAGTATCAAGACTAACAATAACATTAGAGTCAAAAATAGTAGCAATTTGAAGACGGTCAGCATTAGAATGAGGCCGCAACGAATTAATTTTTACAACATAACCTACATGTTCAGACATTCTTCTCTTCCTTTCTTTAGACTAAAATAGATTTTACAACATTACTTACAATCTTCATATCAACTTTGCCATTAAGGTTTTCCTTGCAAAGCTTCATAATTTTACCCATATTATTTTTAGTGGGTTCAACATTAAACTTAACTAAAAGTTGACTAATAATCGCTGTAATTTCGTTTGTATCTGTAATAAGTTTAGGAACATACTCGTCCATAATTGCGGCGTTTTGCTTATATTGTTCAAGAAGGTCAAGACGAGATTCAGGACAAGTATCAATCATTTCTTGCGCCATCTTACGACTTTTTAGAAGAACCGTATTTACAACTTCTTCAGTGATATTATCACGACAATTCTTATCAATAGCTGCGCGCTTAATGTCAGCGATAAGACCAGAAATAACTTCCTTACGAAATTTATCTCCGGACTTCATAGCAGAATACATTTCTTGCTGGAGTGTTTCAAATGTCATTTATTTAACTTCCTTTCACATTTAGTTCTTCAAAAATTAAATCTTTTGGTAAAACATTTCTACAAAGATAGAACGAACCAAAACTTACGCCTTTTTGAACTTCTGTCTTGTCTGGTGTGGTGTAATAATTAATTCTCTTATCAAAAATAAGTGCTTGACAATCTTTCATATAAGGAAAGCGCGCCTGTCCTTGTAAAGTTGGAATTGGAAATAGCATTGCATAAGGTTTATTTAATTCATAAAGTCGCTTAATAATCATATCCTTAATTGAAAAAGGAGGATTAGAAATAATATAATCGTAATTTTCTTCTGGCTCAAATTCAAAGAAATTCAAATCTTCATCAATATGACTATGAATCACTTTATGGCCTTTTTCCTCAAAATATTTTACATATTCACTATCTTCCATATCAAAAGGGCACCAAATAGTGCTATTTGGTTTGAGATATTTCTCAATAGGAATTACAGCATATCTTGCAGTATAAACTTCATCACTTGCTTTATCTGTTTTAGCTCGTAGATAACCTTTATTTAAACCCATTTTTAATCACCAACAATAATATAATCACAATCAGGTACTTCTTTAATATATTCAAGCGCATCTTTATAGCAAGGCTGGGAAAACCAAGAGCTAAGAAGATAAGTATATTTTACCTCATTCGCACCCATAGCTTTTCCTAATTTTTTATATTGTCTAATTTTAAAACCACAAGTTTGAATTTTCTCATCGGCAGAGCCGGGAGTTTGCTGATATTTCTTCTCATATACAAATAGCTGTTTAGTAGCAGGATTATAATAACACTCATCAGGTAAAAGTTTCCGAGAAATAATTTCATTCCAATTAATATTATTTTTCTCTAAATATTTATAAAGCTTATTCTTGGTTAAATCAATGCCATTGGCAATTACATGAGCACGCTCTTCAAATCTTGCACCGGTTGTTGTATCACGAGAAGCGTGAGTCATTCTTCGTGGCCGCCTTTCTCAATCCAATCTTTAATGCTGTAAATCATTCTTTCAATATTTGGCTTATACAACACAAACAAAAAAGCCAAACATCCTATTCCTAAAATCCATTCCATAGATTTAACTTCCTTTCTTAATTTTCTATATTATATCGTAATTATTTTTTTATGTCAAATTTTTATAAACCACCACAATATCCATCCAGAAATCAAATCTTCCAATCGGAACCGTCGTATGACTTACATTTATAATTTCACCGCGAAAATCCCTAAGCCATTCATTAAAATCTACCCAGGCATCTTCACTAAAGAATCTTCTGCTACTATACATAGTTGTCTCCTTTCATAAATAAAAAAAGAAAAGATATTTTTCTCTACTAATTGATGGACCTTCGCCCTACTTTGTAATTTCTTCAATCTTATTCCGCCATAGAGAAGATAGAGGCTGAGCCAAGTTAGCTACTCCTTGACTTCTCTACCTAAACAAAGCTCTAACGAGATTGACTACTCGCACTTTTCACCCAAGCCATTCAGCAAATTAAAAACAATAGCTAATTTGTATTATCTTTTTGTTCGCTGTGTTGAGCTACTCAGACTACAAACCTCTGTTATATCACATTTCTGTGTTTCATCACAAAAGAACTTGTGGTTGTTTCCAAGGCCGTATTTTTTCCCGACAGTCACCAGCTAACGGCGCCCTGGATTCGGCAGGACTATTCATCCTGCTTTCTATTGCGTTCTCCAGAGGAATTATGCGTTAAATTGCGAAATACAAAGCACACAAACTTGATATTGGAGTCTTTTCTCCTATCGCTAAACATCACTGTTTTCGCGGCTCAGACATATAATGTATCCATCATATGGAGCTGGCTATCTTCCGTTTGTTCTCGGCACATTGGCTAAATGCTCTTCACCGAGGTATCATATAGTAAAGAAAAATATCTTTTCTTTATTATGGATTTATTATAATTTAATTTTTTATTTTTGTCAAATTTTTTTCAAGACACATTTATCAGTAATCAGCTAACTATTATGCGATGTAAAATCTTTTGCTGTATGTGTCTTTTAAAAAAGAAAAGAAGAAAATGAATACAAGACGCGAATTATTCGTATTGTTTTATTTCTAGTAAAAACTTACATTAATAATTAGCTGTATGCGTCTTAAGCTATGAAACTCCCATCGGTTTGAACATTATTAAGAGGCTTGATGAGTTGGATTTTCACGCCATTTGGCAGCGGCGCCCGGTGTCGATCCGGTTAGGCGGTTCAATGCCATTTAAGACTTTTAGAGAGTCCCTGGGAGGCCGCTCCCCGCGCCGCATCGTATGGGGAGAATTACTTCTCCCCTTCATAGCGAGGTGGAGTTTTATCTCCAGTCAGAGTAAAAACGTGTTTCATAAGCACCACTCCTATCGCCAGTCTGGTGAAAGATTTCTCTCTCACTTTCTGTATA
>OLXY01000397.1_pt1 | contig 23598 bp, 27 predicted proteins | sample 1644221 | NCBI WGS metagenome assembly OLXY01 (sample SAMEA103958121, study PRJEB25191) | human gut metagenome | reverse complement strand
ACCTCAAAAACATTATACAAGAAATAGATAAAAAATAATTGACAAATATCACAAAGATGAGTAAATTAATATTGCATGCGTAATTTGGGCATTATTATGCCCATTTATTTAACGGATGAAAAAGACACACCCGGAAGTGTGTGTTTGAGAAGAAGTGAAAGGAGTGTTCTTATGCCTACAATCAACCAGTTGATTCGTAAAGGTCGTAAGGCCAGCAAAGCTAAATCAAAGTCACCTGCTTTGAATCGTGGTTACAACTCATTGCAGTCTAGACCAACTAATTTGTCTAGCCCACAAAAACGTGGCGTATGTACTCGTGTTGGTACCATGACACCTAAGAAACCAAACTCTGCATTGCGTAAATATGCCCGTGTTCGTTTATCAAACGGCATGGAAGTTACTGCTTATATCCCAGGAATTGGACATAACTTGCAGGAGCACAGTGTAGTATTGATTCGTGGTGGACGTGTCAAAGATTTGCCAGGTGTTCGTTATCACATTATTCGTGGTACATTGGACTGTGCTGGTGTTACTGATCGTAAACAAAGTCGTTCATTATATGGAACGAAAAAACCTAAAAAGTAAATCGAACATGAGAGGAGGAAACTAAATGCCTAGAAAAGGACACATTGCCAAACGTGATGTACTTGTCGATCCTATTTATAACTCCAAGTTGGTTACTCGTTTGATCAACAAAATCATGTTAGATGGTAAAAAAGGAGTTGCACAAACGATTTTGTACAATGCGTTTGATATCGTAAAAGTTAAGACTGGGGAAGAACCAATGGCTGTATTTGAAAAAGCATTGGAAAATGTTATGCCTCAGTTGGAATTAAAAGTAAGACGTGTAGGTGGAGCCAACTACCAAGTACCTGTTGAAGTTAGTGACGAACGTCGTTTGACTTTAGGTCTTCGTTGGATCGTTAATTATGCACGTTTAAGAAATGAAAAAACTATGGAACAGCGCTTGGCTGCAGAAATTATTGATGCATCCAATGGTACTGGTGCTTCCGTGAAGAAACGTGAAGATACCCATAGAATGGCTGAAGCAAATAAAGCATTTGCTCACTATCGCTTCTAATCAAGGAGGAAAATCCATTGGCTGGAAAAGAAGGTAGAGAATACCCGCTCGAGAGAACCAGAAACATTGGTATTATGGCTCATATCGATGCGGGTAAGACCACATTGACCGAGCGTATTCTGTACTATACCGGTGTTAACTATAAGATTGGTGATACTCATGAAGGTACTGCTACCATGGACTGGATGGAACAGGAGCAGGAAAGAGGTATCACGATCACTTCAGCAGCTACAACATGTCATTGGACACTTGAAGATCATACAAAACCGAAAAAAGGTGCTCTTGAGCATCGTATCAATATCATTGATACTCCGGGACACGTTGACTTCACTGTAGAGGTTGAACGTTCACTTCGTGTACTGGATGGTGCTGTAGGTGTATTCTGTGCTAAGGGTGGTGTTGAGCCTCAGTCAGAGAATGTATGGCGTCAGGCTGATAAGTACAATGTACCTCGTATGGCTTTCATGAACAAGATGGATAAGATGGGCGCTGATTTCTTCGGATCATGCAACCAGCTTATTACAAAGCTTGGAAAGAATCCTGTACTTGTACAGATTCCTATTGGTAAGGAAGATGAATTTAAGGGTATTATCGACTTATTCGAAATGAAGGCTTATGTCTTCAACGGAGATAAGGGTGATGATATTCAGGTAGGCGAGATTCCTGCAGATTTACAGGATCAGGCTCAGGAATATCATGACAAGCTGATCGAAGCTGTTGCTGAGACCGACGAAGAGCTGATGATGAAATATCTCGACGGTGAGGAGCTCACCATCCCCGAGATGAAAGTGGCCATCCGCAAGGAGACCATCGCCAATACGATCGTTCCGGTCGTGTGCGGCACTTCCTATAAAAACAAGGGCGTGCAGAAGCTGCTTGACGCCATCGTGGACTACATGCCGGCTCCGACCGACATCGAGGACATCAAGGGCGTAAACCCCGACACCGAGGAAGAGGAGACCCGTCCTTCCGACGACAACGCTCCTTTCGCGGCGCTGGCGTTCAAGATCGCGACCGACCCGTTCGTGGGTAAGCTTTGTTTCTTCCGCGTTTACTCCGGTGTTGTCGAAGCCGGCAGCACGGTGTACAACTCCGTGAAGGACAACCGCGAGCGCATGGGCCGCATCCTTCAGATGCACGCCAACCACCGTCAGGATATCGATATCTGCTACGCCGGCGACATCGCGGCGGCTGTGGGCCTGAAGAACACGACCACGGGCGACACGCTGTGCGACGAAAAGCATCCTATCGTGCTGGAAAATATGGTTTTCCCCGACCCCGTCATCAAGGTGGCGATTGAGCCGAAAACCAAGCAGGGACAGGAAAAGATGGGCATAGCTCTGGCAAAACTTGCCGAGGAGGACCCTACCTTCAAGACCTACACCGACAACGAGACGGGACAGACAATCATCGCAGGCATGGGCGAGCTTCATCTGGAAATCATCGTGGACAGACTGCTCAGGGAGTTCAAGGTGGAAGCCAACGTCGGTCAGCCGCAGGTGAGCTACCGCGAAACAATCAGAAAGAGAGTTGAAGCGGAGGGCAAATACGTAAGGCAGAGCGGCGGCAAGGGACAGTACGGTCACTGCAAAATCATTCTGGAGCCCACGGAACCCGGAACGGGCTACGTTTTCGAAGACCAGACTGTCGGCGGCTGCATACCCAAGGAGTATATTCAGCCCATCAACATGGGTATTCAGGCGGCTGCAAAGACGGGCGTGCTTGCGGGCTACGAGGTGGTGGATTTCAAGGTTACCGTCGTGGACGGAAGCTACCACGAGGTGGACTCTTCGGAAATGGCATACAAGGTGGCAGGCTCCATGGCGTTCAAAGAGGGATGTCAGAAAGCCAACCCCGTGCTGCTCGAACCCATGATGAAGGTGGAGGTCACGGTACCCGACGATTATCTGGGCGACGTCATGGGCAACATTTCAAGCAGACGCGGAAACCTCACGGGCATAGATATGCGCAACGGCATACAGGCAATCCACGCGTTTATTCCGCTTTCGGAAATGTTCGGTTACGCGACCGATTTGAGAAGCAGGACGCAGGGCAGAGGCAACTTTACGATGCAGTTTGACCACTATGACGAAATACCCAAAAACATAGCGGAAAAAATCATCGGCAAAAAATAAGAGCGCTGCCGCAAAGTTAAAAAAACAGTTGCAAAAAAAATTATCTTATATTATAATAAACGCAAAGTTTATTAAAATTTCAAATTAAAAATTTTAGTGGAGGACACTCAAAATGGCAAAACAAAAGTTTGACAGAAGCAAGCCCCACGTCAATATCGGTACCATAGGTCACGTTGACCACGGCAAGACCACTTTGACTGCGGCTATCACCATGGTTATGGCTATGCAAGGCAAAGCCGAAGTTATGCGTTATGACCAAATCGACAAGGCCCCCGAAGAGAAAGCGAGAGGCATCACAATAAACACAGCTCACGTTGAATATCAGACGGACGCGCGCCACTATGCGCACGTTGACTGCCCGGGACACGCGGACTACGTCAAAAACATGATTACCGGCGCGGCGCAGATGGACGGCGCAATCCTCGTCGTTTCCGCAGCCGATGGTCCCATGCCTCAGACAAGAGAGCACATCCTGCTCGCAAGACAGGTTAATGTTCCTTACATCGTCGTGTTCATGAACAAGACCGACCTTGTTGACGACCCCGAGCTTATCGACCTGGTCGAAATGGAAGTCAGAGAGCTTCTCTCCAAGTACGGATTCCCCGGCGACACGCTTCCCGTCATCAAGGGCAGCGCCAAGGTTGCTATGGACGCCGCCATCGAGGGCAAGGACATCTCCGACCCCGTTTACGACTGCATAAAAGAGCTTATGAAGGCCGTTGACGAGTACATCCCTACTCCCGAAAGAGCTACGGACAAGCCTTTCCTTATGCCTGTCGAGGACGTTTTCACCATCACGGGACGCGGCACCGTCGCAACCGGCAGAGTGGAGAGAGGCGAAATCAAGCCGCTTGACAACGTTGAAATCGTCGGTTTGGAGGACGAACCCAAAAAGACGGTTGTCACAGGCGTCGAAATGTTCAGAAAGCTTTTGGACGTCGCTTATGCGGGCGACAACGTAGGTCTGCTTTTGAGAGGTATTCAGAGAAACGAAGTGGAGAGAGGACAGGTTATCGCCAAGCCCGGCACCATTCATCCCCACAAGGATTTCGAGGCTCAGATATACGTTCTGACCAAGGAAGAGGGCGGACGTCACAGCCCGTTCTTCAACGGCTATCGTCCTCAGTTCTATTTCCGTACCACGGACGTTACCGGCTCCATCGAGTTGCAGAAGGGCGTTGAAATGGTTATGCCCGGCGACAACACCACCATCACCGTCAAGCTCATCACCCCCATCGCTATCGAAGAGGGACTGCGCTTCGCAATTCGCGAAGGCGGCAGAACGGTCGGCTCCGGCGTTGTTACCAAAATTCTCAACTGACAATTTTCAAACAAAGTCCGCAGACACAACGTCTGCGGACTTTTTTCGGCAAAGCTCGGACGTTTGCCGCCCTCGGAAAAAATATTTGGGAAAAAGCGTTTTTTTTGGGTTTTGTCCGATTTTTTGCTTGACAAAACCTTCGGTCTTTGCTAACATAAACAAGCACTCTTTTAAGGGGTGCAAATTTTTGCACTGAAAAATTTTAGGAGATAGTACGATGGCTAATACCAAGGGCAACAGAGTTAAGATAACTTTGGCTTGCACGGAGTGTAAACAACGTAACTACGACGGTTACAAAAACAAAAAGAACACCACCGACAGACTGGAGCTTAACAAATATTGCAGATTCTGCAAAAAACACACCGCGCACAAGGAAGCCAAATAATTTTAATTGGACAACCTTGCGCCAACTGAAAGAGGGTTGAACTATGGCGAAAAACAATCAAGTCGGCAATAAAAAGCCCAACGTATTCAGACGTTTCGGCAATTTTTTGGGCAAGAGCGCGTCTGAACTTAAAAAGGTCACGTGGCCGTCCTTTGCGACCGTCGTAAAAAATACGGGTATCGTTTTGGCTGTCGTTATATTCTTTACGTTGATTATCGGCGCCGCCGATTTCGGTCTTTCCGCAGCGCTCAAAGCGCTTACGGGCGTGTCGTAAAAATCGGTGGGAAATGAGCGAAAACAAGGAAGCCAAGTGGTATATTCTGCACACCTATGCGGGATATGAAAATATAGTCAAGGCAAATCTGGAACAGATGATTGAAAACAACAATCTTCAAGAACAGATTCTCGACATAAAAATCCCTACCGAGCAGACCATAGAGGAAAAGAACGGCAAAAAGAAAGCGGTGGAAAACAAGACGATGCCTTGTTACGTTTTCGTAAAGCTGGTTTACTCCTCCCAGCTGTGGTATATGCTGACATATACCTGCCGCGGCGTCACCGGCTTTGTCGGTCCGCAGGGCAAGGCATGGCCTCTCGACGAGGACGAGGTCAGACGGCTGCGTCTCGAAGAGGTCGTTGTCGATTTCGATATGGAAATCGGAGACAGCGTAAAGGTGGTCAACGGACCTTTCGAGGGACTTATCGGAGTGATAAAATCAATCGACCGCGCGCACCAAAAGGTGGGACTTGTGCTCAATATGTTCGGACGGGAAACCGCCGTCGAAATGGATTTTGTGCAGGTCGAGGCATTGAAATAGTTTTTTACGGATGTTTTTTGAAAGCGTCCGAGTGGGAGAAACGTAAATACTTTCATGCGTTTCATCAATACCACATATCAGGAGATAAAAATGGCGAAAAAAGTTACGGCGGTTGTCAAATTGCAGCTGCCCGCGGGCAAAGCGACGCCCGCGCCTCCCGTAGGCTCCGCATTGGGACCTCACGGCATCAACATTCCGGGCTTTACCAAAGAGTTCAACGCAAAGACCGCGGACAAGGCGGGATTGATTATTCCCGTTATTGTCACTATCTATCAGGACAGGTCCTTTTCGTTTGTGCTCAAAACGCCTCCCGCGCCCGTGCTGATTAAAAAAGCGTGCGGCATAGAGACGGCGTCTGCGGTTCCCAACAAAACAAAGGTTGCCAACATAACCAAAGCGCAGATTGAGGAAATAGCCAAGACAAAAATGGTAGACCTCAACGCGGCGTCTTTGGAATCGGCTTGCAGCATGATAGCCGGCACTGCCCGCAGCATGGGCATTGTCGTGGTTGACTGAGGAGGGCTTTGCGATGAAAAAGGGTAAAAGATACGTAGAGAGCGCAAAGCTCATAGACAGGTCCAAACAGTATGAAACGGGAGAGGCGATAGAACTGGCTCTCCAGACGGCGAAAGCCAAGTTTGACGAAACCATGGAGCTGCACGTGAGATTGGGCGTTGACCCCCGTCATGCCGACCAACAGGTCAGAGGCGTTGTGGTTCTTCCCAACGGAACGGGCAAAACCGTCCGCGTTCTTGTCATAGCCAAGGGCGAAAAAGCGGACGAAGCGACCAAGGCGGGAGCGGACTTCGTCGGCGCTGAGGAAATCATACAGAAGATTCAGACCGAAAACTGGTTTGATTTCGACGTCTGCATCACAAGCCCCGATATGATGGGACTTGTAGGCCGTATAGGTAAGCTTCTCGGCCCTAAGGGACTGATGCCCAACCCCAAGAGCGGCACGGTAACTCAGGATATAGCAAAAGCCATAAACGACGTCAAAGCAGGTAAGGTGGAGTACAGAGTGGACAAAACCGCAATATGCCACGTCATATTCGGCAAAAAGAGCTTCGGCAAAGAGAAGCTTATGGAAAACCTTTCCACAATCATGGACGCCATCATCAAGGCGAAGCCTGCGGCGGCAAAAGGCACTTATGTCAAAAGCGTCACCGTTTCTTCGACGATGGGACCCGGCATAAAGGTCAATTACCGCACCGCTTAAACAAAATAAATTCCCTTGACCAAAGACAGCAAGTGACAGCAAATCTTGCCGAGGTACAAGACGGTAAAAGTTCTTCCGACCCTTGTACTTTTGTTAGTGCAAGGGTTTTTATACGGGGTTTTTCCCGGCAAAATATTTAAAGGAGGAAATCAGATGAGAGAGAGTCAAATCGCAAAGAGAGCAATCATAGACGACCTCAAAGAAAAGTTTGAAAGATGCGCTTCGTTTGTCATTATCGATTACAAAGGACTCACGGTGGAAAAGGATACCGAATTCCGCGCCGAGTTCAGAAAGGCGAACGTAGAGTACAAGGTGCTTAAAAACACGCTGGTCAGGATAGCTCTCAACGAGCTTGGTTACAAGGATTTCGACGCCGCGCTCAACGGACCTACCGCAATCGCCATATCTTACGACGACGCAATCGCGCCCGCAAAGGTTGTCAGCGAGGGCATAGACAAGTACAAGGTTATGTCCATTAAGTGCGGAATGATGGACAAGGCTTACGTCGACGACAAGACGGTTCAGGCTTTGGCGAAAATTCCCGGCAAACAGGTTCTTTACGGAATGTTGGCAAACGTGCTCAACGCTCCCATACAGGGTCTCGCAATCGCCCTCAATGCAGTTGCGGAAAAACAAAGCGCTTAATCGCGTGATTTAAAAAAGCGGAAAAACCGCGGAAAAAATTTAAAGGAGATTAAAAAAATGGCAGATATTGCAAAATTTATAGAAGATATAAAGGCGCTCAGCGTTCTTGAACTCAACGAGCTTGTAAAAGCAATAGAAAACGAATTCGGCGTAAGCGCGGCTGCGGTCGCGGTTGCCGGTCCCGCGGCAGGCGGAGCGGCTGCGGCTCCCGCAGAGGAAAAGACGGAGTTCGACGTCGTTTTGAAGGAAATCGGCGCGAGCAAGCTCAACGTCATCAAGGTTGTCAGAGAGCTAACCGGTCTCGGACTCGTGGAAGCGAAAAACATGGTGGAAAGCGCTCCTTCCACAATCAAAGAAGCTCAGCCCAAGGAGCTTGCCGAACAGATGGTCGCAAAGCTCAAGGAAGCGGGAGCTGTTGCGGAGCTGAAATAAGCATTTGTCTAAAAGCCGTCGTACAAAGACGGCTTTTTTGTTTTGAGCGTCCCTGCGGTTGAAGGAGGCGCGCTTTTGTGGTATAATTGCCGCGAGGTAATTTATGGAGTACAGAAAGGAAAAAGACAGTTTCGGAGAAATAGAAATAGAAAGCGGCGCTTTGTGGGGCGCGCAGACCGAGCGCAGCCGCAGGAATTTCCGCATCGGGCAACAAATGCCCAAGGAGCTTGTCTATGCGCTTGCCAACGTCAAAAAGGCGGCGGCAAAGGCAAACGCGCAGCTTGGCGCGCTTGACGCGCAAACCGAGCGGGCAATCGTCGCGGCGTGCGAGTTGATTTTGTCGGGCGACGCGGACGATATGTTTCCGCTTGTGGTTTTTCAGACGGGCAGCGGAACGCAGACCAACATGAACCTCAACGAGGTTATTTCCCGTCTGTGCAGTCAAAACGGCGTTCAGGCTCACGCAAACGACAAGGTAAATATGTCGCAGAGCACCAACGACGTGTTTCCTACCGCAATACACGTCTGCTGCGCGGAGCTGTACCGCACGCGCCTTCGTCCCGCCCTCAAAAGCCTTGCAGCCTCATTCGGAGGTTTAAAGAAAAAGTACGGCGGTATTGTCAAATCGGGGCGCACTCACTTGCAGGACGCCACTCCCGTGACTTTCGGCAGCGAGCTGGGCGCGTTTGAGACGTTGATTGAAAACGACCTGTCGATGATTGACGACAGCATGAAGTATCTTTACGCTCTTCCTTTGGGCGGCACCGCCGTGGGCACGGGACTGAACGCGCCCGCAGGCTTTGACAGGGCGGCGGTAAAGTGTCTTTCCGAAATATACGGTTTGCCTTTTGTGCCGGCAAAGGACAAATTCGCAGGGCTGTCCTCAAAAAACGCGGCGCTCAATTTTCACGGCGCGCTGAATACGCTTGCAGCCGATTTGCTGAAAATCGCGGGCGACGTCAGATTCCTTGCCTGCGGTCCCGACACGGGCATAGCGGAAATATCCTTGCCCGCAAACGAACCGGGCAGCTCGATTATGCCCGGCAAGGTAAATCCTACTCAATGCGAGGCAATGATTATGGTGTGCTGCGAGGTTTTCGGCAATCATCAGACGATTACTGCGGCGTGCGCGCTGGGACAGTTGCAGCTTAACGCCTGTATGCCCGTCATTGCCTTCAAGGCAATCGAAAGCATCAACCTGCTTGCGCAGGCGGCGGAAAGCTTTGACAAAAATTGCGTCGCGGGCATTGTTCCGAACGAGCGCAGAATGAAGGACAATCTGGACAAAAACCTTATGCTTGCGACAGCCCTTTCTCCCGTTGTGGGCTACGACCGTGCGGCTTTTATTGTCAAAACCGCGCGAAAAGAGGGATTGACGCTCAAACAGGCGGCGCTTAAACTTGGATTTCTCACGGAGGAGCAGTTCGACAAGGCGATTGAAAAAGCCACGCAGCCGCAATAAGGCGAAAAAAACGCTGAAACAACTCGGATATAAATTCGTTGACTTACTTTGATATGTGTGGTAAGATAACTGCAAAGACGGTATTAAAGTTCTGCCCGAAATGACGTCCGCCTGAAAAATTTAACCCGATTTTTACGTCTGTTTACCGCAACCGACCGTTTTGGTTTGTGTTGCGGTTTTTATTTGATTTAAATCGCGTCGGGGGAGCGTAAAGGATTTTGCGCGACGGGATTTGGTTTATCTGATTAAAAATTCAGGGAGGAGGCTAAATGAACAAAATAAAAATAAAGTCGATTGTCGCGTTAGTTCTTTTGTTTTCGCTGTGTATGTGTTTTGTTTGGGGGCACGCGCGTCAGGCAAGCGACTATACGACAGAACAACATATTCAGCGGATGTACGAGCGGATAGAAAAAAGATTTATGGCGGAGGACAATGGCAAACCGACGGGCTTTGAAATAAAACCGCTTTATAACGAAAATGGGATGCTGAATATTTTTTTGGTGGAATTTGAGCCCTACGGTTATTTATATGTTCTTGTGGGCGACGAGTTGAACAAAGTTTTCGGTTGGTTGGGATTTAGGACAAGTATGTACAGATTATCCAACTCAACAATTACACGCACTTGGAGTCCTTATACTTTAAATTCAACTACATCCGAGCAAGAGTGGATTTTGGATGAAGATGGAAACAAAATAGTTTACGACAGAAGTCCGTTTTATGTAGCGAATGCAGGCAACGCTAAGTATTATCTTTTAGAAAGTGAAGACTGTTATTATATACCGGCAATCAAAACAGGAGAAGATTTTGTCAATTTGATTTCAGGTGAAAAATTCCCTTTTCAAAGCGGTCAACCGGAAACTGCGCAGGCATGTGAATGCATATATTTCATTGGTAAAAAATATTTTGATTTATGATTTGACAATAAAATTAAAAAAGAGGGAGAAAGTATATGAATAAAAAAATAAACAAAGTAAAGTCGATTGTTGCGGCAGCTCTTTTATTGTTGCTGTGTATGTGTTTTCTGTGCGGGTGTAATAACGGCAACGAGCAAATCAGATATGAGAAAGTAAATTTCACTATTTTGTCTGATGAATATTTTGATTTAAAAAATTTCAGCAGTTTTTACAACGATATATTTTATTTTAACAGAGAATACGATGTAAGGTGTGTCGGTTCATTTCTGAATTGGTGGGACTTTTATACGAAAGCGGATAAGGAAAACGGAGACGCCTTGTTGAATGAAAAACTGAGGACATACGACGACGATTTTTTCAATGCGAATGATTTGGTAATGGTGATTTATACAGGAAAAGCAACAGATAATGTAAACTTGGCGGAGCTTACTATTGAGAATTACTCGTTGATTGCAGATATCGAGGTGTCAATCGACGGCGGAGCAGAAAATGACGGAATAGAAAGTTATCGCGTGTTTCTTATAAAAATACCCTCTGTCGTCAGTATAAGAGTATTAAGAACAGCAACCAAATTTACAGTAATCCGCAGCGAAAGCGAGGTCAAATCATGAAAGGAAAAACAGAAAAGCGTTTTATATTTTTTTGCAAAAAAATAATTTTGGCAGTGGCGATAGTTCTCGCTTGTTGTTTATTTTTGACGGGCTGCGCAAAAAAATCTGACAAAAAAATAACTTATCGATTGCGTGGCGGCGGATATTGCGATATCCAAGAATATCCCGAGTGTTTTCGCCCTGACAATTTGATAACCTCACTTGAAGAATTGTATGTTTATTGCAGCATGGTCGGCTGGCGTCCGTCAGAACCCGGAAAGCCTTGGAAATATGATTCTAAAATTGAAAGGGTTTTAAAAAATTATGATGAAGAGTATTTTACAAAAAAATCTTTGATTATAGTAGTTTACAAATGGGATAATAGTCGCGATGTTATGAAAGAAGTGAAAGTAAGGGGACTGACAAAAGAAAGTGATTCTTTGATAATAGATATTGATGCATTTTATTATTTAAATGCAATTGCCGTTCCTTGGACATTTTGGTGTCATTATGTATATATGCTTGAAGTAAAACAGGAAGATATACAAGGAATTGCCTCAACTGCGATAAGAGTAGATAAAAAAGAAATTAAAATGCAACCGGAAGACGTCACATTCGAGGGTAAATTTATTTACTAATAAGGAGGATTTGTTTTTATGAACAAAAAAATAAACAAAGTAAAGTCAATTATTGCGGTAGCGCTTTTATTGTTGCTGTGTATGTGTTTTCTATGTGCATGTACCCCAGAAGAAAAAGAAGCAATAAACGTCAAATACGAAATACGTTACAGCGGAAGCTATTGTAAAGCAAATTATAGTAACTATCACAGAGGCGAAAATTCTATAAAATCTCTTGAATCGTTGAAACTTTATTGTGAAGACGTAAATATTACTGCATTTGAAGAAAGTATCGAAGAAGATAGCGAAAGAGAATTAAACCAAATTTTACGGAGCTATGACGAAGACTTTTTTGATAAAAAGGCTTTGGTTTTTGCGATTTATACCGGTTGTCCCTATCAAATCAAAGGTATAACTTTAAAATCAATAAAGTTAGTGGAGCATTGTATACGGATAGAGCTGGATATTGATTACAATGCAGGATTTATTGCAACACCTATGGTTATGCCTAGCGAGCAATGGGTAATTTTAGCTGAAATTAATCGTTCCGATTTAGAATATCGATATATAGAAAGCGAATATTCGATTTACAATTTTAATATTTTATAAGAGAGGGAAATTTGAAAAACGAAAGAAAAGGGATGTTGCGTTTAACTGACAATGCTTTTCTTTTTTATTGCATTTAAAGGAAGAAAAAAATGATTAAAATAAAAGTCGATTTTGGCAAAAAAATAATTTTGGCAGTGGCGATAGTTCTCGCTTGTTCAATGTTTTTGACAGGCTGTTCCAATAAGGTGAGCTTTAAATTTCGGGGAGGGCATGTCAATATACAGGAATATCCCGAGTATTTGAAACCTGAGACTTTGCTCACTTCGCTTGAAGATTTAAATGCGTTTCGTCATTCTGCAGGATGGCTTGGGGATGAGACGGATGACGCTCAAAAAAGCGATGCAAGGTTGAATGAGGTTTTGGACAGATACGACCGACAATATTTTTCAAATAATTCTCTCATAATAATAGTTAAAAAATGGAGTACCCACATCGAGCCGATAATGAGAGTAGAAGTAAAGAAATTGACCAAGGAAAAAAATTCTTTGGTTATTGATTTAGATGTAATATTTAACGACGCCAATCTCTTATTGCCCGAAGGGAAAAACAAGCACTTTGTTTGTATATTGGAAATAGAACGGGATGAATTGGGAGAAATTGACGCTTTAACGGTAAGGTATAATAAAAAAACAGTGGAGTACACGCCTTTTGAAGATGAAATATTTATATATTAACAGGAAATAATTTTGGATTTCAATTTATTAAGTCAAGATATGAAAGCGAAAGAGGTTCAATTTTTATATAGTTCTGCGAAACGATATGAAAGCGACAATACCTGAATCGAAAGGGGGAAATGCGCAAAAAAGGATATGCCTTAAATCGTTCAAACAGCAAAAAAACATTTTGAGTTTCGGAAAAAATATGATATAATACGACAGGAGGAAAGGACGATGGGCTTTGTTTTTCAATCTGACACGCAACCGAGCGGCGCTGTCTTTCCTCATACTGTCGGCAAGGCTCGGGCATAGGCGAAAGTCTATGCTTTTTTTATGCAAATTGCACCGAGAAAAAAGGAGAAAAGGATTATGGCGACAAGGATTGTAGTGGGAGCGCAATGGGGCGACGAGGGAAAGGGCAAGATGGTTGATTATCTTGCGCAAAACGCCGACCTGATAGTGCGTTATCAGGGAGGAGACAACGCGGGGCATACCGTTGTCAACGACAAAGGCGTATTCAAGCTGCACCTGATTCCGTGCGGCATTTTTTACGACAGGTGCGCGGCTCTTGCGGGCACGGGCATGGTCGTCAATCCGGACGAGCTGCTCAAAGAAATTGCCGACGTAGAGTCCAAGGGCGTTGACAGCTCGAAGCTTTTTATCAGTGAAAGGGCAACCATGCTGATGCCTTATCATATTACGTTGGACGAGCTTTTCGAGCGCAGCAAAAACGGAATAGGCACCACAAAGCGCGGTATCGGTCCCGCCTATGCGGACAAGGCGAGACGCATTGCTTTGCGTATGGGCGACCTGAAAAATCTCGATTATGCAAAAAGTCGTCTGGAAAGCGTGTTGCCCTTAATCAACCTCGAGCTCAAAGCATTCGGCGGCGGGGAGATTGATTTAAAGCAGCTGTTTTCAAAATTGCAGTATTGGTCGGACAAGCTTGCGCACAGACTTGTCGAACCCGTTTCCTTTGTAAGAAAATATATCGACGGCGGCAGAAACGTGCTGTTCGAGGGACAGCTGGGAGTAATGAAGGATTTGGACCTCGGTATTTATCCTTACGTAACGAGTAGCAATCCCACGGTGGCTTACGCCTGCGCGTCGTGCGGCGTACCCATAGGAAAAATCACCGACGTTACGGGCGTTATCAAAGCATTTTCAAGCGCGGTGGGGCAGGGGCCCTTCCCTACGGAAATGGGAGAAGCCGAGTCGGAGGCATTCCGCGGCAGCGGCGAGAACGTGGACGACGAGTTCGGAGCGCGCACGGGAAGAGCGCGCAGGCTGGGCTGGCTGGATTTGCCCGTCGTAAAGTACGGCGCGGAGATAAACGGCTACACCGAGCTTGCCGTATGCAAAATAGACAAGCTGGACTCCTTTGACAAAATCAAGGTGTGCGTAGGCTACGAGCTTGACGGCAGACTGCTTGACGTCATGCCCTCGACTTCGGAGCTTGAAAGGGTTAAGCCCGTTTACCGCGAAATGGAGGGTTGGAAATGCGACACCACGCGCGTCAGAAAAATTGCCGACCTGCCTGAAAACGCGAAAAAATATCTCAGACTGATTGAAGAATACACCGGCGTCAAGGTGGCTTACGCGGGGGTAGGTCCCGACCGCGACAGCATAGCGACGCTTTGAAAAGGGAGGTTTTATGAGCGGCAGCGTTTACGAGAATCCGCTTTGCACCCGTTATGCGGGCAAAAATATGCAGCGTATTTTTTCAGACGACAATCGTTACGGCATCTGGCGCAGGCTGTGGCTTGCTCTGGCAAAGGGTGAAAAGGCGCTCGGTCTGGAAATCACGGAGCAGATGATTTCCGAAATGGAAAGCAATCTTGACAATATCGATTACGAAACGGTCGCCCGCCGCGAAAAAGAGGTGCGGCACGACGTTATGGCGCACGTGTATGCCTTCGGGCTGGTTGCGCCTCACGCCAAGCCGATAATACATCTCGGCGCCACAAGCTGTTTTGTCACGGACAACGGCGACATAATCATTTTCCGCGAGGCGATGCTTGAAATCAGAAACAAGCTGCTTGCCGTCGTGAAGAACCTTAAAAATCTTGCCGAGCGCTACAAGTCGTTGCCTTGTCTGGCATACACTCATTTGCAGCCTGCTCAGCTGACAACCGTAGGCAAGAGATTCACGCTCTATATTCAGGATTTGCTTATGGATTTGGAAGCGCTGGATTTTGCCCTGTCTCAGTTGAAGCTCAGAGGCGTCAAGGGCACGACGGGCACGCAGGCGAGTTTCCTCACGCTGTTTGACGGCGACGGCGACAAGGTTGACAGGCTGGAAAAATTCGTGGCTAAGGAAATGGGCTTTGACAAGGTTTTCGACGTGTCGGGACAGACTTACACGCGCAAGCTCGACTACACGATTCTGTCCGCACTGTCCGCAATCGCTCAGAGCGCTTACAAGTTCAGCAACGATATGCGCATTCTGCAAAGCCGCAAGGAAATGGAGGAGCCGTTTGAAAAAAATCAGATAGGCAGCTCCGCAATGGCTTACAAGCGCAATCCCATGCGCAGCGAGCGTATGGGCAGTCTGGCGCGGTTTGTTTTGACCTTGCCCTTGAACGAGGCGGTCACCGCGTCCACGCAATGGTTTGAAAGGACGCTTGACGACTCCGCCAACCGCCGCATAACCATACCGCAGGCGTTTCTTGCTTTGGACGGGGTTTTGAGCCTGTACGAAAACATTACCTCCGCGCCCGTCGTTTACGAAAAGGTTGTTTTAAAGCACGTCCGCGAGGAGCTGCCCTTTATGGCGACGGAATCCATACTTATGGAAGCGGTCAAGCAGGGGGGAGACAGACAGGAGCTGCACGAAATTATCCGTGTCTGTTCCATGCAGGCAGCCGAAAACGTCAAGAAAAACGGCGGAGAAAACAATCTGATTGAACTGCTTGCGCAAAGGCGTGAATTCGAGAAAATCAACCTCGACAGGCTTACCGACCCGGCGCTGTTTGTCGGACGCGCCCAAAAGCAGACGGAGCGCTATCTCGCCGACGTGGTTTGTCCGTTGCTTGAAGCAAATCCGACAACCGAGTCGGACAGCGAAATCAAGGTCTGAAAATGAGCTTTAAGAGTTTTCCGCCTATATTCGACGAGCAATGCCGTCTGTTGATTCTCGGCAGCTTTCCGAGCGTAAAGAGCCGCGAGGTTTCCTTTTATTACGGCAACAAACAGAACCGTTTCTGGGGCGTTTTGGAGGAGGCGTTTGGGCTTGACAAATTCGCCGCTCCGTCTGACAAAGCAGCGTTTCTGCTTGAAAGGCATATTGCTCTGTGGGACGTGGTTTGCGAATGCGAAATAAAGGGCTCGTCGGACAGCTCTCTCGTGTGTCTCAAACCCAACGAAGTGGACAGGCTGATAAAAGGCGGCAGCATAAAAACAATCCTTTGCAACGGCACGACGGCCTTTAAGCTGCTCAACAGATATTTTCCCGATATTGACGCAAACACTGTGCTTTTGCCCTCCACAAGTCCTGCAAACGTGCGGTTTGACCGCGAAAAATGGCTGGACGCTTTGAAAAACTTTTAATCAAGCCCGCAGACAAATCTGCGGGCTTTAAATATGAATTTTTTTCATTATATTTTGCCGTTCTACATCAATCAATAAATTGCATTAGAGGTCAGCCTTTGTTATAATTCCATCGAAAACAGCTTGGTTTTCAAAGGAAGACAACGGATGAATATAAGTATTTTCGACGTAATCGGTCCCATTATGGTAGGCCCGTCGTCGAGCCACACGGCAGGCGCGGCGCGTCTTGCGAAAATCGCCAACGACATTTGCTACAAGCCGTTTTACAAGGTTACGTTCGGTCTGCACGGAAGCTTTGCCGAAACCGGACTCGGGCACGGAACGGACAAAGCGTTGCTTGCGGGAACATTGGGTTTTCTTGCCGACGACGAAAGGCTTAAGGACGCTTACGAATACGCGCGTTTGCAGGGCATCAAATACGAGTTTTACGAAACGGATTTGGGGGACGTGCACGAAAACACCTGCCTGATTACTTTTTACAACACGGACGGGACAAAGAGCGAGGTGCAGGGCAGCAGTATAGGCGGAGGGCGCATTCTGATAACAAAGCTGGACGGAGCGGATACCGAAATAACCGCCGAGCAGCCGACAATAGTGATTAGGCAGCAAGACAAGCGCGGCGTCATCAACTCTGTTACGCAGCTTCTTGCATGGCAGGGAATCAACATTGCGGTTATGCGGCTTTCCCGCGACGACAAGGGCGGCACCGCGACGACGGTAATCGAGACGGACGAGGTTTTTCCCGAGCACATAAAGCCGTTGCTCGAACAGCTTGACGGCGTAAACGAAGTCAGACTAATCTACGTGGACGACGAGGAATAAAGGCGGAAATAATTATGTACAACAGTGTAGAGGAGCTTTTGGAAAGAGCCAAAACCGAAAACAAAAGGCTGCACGAGGTCATCGCGCAAAACGAAATGTCAATCAGCGACATAAGCGAGGAAATGCTTTACGACAGATTGGAAAAGCATTATCAGACAATGGTGGCGAGCGCGGCAAAGGCGGTGAACGCGCCTCAGGATATGCCCGGCGTGGATTTTATCAAGGGGCAGAGCCTGAAACAAGCGCAGTATTCCGAGTCTCAGACGCTTGGCGGAAGTTATCTCAACAACATAATGACCATGGCGCTTTCCTGCTGCGAGGTCAACGCAGGTATGGGCAGAATTTGCGCCGCGCCGACGGCGGGTGCCTGCGGCATACTGCCTGCGGTGCTCATCGAAACATCGCGCAAACTCAACAGCACAAAAAAGGAAATTCTCGACGCGCTGTTGGTTGCGGCGGGCTTTGGAGCTATTTTTGTGCGAAATTCTACGGTTTCGGGCGCGGAGGGCGGCTGTCAGGCGGAGTGCGGAGTGGCGGCAGCCATTGCGGCGGCAGCCGCAGTTTATCTTGCGGGAGGAACAGCCGCCATGTGCGCAAACGCGGTTGCCATTGCCGTCATGAACTGTATGGGACTCATCTGCGACCCCGTGGCGGGACTTGTTCAGGTTCCGTGCAGTTTTCGCAACGCAAGTCAGGCGGCAAACGCCGTCGCGAGCGCGGACCTTGCCCTTGCGGGGCAGGTCAGCATTATTCCACCCGACGAAGTAATCGAGGCAATGTACAAGGTTGGCAAAAAGATGGCGCCTGAATTCAAGGAGACCTCTCAGGGGGGCGTGGCGGCGACTCCTACGGCGCGCAAGCTGGAAAAAAAGCTGGCGCGAAAAAGCATTTTTACGGATTGAGATAAAATGTTGTCGCATTTTGTCGGATTTTTTTAAACGCTGCAACTAAAATTCTAAAAACGGATTGACACAAAGCGCCTTATAGTGTATAATCAACAAAACAAAGGAGGAAAAAAATGAAAAAAATTAAAGCGATTTTGGTTCTGTCGGCAATTTTGTTTTTGTGCGCGTTTGTTTTCGCGGCGTGCGGACCGAAAGAGAGCGGTTACGTCGGGATGCTGCAATTCGGCAACGGCAGCTGGGACTATTCCGACAAGGTGACTTTCAATCTAGGCAAAGCCGACGGCAGCAAGGATTTGGACAGTTATCTGAAAAAAAACGCCGGAATAAAAAACGTCAGATTCGAGGATTATCTCAGTCAGGATAAGACGATGTCGGTTAAAATTAAGTTGGATACGGATATTCTCGACAAAACCTTTGAGGACGAGGAGCTCAACGCTTTCGTCGTCGAAACAAAAGCTCTCATGCAAAACGAGAAGGAGTGGGACAAGGCGGACGTTTTCAACCGCGCGGCAATCCGTTATCTCGGACTGTCGGGGATAGTTATGAGCGGCGGAGTCAAAGGGGAGTTGTACAAGGATTATTACTATCCGACGTTTGACAAGCAGGAAGACGTTTTAACGCCTTACTATGCCGACGAGTGGGAGCTGCTGCTTGAAAAAAGTCAAAGCCCTCTCGTGACAAGCATGGTTTTCGATTGGCAGAAATTTAAGAAAATAAACGACAATGCCGAAGAAATTGCGGGCAATTGGAAGTTTTCCGACGGCAAGCTGCAAGTCGATTTCGGACTGGGCAACAACGACGGAAGTTGCAGCGTCGAAACATATCTGCGCCGCGCCGAAGAAAATTATCCGTATCTAATCGGCTGCGCTTTTTACGTTGACGACAAAATTTTCGATGGAAACGCGACTTTTGACAATCCCGATGAAGCGGCGTTCGTCAATGAACTCAAAGCAATGAAGGAGGACGGAGCGGATATAAGAACGCTCAGGATAAAGGTGTTGGAGTATTTGGAGCTTGAAGGGCACTTCGTATATTATTATCAGGGCGTCGTCGAGACCGAAAGCGGCGTTTATTCCGAAGCTGGCTCGTTTGAGTGCTACGGAAACGACAAACTTTTTGAAAACTGGTCGAAAATTAGAGAGCGCAGCGAAAGCGGACTCATATCCTCGGTGAGTTTCGGCAGGGCTATGCCAAATCTCTATTGGGCTTTCTGATTGCAAACGCCTGTCTGCGCTTTAAAGTGCAGACAGGCGTTTTCTTTTTTTGTTTATACTTTTTGACATTGCGAAAATATTTGTTTTTAAATTTTTTCAAATTTATGAGTGTGTCGAAAAAAGACAAGCTATGAGCCGAGCGGGTGCGAAAGCCGAAATTTTGCGACGGATTTTCGGGAGCATGGAGGGGAAATTTCGGTTTTGCGGAAAATGACCGAAAAAGTTGCTTTTTGTCGGCGATTTGAGACAGAAAGTTCTTGTTTTTTGGGGCGTTTTTTGAGGACTGTTCTGTCTGACGTTTGAATTTTAAGTAAAGGCGCAAATGAACATATGCGCAGATGCGCATATGTTCATTTGCAAGAATGTGATAAAAACCGCCTTTTTTTAGTCTTTTTTTGTCGTATGCGCAAATGCGCAGTTTAAGTGGGAAAAAATTGAAAAAAATCGAGGTATGTACTTCAACTATCATGCCAAACTGAAAAAACTGATTGTAGACGGACATCTTGTGCGTTTTGAAACGTTGGAAAATTACAACGGAATTTCTCCCGCGCTGGTGCTTTATTTTGACAACGCTCCGCCCATGCCCGTGAGAGAGCATAAATGGGAGGAATATTTCAAATTGATTGACAAAGCTTCCGGCAAGGTTTAATATAACTGGAGATGAAAAATATGAAAAGAGTGTTTTTGTTCGGAAACGCTTCCGGAAAAGCGTCGGTAATAGTGAGGATTGCCGTTATGGCGGCGGTCACGCTGATTGTTCAGTGGCTTGTCGGGTTGAGTAAAATTCAGCTTCTTACAGGCTCCTTTGTCAATATGTGTCTGCTCATTGCCGCAATGACAACGGGCATTGTCGGCGGAATCTGCGTCGGTATTGTCACGCCCTTTATCGCGCTGGGGCTTGGACTCAATCCCAACGTGCTTCTCGTGCCCTTTATCGCCGTTTCAAACGCCGTTTACGTCGTGATATTCGGAGTCGTCGTCTGGCTGTTGAGGGTGGATTCGGGCAGTACAAAGAGATTCTGGTACAATTTGCTTGTGTCTGCGGCGGCGATTGTGCTTGCAGCGGGGCTTAAATTCGCCTTTTTGTATTTTGTAGGCGTAAAGTGGATTTATCCTTTGCTGTTCAACGTCAAGCAGATGGAGACGATTTCCGTTATGATGGGCGCGCTGCAATGGTTTACCGCGCTTATAGGCGGAGGGGCGGCATTGGTATTGAGCTACGCTTTGAGACCTGCGCGGCTCGTGGGGTACAGGAATTTCGCGCCCGCCGTCGCGGAGGAAATTTCCGAGGCGATTGCCGACACCGTCAGCGAAGAACTGAAAGAGTCCTTTTTAGAGGAGGAGAACGCAGACGGCGGCAAAGCGAAGTCGGAAGACGATGCTTAAACGGACTTAAAACAAATATTTTTGACAAAGGCGGACTTTGCTCCGCCGTTTTTTTGTCGGGAAAAAAGTTTACTTTTGTCACCCGTTAAGATATAATATTTCCATGAAACGCAAGGAAACGACGGAAATAATCTCGGTCATGAAGCCCGCAGAGATTGGGCTTACTCAGACGGAGGCGGAGGAAAGGCTTGCCGCGGGTTTAGGAAACTCGACCAAACGCACGGGGGGCAAATCCTACGCTTCCATTTTTGTCGGCAACATATTCACATTTTTCAATTTGCTCGGGCTTGCCATAATGATTCTTATGGCGGCGCTCGGAAGCTATCCCAATCTTTTTTTCGGCGTGATAATAATCGCCAACACGACAATAGGCATAGTTCAGGAAATCAGGGCGAAAAGGACAATCGACAAGCTGTCCTTGCTCAATGCGCCGCAGGTCAAGGTCATCCGCGACGGGCGGGAGCAGACAATCGACGCTTCGTCTGTCGTGCGCGACGACATAATCAAGATTGAAGCGGGCAATCAGATATGCGCCGATTGCGTGCTGCTCGAAGGGCAGCTGGAAACGGACGAGTCTTTGCTTACCGGAGAGTCCGAGCCTGTGAGAAAAGCGCAAAACGACACCTTGCTTTCCGGCAGCTTTGCAATAAGCGGCAGCTGTCTTGCTCGGGTGGAAAAGGTGGGCGCGATGAGCTACGTGCAGACGCTTGCGGCAAAGGCAAAAAAATATCAGAAGCCGAAATCCGAGCTTATGCGCTCGATAAACGCCATTATCAAGGTGTTGGCAATTATCATTTTTCCGCTTGGAATCGCCACGTTTTTTACAACAGTGCACCAGCTTGGCGGTTATGCGGAGTGGAGGCAGGCGCTTATTCAGACGTCGGGCAGTATGATAGGCATGATTCCGTCGGGAATGGTGCTTTTGACAAGCGTTGCGCTGACCGTTTCCGTAATCAGGCTTGCTTCCAAAAAGGCGATGGTCAAGGATTTGTACTGTATAGAAATGCTTGCCCGCGTAAACGTGCTCTGCCTCGACAAAACGGGGACAATCACGGACGGCACAATGACGGTGGAAACGGTGCTTTGCGAAGAAAGCGAGCTTCTTTACGAGCTTATGCCCGAGTTTATTTCTGCTACGGGCGAAAAAAATCAGACGGCGCGCGCGCTTGAAAATTATTTCGGAGCGGGCGGAAAGCTAAATTTTTCAAAGGTCGTTCCTTTTTCCTCCGCGAGGAAATACAGCGCGGTGAGCTTTAATGAGCGCGGCACTCTGGTTGTGGGAGCGCCCGAGTTTGTTCCCGCCGCAAAAAAATGCATGGAAAGCGTCGATGAATACGCCAAACAGGGCAAGAGAGTGCTGCTTGCGGCTTTCAGCGAAAAATGTATGTGCGGCGACGAATTGCCCGACGATTTGGTTCAGCTCGGTCTGTTGGTGCTCAAAGACACCGTCCGTCCCGACGCAATAGAGACCATCAAGTGGTTTAAAGAAAACGACGTGCTCTTAAAGGTTATAAGCGGCGACAACCCGCAGACCGTTTCCGTCATTGCCAAGGAGGCGGGCGTTCCCGATGCGGAAAACTTTGTCAGCCTCGACGGCATGACGGACGAGGAGGTTGTTGCGGCAAGCAGGCGTTACACGGTTTTCGGCAGAGTCAATCCGGAGCAAAAGGCGTTGCTTATAAAACAGTTCAAGCTGGACGGAAAGACGGTGGCTATGACGGGCGACGGCGTAAACGACATTCTGGCAATGAAGGAGGCGGACTGCGCCGTTGCCATGGGCGCGGGCAGTCAGGCGAGCAAGAGCGTGGCGCATCTTGTGCTTTTCGACAGCAAATTTTCTTCCATGCCGAGCGTTGTGGCTGAGGGCAGGCGCGTGGTGAACAACATACAAAACTCATCAAGCCTGTTTCTGATGAAAACGACGATGACCATATTCACCACGCTTCTCATGATTTGTCTGGGCAGGGAATATCCTTTCGAGCCGCGCAATCTGTATCTGATTGAGTTTTTGGTAATCGGTCTGCCCTCGTTCTTTTTGGCGCTCAAACCCAACAAGGAGCTTATTACGGGCAGGTTTATTTCAAATACGTTGATAAGAACCATTCCGTCAGGGCTGGCTTTGAGTCTGTCTGTGGGGATTATGTATCTGTATGAGAGTTTCGGCTTGGGCGCTCCGGCGAATATAAACGACGCGCAGCTTATGACGCTGTCAACAATCGCAATGACTTTGTCGGGAGTGGCTGCGCTGTGCGTATTGTGTTATCCGTTCAATTGGGTCAACCTGTGCGTGGCTCTCGGCAGCGCGGCGCTGGTGGCGCTGGGGCTGACAGTGCCTTTTGCGAGAAACCTCATCGGGCTGGCAGACGTAAAGGGGCACGCGCTGATCGTTGTCATCGCAGTCGCGGTTTCCGTCGTGGTGTGCGTTGTCGGCAGAATAGCGCTTGAACTGATTAACAACAGAAAGAAAACGGGACATGAAAAAAGGACTGCCGCATGACAGTCCTTTTGCTTTAAAAAATTCACTCCGCATTGTTGTACGCTTTCAAAACGGCGTCCGAAAGCATTTGCCTTGTTTCGCTGTTTATGGGATGGGCAATGTCCTTGTATTCGCCTTCCTTGGTTTTGCGGCTGGGCATCGCGATAAAGAGACTTTCTTTGCCTTCGATTATTTTGATGTCGTGTATGACAAAGCAATCGTCTATGGTGATTGAAGCAATGCCCCTGAGCTTGTTTTCATCGTTTTCGACTTTGCGGATTCTGATGTCAGAAATGTTCATGATGTAACCTCTTTAAAATGTTTTCCCGAAGGTGGTACTATTATACTATAAAATTCAAAAT
>OLXY01000306.1_pt1 | contig 28486 bp, 14 predicted proteins | sample 1644221 | NCBI WGS metagenome assembly OLXY01 (sample SAMEA103958121, study PRJEB25191) | human gut metagenome | reverse complement strand
AAAGAACAAAGTATTTCTTTTAAAGAAGATGGGATATATGATATTCCTGCAAGCGAAGCTGTTGATAGCACTTTTACTTTAGGATTTTACTTTAGATACGATGATATTAATCTTGATTGGATAGGATTAACTATTGAAATTATTCCTTCTAATAAAGGTGCTCTCTGCCTTGACGGAGTAAATGACTTCGGTCAGTTTGTAGGTGATTTGGGATTGAAGGATTACACTGTTATTTTTGATAGAGCATATCCAATAGTAAGTACTCCTCAGTTTACAGCTACAAGTGATGCTACTGGTGAAAATGCTAATACTCCCTTCTTAATAGAACATAGAGACGTTAACGTAAATGAATTTACTTATTCCTATCTAGCTGATACTGCTATATCTATCAATAAGGAAAGAGAGATTTGTTATCAGTCAACATATCAGTATAAAGATACAGTTATTAAGAAAGGTTCTTCTACTAGTTTAGGCACAGGATTAACAATCGCTAGGTATGGTATCAATAACGGTTATTCCGCTTTAGCGCTGTATTCCTTTATGCTTTTTCATTACTCTATGAGTAAATTCTTAATCGAGCGCCAGCTAAAGAAGCGAAAACTAGGCACTCTGTATCCGGGCATGGTGGAGTTTAGACCTATTATCAAGAGTAACATAGACATTTTAAAGATAAACTATTGGGATAAGGATTTGAATGTAGTAAAAGCAGGAGATTATATTTCAATAGGAAGTAATATTAAAACTAGTATTACTGTTCTTGACGGTTATAAAATATCCAAAGTTTCTTCTACTGCCTTTAATAATATCACTATTGAAAAATCTAATACAGATTTTATCTATGATGTAATCTTCTATGGTATTAAGAAGTCTCCTCAAAAGATAAATTTAGTTATTGAACAAGATAGTGATTATGTTCAATGGAATCCTAATATTAAAGCTAATGTATCTAAATATTCAGTTACTGCAAATATTAGGGAAACTGACGGTACAACATTGAAACTAGTAAATGGACAATTTTATTCTACTTCTATTACAGGTAATCTAATATTGGATATTGTTCCTCCTTATAAAGATTCAGATGAAGTAACTAATGTTGCTATTGATGGAAAATCTTATACTCCTACTAAAGATTCAAGTGGTAATTATTATAGATTAGAAATACCTTTAGTATTTCCAAAAGATATAAATATTACTATTCAAGAATATGTTAGATATGAAGATATTGTACAGCCGTATCCTGTTTTATTAAAATTCAAAGATGAGAATAATAATGAAATATCTTGGGGAGACAAAATTAAACTAGGTTCTAGTATTACTAGAATAGGTTCATTTAACGATTGCAATCTTCTTAAAGATATTTATACTGTTAGTAATGCTAAACTTAATGGAAGTCCTTTACCTAGTACTCCACATGTTGTTGAACGACAAATGATATTTACTTGTACAGCGACTTGGATTTTTGATGATAACGAACCTAACTGTATATTGTCTCCTAGACTATTACATGCTCCTAATTCTAGTTACAAGATTCTAGGTCATATTCCCGATATATCCGGTCATTGTAATCATGGAGTTATTTATAACTCGGCTTATAAACTTAATAGTGGAGCTAATGGTTATTTAGTTGATTTTACTACTCTTCGAGACTACGGAACTAAAGGTATAGTAAGAACTGATAGTAAGATATATCTTGATGAATCTTTTGATTATGATAATGGATTTTGGTTAGGCTATACTAATTCTCCTTCCCCTACGTATAAAGTTAGAGTTTCTGGAATACCTAAGGACGGGGTTCTTAATTATACTGGCGGAAGTTGGATAAATCTTATAAATGGAATAAATGAGTTACCTGCAAGAACTAATACAAAAGAAATTCACGGATTTTTTGCTCAAACTCCCAATGTTGACTGGTCTAATTTAGTTATTGAACAAATCGGTGAATACGAAGGAGCATACTGTTTAGATGGGATAGACGACTTTATTACTATTCCTACTTTGTCTAAGGGTGGTAAGCAAGTGTTGATGAAAGTGAATTGGAGTACTTTAAATGGATTTATATATGACCAAAGACCTGCTTCCGGAGATAAAACATTTGGTATCTACGCACAAGGTGATGTAATCGCTTATTCTCAAAATAATAACGGTAATACTTATATTGACGGTATTATAAACAATAATATCATCGGTAGTAATTTATCAAAGATTACCCATAATATTGTAGCAACTTGTGATGTTGATAATTCAATGACTCCGTCAATAGGTAAACTTAGTTATTCAAATAATTATTTCGCTCAAATGTCTCTCTACGACTTCATGCTTTTCGATGAAATCTCAACAGACGATAAGATTAAAGAGTTAAACACTTATATTGGTATAACTCCTAAAGTTACGTTACCTAATTATTATTGGGATAACTATGGTAAAAAGAATACTGATGCAAATAGAGGCTATATTGATGAACAAGTGTCATTGCAAAAGACTGGTACTAGTGTTAATCCTCTTGAGAACTTCAATATTGGTTATGAAGGTATGTCGGGTTATAATGGTTATCCAGTAGTGTTAGGTGCTAATAAGACTTGGGAAACTTCTAATGCAGTAGATTATATTTATGATATTAATAGTACTATTGTTCATATAACTAATGTTAAACATGCGGCTAATGGTTTATTATATAGTTATGTTAATAGAGACGGAGCGTTAGCTAATATAAAAGAGATACCTGCTTTTAGAGTTACTGTTAAAGGTCTTGAAGAAAATAGTAAACTTATTTACAAATATTTAGCTACGGAAAATGCAACAAAAGAATCAATAGTATATTTAGGCAATGGTATTCATAAATTACCTAAATCGTTTGTTCCAACAGACGCATTATTAGATTTAACTACTAATTCTTGGATAGGATTTGCAATAACTCCTATGATAGAAGGTGAACTAGTTTTTGATTGTGATATTACTATTGAAATTCTTCCTGAATACGAGAACGGTCTAGTTTATGACGGAGTATCTGACTTTACTGATAATAAGAATATTTCTATATTTACAGATTTTACTGCTATTATAAAAAGAGTTGATTTAGATGCTAAGAATGATAATTCTACTGTAATGTTTAAAGGAAATAAAATCTATGAAAGTAGTATTGGAAACGGTTTTATTTTAGATTATTGTTATAATAGTAAGAATTATGTTTATAGTTACGGTAAATTAAATCAGATAGAACGAGATGATTCTAAGATTATTTATTTAACTCCTAAAAGTTATAATGGTAATCCTATTATAAAAGGTGAAAATAGAGATAATCTAGGATTAGTACTTGGTAAATATTGGAAAGGAATAATCTATAAAACAATTCTATATTCCAAAACTATCTCGTTACTAGAAATTAACTTCCTAAAGAACTTAATGGAGAAAGATGAGATAATCGATATTAATCATCCTATATTTATTTCTAATACAGAAGATAAAAGTAACGCCTCACAAGATACTTAAATTAGTTTATATACTAATTGGTATATTTTTAGTATTAACATATACACTAAGTTTAATATTTAAAGATTTAAAGTTATGATTGATTACATTGTATTTCCTATTGCTGATATAGGTAAAGAAGAATCAGCTAAAATCGAAGAACTTAATTTAGTTCTACGTAAAAACAGAGATAATGATAAAGCACTTATGAAGTGTCAACATTTCCAAGAAGTATTTCCTAATAAGGTAGAAAGGATAGTAACTACTGATGAAGAAGGATATGAAAGTATCACTATTAAATATCCTTATGATACTTATTCTGATAAAGCTCTTTATGAATTGTTATCCAGTTCTGAATGGCAATCTGTATCTGAAAGTACTCTTGAAGAATCCCCAATAAAGGAGTGATTCCGTTGTATCGTTAACTCTATAAAGCCCTGCTATAACAAGTGGGGCTTTTATTTTGTTCACGAGATACTTAACTTTTTTCATAAAATTATTGTTTATAGATAAAATAGATTAATGTCTGAACTTATAATAGTATTCTTTGTCATGAGTGTATAGTGGCTACTATAAGATATTCTTAATTTATTAATCTAAACCTTATTTATTATGCAAGTAATTGAAAAAGTTAAAGTTGTTCCTGAAGGCTATAATGGCGCAGGGATGGACGGTATGTACGGTCGCCGTGATGTTAACGGTAAAGCTAATGCAGGTCTTACGCTTGGTATTATCGGTACTGCTCTTGGAGCTTGGGCTTTATTTGGTAATCGTCGTTCTGCTGGTGTTCTCGGAACTGGTACAGGTCTTATGGGAGACGGTTCTACAAACATTAACGTAGTCGGTGTTGGTGCAGGAAATGGTACTGCTCCTACTGCTTTCCAAGCATGGGCTAAATCTTGCGAAGATACTCTTGCTTTACAGGGCGGTCTTTATCAGTGGGCTTTGACACAACAGAGTCAGCGTTTCCAAGACCGTCAGGTAATAGACGGAGAAATGTTCGGTTTGTATAAATCACGGATTGATGCTGACTTTAGCCTGTACAAAGGACAACGTGATAATTACGATGCTCTTAAAGCACAGATTGACGAGCTTAAAACTCAAGTTGCTGTTGGCGCTGCTATTCGTCCTTATCAGGATAAACTCATCCAGTGTGAAATTGAGAGAGCGTTCACCGCAGGTATCAATTATGTCGATAAAAAGACTTGTAATGTTATCTATGGTGTTACTTGTCTACCTAATGAGCCTACTACAACTGGTCTTGTCGGTAGAAATTCCAATGGCTGTCTGCCGTGTGGATTTACTCAAACGGCTAGTACTCCTGCTCAATAATATTACAAATCTATTAAAGAATAAGTTATGTTACCTGTTAATCAATTTATATTAAGTGGTAGTGACCCGTTGTTTAATTCGGGTAATCTTAACGAACAGATTCAATATCTCGAAGAACAAAAGCGTATTATTGACGCTCGTCAAAAACAGATACAGCAAGTTGTTAATGGTCAGCAAGTTTTGCCTACTCAACAGCAACCACAAGTTAGTGTTTGGGATTTGATTGATTCAGAGATAGAACCGCTTACAACTGAACAGAGAAATATGTTGGCTAATAATGAAGAGTATGTAAATAACTACAATAGTCTTCAAGCTATGGTTCAAACAGAAGTTCTTAATCTAGTAAGAGCTAAGATAGAAGGAAGTCCCGAAGGTAAGGCTCTTCTTGATAGTCAGCTGAAATTGGTTAAGAATCTAAAAACTAGTATTATAGAAATGTCTCAAAGAGAGATGCAATTGTTTAATGCTTTTAAAGAAGCTAGTGCAAAGAATCCTTCTTTGACTTATGATGAATTTATTAAAACTATGAAATAATGGTAGAAGTAAGTGTAGTAAAACAAAAGCTGCAAGATTACATTGTTAATCAGATTGATGTTCTTGGCGAATCCAATCCAGCTATTAAGTTAGTTAAGCCTTTGGCTAAACGCGCAATTATTAATAACATTGATAGTTTTGATAAATTTATAAACGCTATTGCTAAAGACGGCAAGATTGATATTGAAGGTATTGTTGATGAAGAGATTGAAATAATCAAATCTATTCCTAACTTTGATTTTAGTATCCCTGTTCTTGGTAATGGTAACATTTCTAATGGTAACATAACTATTTCTATTCCTTTTATTAATAAAGGAATTATGTTCAACCAGTCTGATTTGGAAACATTCAGACAATTATTAACTAAGTAATATTATGAGAGAAGTACCATACGAGACAGACCATGATGTTCGTGCTCGTTCTCGAAGAGATAGAATGTACGAACGAATTAATGATTTCCTTGCTCGTGGCGGTCGTGGAAGAAGCGGTCGTGGCGGTCGTGGAAGAGGAATGATGAATCGTATTGGATATAGGACTTACGACAACTACGAAGGAGATGAACATAGAAGTTACGATGAACATCATAGAGGATATGATGATGATGAACGTATGCTTCTTATGCGAATGCTCGGAGTAGGTGAAGACGAACGTTATGAATATGGTGATGAACACTTCAATAAACAGGAAGCTAAGCAAACTGTTGATGAGATGTACCATGTCAAAGACGGTAAGAAATATATCGGTGAAAAATACGATATGCAAAAAGCCCACGAAGTTTGTAATAAATTCAAAGATAAACTAGAAGAAGATATAGAAGTTGCTGATGTATATGTAGCTATCAATGCTCAATATCACGACTACTGTAAGTTATTCGAGAAGTGGTTCGGTAAAGGAAACTTTGACGATATGATATTCGAGAGTGCTATCGACTTTTGGTTTGATGACGTTGATTTTGGAGAAGATAAACTCTGGAAGTATTTCAACGAGTTGAAGTAATACAAGTTCTGTTATATTCCTAAAGAGAGATTACTAAATAATAGTAGTCTCTCTTTTCTTTTTAAAATAAAGTTTATATTTGTTGTGTAATATAAAACTTAATGCTTATGGGAATCTTAATGAAAGTGTTATTTGTTGCTGTAATAGCTATTACTATTATAGCGTTTGTATGGAAAGAAGCTACTAGTGTTCTTCCTGCAAAAGTTGTTACCTACATAAGAGTAGGAGGTGTGTTGTTAACTATTATTCTTGGTACTTTGTTATTCTTGCTGTAATATGGACTTCGGGAATATACTTAGTGAGATTCTACGTACTACGGCTACTAGTTTTGATTTTGCGTTTGTAATCTGTGTAAATGTGCTAGCGTATCTAGTAATTAAATTAGTTGACAAACTTAATGGAAACAAAGTAGTAAGTACTTGGAATAAAAGAGTAATAACTCTAGTATGTGCTTTAATAATGGGAGTAATATACTTCTCATTAAAGCTAGGAAATGTTAAGGTAGTACTTAATTCTATTATTCTTAGCTTCGTATTTTGGAGCTGGATTATGAAGCCAATATTGGCGTTCTTCAATATAGACTATCGAAAGTTTATAGAAGTTGAAGATAATGAACCTAATCAATATCCAAAGTAAGTACTATTAGTAAGATTAACAAGTGAGAGTCGACTAGAGATAGTCGGCTCTTTCAGTATACACTCCTTTATGGGGGAATAAAAAGTATGTCCCACCTTCCTACGCTTTCATAGAAGCTCACCATAGGACTTTAGTACCTTTCCTTAACTTACTATTATCCGACAGTATTGCGTGCCACCACGGGTCTTAAAATGTGTCACTTGTATAAAAATGTTTACAACGCGAATATCTGTAAGCTAGCTAGCAAGCTAGATAGAAGTGCTGAATTAAAATTATTAGTAAAAGTCTTGTCGATACCAATATAATAACTATATTTGTTATAATACTAATTCAAAATAATAGTGATATGAGTTCGTTAAATCAAATTGTATCTGAAATAGCTCATGCTATTCATCAGCCGAATAACTTTACTGCGAGACGTACTATTCGTAGTGCAGTTATTCATACGTTCAATGAACAGATACGTCAGACTTATCAACGTCACGCTAATGTCGATAAGATATTAATGCAAAGATACAGGATAAGTCTAATTAATGTTCCTGACGGAGATATATTCCAAACTCTTGTTAGTACTAAGTATAAAGTTAAGAGAAGTAAGAATAGAGTTCCTAGACCAGTTCGTCTTGATAACAATTTACCATTTGTTAGTGTTCGTACTGTTGGATATGATAATATGGCTATTCCATTTATTAAGGAAGCAAATGCTCAATTTTATAAAGCTCTTCCAGGAATGTGTACCAGTTTAAGTTATGATTATATCAATGGTTATTTATATGTTAATAGTAATGGTAATCCACTTATTGAACCATTAGGTCATATTATCATTGAATCTCCGTTTGAGATACCTACTGAAATTCCAATTGAAACTAATGAAAAAATGGAATCAAGTATTGATAATGATGATGAATTTATTATTCCTGAAGATATGGTAGAACGTATTAAAGATGTAATCTATAAACGTAATCTACTTAATGTTGAGAGAGTAACTAATGAAGTTCCAGTTAAAGATGATATAAACCAACAACAGATAGAAGTATGAAAGTAAATGCAATAGATAGATATGACATACGTAATATGTATACACATTTTATAGAGACAAGTGAAGAGGAGTACGACCTTGTGTCTCACAATATAGTCAGATATAAATCTTTGCTTTATCGAATTAAATACTCTATTGAACAAAATAGAAATGCTGTTGAAGCCATATTTGATGTATGTGTATATAACTACTGGGAATGGAATACAGATGAGTTAGATACTAATCAAAAAATGGAGAAAGCCATAGATGAGAAGTATGTTAAGTTTACGGATGTAAAACAATTAAGATATGGCAATCTTTACCGTAATCTAAAGCAATACTTTAGAGTGCTTCGTAAGATAAAAGATTGTGAGATAAGACAAGATGTATTAAAGAAGCGTAAGTTAATTACAAGAGAACAATACAGAAAGTATTGTTACCTGTTCTTTGGAGAAATAGGAAGGCAAGTATTGAGAGGAAAGATTTATAAGTTTGAGAAGAAAATAGGTTGCCTTATTATAGAAAGAGTAAAAAGAACTGAATCACATATTACTGCTGACGGTAAAGTTATTAAGCATAGAAAACGTATTAACTTTGTAGAAACTAGAAGAAATAAAGAAGAACTTATTATTAAAGGACTTACGCCTTATAATAAAAAGAAACATCTTGAAGCTATTGCAAAAGGAGAGGAATATGACGGTGTTAAATATATATCTTATAATAATTCGGATTGGTCTTGTAGAGTTATTATGATTGACGGTGCAGTTAAGAATAGGACAGTATTTAAGTTTTGTGGTATAAATAATCACATGAATGTTACAAATGCTGAACTACTTGCAAAATGTCATAGTGTAGAAGATATAATAAATCTTGATACTGATATTAACAATCGTGTCTCTCTTATTTCTAAGTTTGACCCAAGTTATACTCAAAAATATATTAGAAACAATGAACAAAAACCTATCTTCAATAGAAACTATTATCGCAAGACTTGATAATGATTTCAATATTATGAGTAGCGATTATATACCTAGAGTTGGTGCTTGGTGTATAGATGCTATGAATGAAATGGGTATTCTTCAATATGAAGAAAAGGAAACTACTATTGAAGTTGTTGATAGAGTTGCTTATTTCCCATGTTGTATGAACGCATTTAAAGTGTATGCAGACGGGTGTGAGGTTTCCCCCATAAAGAAAGGAAACTGTGGTTGCTCTTCAGGTACTACTGAATACTTCACTCAAGACCGAGAGAAATCTAGGGAACGAGAAAGTAAGCGTACTGTTGAAGTAGACCCTGAAAGCTATGAAGGACGTAATTACGTTTATCTTCGTGACGCTAATGCTATTCAATTAAACTTTGATACAGATGTTGTTAAAGTATCCTATCTTACAGTTAAGACTGTATATAGTGATACTTTTCATTGTAATATTCCTGTTATACCTGATAACGGAAAACTTATCGAAGCTCTTGAATGGTTTTGTATGTGGAAGTTACTAAGTAGAGGACTTAAACATCAAGTATATTCTCTACAAGGTGCTATGCCAGTTAATCCATATTTATTATGGAGAGATTCTCGTGACAGAGCAAGAGCTTCTGTTATTAATGAAAATCAAGATGCTAATGCCTATAAAGGTTGGGCGTCGTTCTTTTATAATGCAACATTTAGACCTAGAGACTAATGGAGATAGTTAAGGAGTTAAACAAAGACGGAGGTTATGAATCCATTAAGAATGGTTCAATGACCCATGCTGTTAATGCTATGGTTTCTCGTGACGGTAATTCTATTCAGAACGAACAGTCAATCGAGACAATTATAACATTAAGTGAAAATGAAGAGATAGTCGGTGTTATCTCTTGCTCTGATGAAATAGTCATCTTTACTAATAATAGTAAGATTAGAAGATATAAAGAATCTACTAAGGCTATTACGGAAGTTGCTACTAATTGGAATTATCAAGGCGGTAAAGTTATAGGTACATATACCTATAATGTGAATAATGAATTAATTGTTGCTATTACTGAACTTAATTCTGATGAAGAAGTTCCATTAAAGATAATTAATCTTAATAAACCTAATTACCTAGAAGGTGGAAGCGATATTAAATATACATTAGTTCCTAATATCCCTAAGACTAATCTTAATAACTCCAAGTTAGTATCAGGTAGTGCTATCTATAAAGGAATATATAATTTCTTTATTAGATATAAAGAAGGAAGCGATTATACTGGTTGGTTTCCTATTGGAACTCCTGTATTAGTATGGGATAAAGGAAATCAAACTACTATCGAAGATAATAGTTTTGGCTATGACGACAGTAGCGGTAATCTCTCTGTTAACTATAAGATAGGAAACTTTACTTTTAAAGAAGATACTAATCTAAATACTGAAAAGGTAAACTTAAATATCGAACTAGGGTTACAAATAGATAATTCAGGTCTTAATTATACAGCTTATCAAATAGGTTATATAATTAATACTCAAAAGGGAGATACTAAAGTATATAATACTTCTGATATAGATATTAAAACTAGTAGAATCACGATAGACGATGTTTATAACGAAACATTTAGTCTAGATGATATTACTAGTTCTTTCTTTAATTTATATAATGTAAAAACCTTATGTAACTATAACAATAGATTGTATGTAGCTAACTATAAGGAAGAAAACATTAATAGTCTTGTAAGTTCTATTGATACTAGTAATATACAAGTTCGAGTTAAAGATTTTATCGGAAATAAATCTATAATGAGACGTAGTGTTACTAGAGCTGCAACTTCGTCAATAGTTAATAATCCTAGAACATTTGATATTAGCAAAGGATATGTAGTAACTATTAAAGGACGTGCTTATGGTGACGGTAGTGAATATAAAGAAGTTACTAGAAAGTTCTTTCTTACTCGTATTGGTAAGAATAGTTATGGTACTTATTGTTTAATGATTTCATCTCAAGACTTTATTAGAGCTTTCTATAAAGATAGTGGTTACGATAGTCATTCTACTCCATTCTACGTTTCTTATCAAAATACAGATAATCTATATGAAGCTGCTACTGCCGTAGTTGTTAAACCCGATGATAAAGATTGGTATATACTAGAATTTAGTAGATACGGAAGTACTTACTATGATGATATATATCCTGATAAATATTCTAGTATAGTAAATTTAGGATTTGTAAGTCATCCTTATGTAAGATATGGACGTACTAATGATTTGTTTACTAGTACTTCTTATAGTGCTCCTAATATTCAAAGAGAGTTTAATACTGACTTTAAAGTAGTATCAATTGAAGAATTTGACTTAAATATAGATACTAGAGAAATTATCGAACCTATGTGGTTTTACTTAGGAGATGTTACTATTGGGGAAGAAACATATAAATTAAAATACGACCGTTATAATCCTGTTGACTTTTATTATAAAATATACGATATGTCTACTGGAAGTCCTGTTGATAAAGGAATGAAATTTAGACGTTCTTTTCAAACAGCTTATGTGGACTATGGAGGAGTATTAGATATTATTAAAGCTAAGTTTCCTAATTCAACTATATATACTATTGATGAATATGAAACAATTAATCCTACGGGAGCAATAAATGATGTTAAGACACAAGCTGAAGGAGGATTAACCGAAGGAGATAAACTTAGAATTGCATATGATGTATCTAAGAATAAGTTTATGTTTGCTACTAAATATAGTAGATTAGACGATAGTTATTGGCATCGTAGAGAAGATGCTATTTTAATTATTAATAGTGAAGGCGAAACTAGTAGACATACAATAGATGAATTATTTCCTAATCTATCTGTTAATTTCAACAATGAAAATAAATTTACACAAGATTTAATTAACGAAATTGAAGGAATACATGAAACAGTATATAAATGGAAAGTAGATAGAGAACCAACAGATGACGATTTCAATATTGATGAAAGTTATACTGTTGACTTTAATGTTATAAGTAGTCTTAGTGCAGATTTAAGTTCTACTAAAACATTTACTGACTTAAAGGCTTATCCTGTTGGTTATATTAAAGAAACAGTAGAAGAAGGGAATCAAACTATTATAACTGCCGAGAAAGAGTTCATGATAGTTATTCCATTTATAAATTATCTAAGGACTGTTTCTACTTATGATTACACAGGTAATGAAGATTATACTATTTATGATAGAGTAAGTGTTGAAAGTACTAAAGCCTATGAAGGAGTATTAGGTAACTTATATATTTGTTTCCAAAAGAATAAGAAGTTTAATCTTGACGGAATTAGTAATTATGACGGTTTACTTCTTGATATTCCTACTTTTGGTAAAGACAATGTATTAGCAATAAGCGAAGGTGGTATTCGTTCTAGTGGTAGCGAGTTCCTTGAATTACATAATAATGATAAGTATAAAGAACTTCGTGTTAGTGGTCCTGAAGGAGGTTATATTAGTTATGCTTTCGGATTTGCTTCTCCTAAGATATTGGATAGTGAAACTAAACCTGAAGATACAAAATTTTATTCAGATTATGCTAAGTATGCAATTAATCAATGTGTATATAACTTCTTTGTACATTATGTATATCCTAATGGTAATATTACTGACGGTATTAATATTCCTAATACTATGAGTTATTCAGAGACTATTAGTTTAGGTACAGCTAATGAAGGTAATACACTACTAACAATGGATATAAATGAAGACACTCTAATATCTGATATTAAGATTAAATTTGATGCTTATAAAAGTCAATATGGTAATATTAATACTAATAATGCACACGATGTAGTTAATATATTTGATAGCATTAGTAATGTAAGATTCTGTAATATATTTCCTAAATATAATTCTAATGGTATTGCTATTTATAAAAACAATAATGGCAATCGTATGTTTAGAGGAACTAGAAATCCTAGTTACAGAGGAATTCATCAGATAGAATTCTTATTTGACAACATACCTATGAGAAAAGAGTTCGTAGGATATTTTATATCTTATGAAAAGACAGAACCTATATTAGTTAGTGAAGGTGTTCCTGTACGTAGAGATGATGATTTTAATACTGCATTTAATGAACAAGTTAATAATATTCGTTTCTATTATCCTGAATTTGATATTATAAAGAAGTCAGGTGCTGGTAATATATTTATTACCGATAGTCGTTATACTATGGGTAATGCTTATAAAGGTCCTATGTTTACTGACTATTATAGTAGTGATACTGATTTTAATCAATCTAGTCCTTCAGAAGAATTTGGAGATATTAGAGCTGTTAAAAGCTCTACTATTATAATGGCTGATAGCAAAGATGATAATAATGCAGGTAGAGAAGCTGTTGTTAATCTTGTTTTGAATAAGTCATTAAAGTTAGGATTCTATACTGCAAATGGTAGAGGTTATGTAAATAGCTTATTACTTAATATAAGTGATAACTTATATATGTCGGAGAATAAAGACCTTATTCCACTTGGCTATATTAAGTATGTTGGTTCAACAGGAGATACTTATAATTATGGTTATGAAGATTATATCTATAATTATAATTATTACTTTATGACAGCATGTGTTTATGCATTTAATCGTAATGGTGTATACTATGATACTACTGACCCAATACCTAAAAAAGCTACGGATAATACTAATCTTTATCCTAATTTCCCTAGAGTACATTGGGATAGTGAAAGAGTAGGTAATACTCCTATAAGTAGAATAATTCTTAATTATTATTCGCTATATCCATTATTTGCTAAAACTATTAAAACAGCTCCTGATGAAAGATACTATACTATTCATACTGATAATAATTCTTTCGTTCAGAATGTTCGTATGATTCATCTATTACCTACTACTATCAATGATACATTTGAAATAAGTAGTATGTATCTTGATTATGCAGGTAAGAAATTCATTAATTATAATGAATTATTATATAGTAACTTTGTTACAGAATACTGTCAAACTATTCGTAGAAGCGATGTTATTAGTGATGAATCAGTAGAGAATAAATGGCGAATATTTAGACCTAATGCTTATAAGATAATTAGCGAAAATAAAGGTGATATCATTAACGTTATTGGTATTGGCACTTATCTTATAGCTCATTGCGAACATTCAATGTTTATCTTTAATAGAGATAATACGCTTTATACTAAAGACAAAGATGTTCAAATGTTAATGCCTGATGCTTTTGATATTGATTATCAAGAGGTATTTACTAGTGAAAAAGGATATGGTGGTCTACAAGATTTTGAAGCATACGTATGTAATGAAGCTGGCTATATATTCTTAGACAGAAGTAAGAAGAGGTTATATAGATTTGATGAGAAGAATCTAAATGACTTAGGTGACGGAGTACAGTCTATATTAGATGAGTATTTAACTAGTAATACTCAAATACTAATGGGAATGGATAAGGAGAATAATCGGTTGATTTGCTCCTTTATGGGGGATGTTTCAGACTTTACCCTTAGTTACAATTTCGTCACTAATACTTGGATAAGTGTACATACTTATTTATGTAGAGGATTTTATAATACAAAAACTAATTTGTATATTAGTTCCTTCAACAAGAAGAATATTATAGGTCAATTAGGATTTGTAAAGCCTTTGAGTTATCTTAAATATAAAGACTTTGAGATAGCCGCTAATAAGAATCCTTTCTATGTAGGAGACAATAATAATACTATGGTAGTCGATGTATTATTCAATCTTGAATACGATACTATTAAAGTACTTAACTACATAAGTTATGACTTATATAAAGCTAACGACATTAACTTTGCAGGTAATAAGATACTATTGTTTAGTAATACTTCGATAAGTAGACTTGAAGATATTACTGTTAATGAACGTAATACTTTCGATACAGCTAAACCTTATTATGAACATGGTAAATGGAATTATAATTATTTCCGTAGTGTTCTAAACGAAGTAGTTACTAATTATCCAATAGATAGACTTACTGGTAAATTGACTGTTGATGTTGATAAGAATTACGAACCATTTAAATCCAATCTTATTAATGGTAAATATCTAGGTGTGCGTTTTGTAATTAATGACGGAACAGCTAAGATAGAGATTAAGAAGATTGAATGTTATGTTAATAAATATAGAGAATAATGAAACGTATTAATGAACAAAGACCTAAAGCATTTATAGGTACTGCGATTTCTGTTGGTACTAGTATTGTTAGTGGTATCATAGGCAATCGTAAGAAGAAGAAAGCTGAACAAGCCGAAAGGTTAAGACAAGAGCGTCTTCAAAACCTACAAGACAATCAGGCTTTAGCCAGTGCTCAAAATGAGAACATGATGTCCGAAGAAGAGAGGTCACAGTTCTTAAGCCAATACTTATCTAAGGGCGGGAAAGTACGAACCTTCCCCCATAAAGGAACTGAATTACGTATTGTCGAGGGTGGTACTGCTATTCCTATTAAGAAAGATTCGTTTCTTCTTAAAGGACGTAAACACAATACTGGAGGTATTGTTATTGATGCAGGTAAGACAGGTGTTGAAGCTGAAGGCGGTGAAGTAGTGCAAGTTACTCCTAAGCAACTTAAAGTATTCAGTGCTCAACCTATACTTAATGGTAATAGTCCGGCTGAATTAGTTCAGAAAGGTGTTAAGCCTTCTAAAGTATTTAATGCTCAAGAGTCATTTAAAGATAGAAATGGTCTTAACGATGACGGTACTAAAAAGAAAAGAAATATGAGAACAATAACTGGTAAGAAAAAGCTAGGAGGATTATCTCGTAAGAAAGATTACGGTTCAGATAAGAAACCTTATCCTAGTGTTAAGTCTAAAGACTTTGCAGGCGGTGGTCGTAGTTATCCTATTCCTACTAAAGCTGATGCTCGTGATGCTCTTAGATTAGCTGGACTTCATGGTCGTTCTGATGTTAGAGCTAAGGTATATAAGAAATATCCTGAATTGAAGAAATCAGTTCTTGGTTCTAGAACAAGATTATTAAAGGATAACTATAATAACTTTGGTTTAGAAAAGGATTATAGTAGTAGTTTTGCTCCTATTAGTTCTAGTACTAGTCCATTATCTAAATCTAGTAGATTTGGAAACTTTATGAGCGGTATAGGTGGAGAAGCTATTAGTGCTAGTATTGGAGCATTAGGTAATATTATAAGTGGTGTTACTAATAAGAACAGTATTAATAATATTCAAGCTCCTACTAGACCTAGAACTATAATTCCTGCAAGGATGAGAACTACTTATAATATAAATCCACAATTAGCTGAAAGTCGAGATTCTGAAAGAAATATGGCTAGAATTATTGATTCTAATACTTCTAGTTCGTCAGGAAAGATTGCTCGTATTCAATCTTTAGCTAATCGTGGAGTTCTCGAACGTAATAAACTAAGAGGTATGAAAGAGAATGTTGAGACAGACCTTCTCAATCGTTATGCTCTTAATCGTCAAAGAGTAGAAGCTGCAAACAATCAAGTATTAAACGCTTATGATAATGCAGTTACTCAAACAGAAAATGAAAAGATTCAAGCAAGAGCTAATAATCGTACTAATATAATTGAAGGTCTTACTAGTGCAGTTAGAGATTATCAATTAGGTGTGGATAAGAGACGTTCAGAAGAAAATGCTACTGCCGCTATAATGTCTGCAAATCCTGAACAAATGGAATTATTCTTAAAATTGATGGATAAGAATAAAGGTAGATTGAGTAAAGTACGTAGTAGTCTATTCAGATGTGGTGGTAAGAAAAAGATTGCTTAACTATAAATAATATAACTATGCCGATAGATATTAGAACAGCTGGTTATCAAAAGAGGGAGCGGGTTGCCGCTCCTTTAGATGTTTACAATAGTACGTTAAATACTCTACAACAGAAACATGATACTGCTATTGAAACTAGTAATCAGATTAAAACGTTTCTTGCTAATAAGCAATTAAACGAAGCTGAAAATGAGTGGCTCGATAAATATTCGAGAGATGTTAATGCTCAAATAGAAGCAAGTGCTCAAGAAGGTAGTTATGCTACTGCATTGACTACTGCAAGAAGATTAGCCGGAGAAGTTGCTAGTAATCCAGGACTTATTGGTCGTGAGCGTTATCAACAAGAGTTTAAAAAATTCCAAGATGAAGTTACTAATAGTGATGCTTATGACGGAGATGTTAAGGCTTATACATTGGAACAGAACAAATATAATTATCAAGACCAAACAGATGAAACAGGCAAAATAATAGGCGGCAATCAATTCCAACCTAATTATCGTCCTGTTGAACAAATAGATTATAATACTTTATATCAGAAAGTATTGTCTACTGTTGGTGTTGATTCTAGTTCAGGCGAACAGTTAGTATGGGGTGATGCAGAAGGTAATCTTAAAGAAGGTCGAGGAAATATTGCTGCTGGTGATGTTCCTTATCTTAAAACTTCCAGTGGTATTCAACAGTTATCTAAGGAAAAGATACGTGCTGCATTTGAAGCTGCATTAAATGAAACTCCTGGTGCTCGTGCTTCTCTTGAACAAGACTATAAAGTTAATGTTTGGAAAGCTAATAAAGGTAATAAGAATAATCTTGTTACTAAGCCTGACGGAACTATTATGTCGCAGAGAGAATTTGAAGAGAATCTATTTGCTCCTAGATATGCTGCTTCTGCTTATCGTAGAACTGAAAGTAGAATTAGTCCTGAATTAGGATTTAATCTATTAGCTGCTTCACGTAAAGCTGCTGCTAAACCTAAGACAGGTAAAGAACCTGAATTATTGCCTTCTATGCAAACAATTGGTGGTAAAGAGAAAGTAGAGCCTGATACTCCTGCTAAGGTTGCGTCACAATTAAATACACTTAATGGTCAATTAGCCAATATGTTCGCTACTTATGGAATATCTAAATCTGTTCCATTAGATAAAGCGTATGCTCAATTAAGGTCAAGTATTGCTAATAATAGCAATCTGTCTGATACAGCTAAGAAGCAAGCATTGGATAAAGCATATAATTATTATAGTGGTATTAATAACGCTAATAATAGATTAGATGCTATGAAAGGATATCTTACACAAGATGAACAGTTTGCATCTGATTTCTTAGGTAAGAGACTTAGTAATGGAAATATGGCAGATACTAATAATCCTATGCAACGTGAATATGCTAATAGAATGAATAAGTTATTCACAGATTCGCAAGGTAATAGTTTCGATACAGTTCTTGTTAATCCTATTAACGAAGCTAGTAAGGCTGCTATTATATCTAAACTAAGAGTTGATATGGGTCTTACTAGACAAGATGTATCATTCTCTAAAATAGGGGATAAAGAATATATTCGTATTAGTAAAGATGCTTATACTCGTTTAGCTCCTGAAATAAGTGAAGTATTAAAAGTTAATCCTATTGGATTTACTAATGAAGGTGTAGAACCTAAATCATTTACTAGGGCTGATGAAGTCTATCATGGTAATAAATATTATGGTAGTAAAGTCACTGCATTTATGGCTGGCTTTAGAGCACTTGGTCGTGGAGAGATAACAACTGCCAGAAGTGATAAAAACTCAATAGCCTATGTATATGAGAAAGCTGCACAAATATCTAATGCTGCGACTGAAAGAGTATCTAAAACTCTTCCTCCTACTTATGTAGACTTAGCAGTATTTGACTTACCGCCTCATGTTGTTGCTTTAGGTCAGGGCTTTGAATCTGAACAACTAAAAGACTATAATGAACGGGTTATGAATATGGTTAGTATTGCTAATCCAGGAAGTATAGTTATTAAGAAACGTAATGAAGAAGGAGTTCTTGAAGTTGTTGAAGATAGTAGAGATAGAGATGCTATCATGCAAACTATTCAAGCACAAATTAAGAAGAAGAATATTAATAACGGTTGGTGTAGTTCTGCTTCTACTGGTGAATATGGTATATTCTTAAATATTCCTTATACTGTAAAGACAGGTAAGAATGTTGGTAAGAATCCTGATTCTGATATGGAAGATAGAATACAGAACGCAGTAGCCGGAGACTATATGATTACAGGTGCTGTACTTAATGATGAGATAGAGAGATTTAAATCTTTGCCTGCTGTTAAAGCATGGAACACTCTCAATTCTATTAAGTACAATAACGCTCTTAAAAGAGGTTATCGTTTATCAGATAGTGAATTTGGAGACGGTAGTTATTCAGCTGTTACTGATGGCAACCTGTATCAAATACTCGATGCTAATGATTCTCCTGTAATTAAAATTACTGAAAGTGAGTTATTTGAACGTATGCTTCAAAACAATCAAGCTAATGCTGTTCTTGCTCCTGTTAAAGAAGATATAGATTTGATTAGTGCTAGAAATGGTTCTATTGCAAATTCCCCCATAGAAGAGCAACAAGTGATTGCTCGTCCGCTTATGCAGAAGGCTATGATAATGGCAGGTGCTACTGGTAATCTAAATGAATTAGATATAGATACTAAGAGACAAGTATTTCAATTCTTTAATCGAATGTACTCTAGTCTTACAGGTGAAACTCCTAGTCAAGTTATACTTAATCAAATGAACGACTTAATGAAGTAAGCGTATGCCAAACATGTTTGATAATATATCAGTAGAAAAAGCTCCACTAACTAGTGGGGCTAATTCTGTTAATATGGCTAATGATGTTCCTACTGTTACTAAATATAAACCTGATGTTGCTGCACAAGGTGATTTTATGTTTCGTAATCTTACAGGTAAAGAAGTATTTACTGGTACAGAGGAAGATTATCATTCATTAGCTAAGTATGGTGCTGAACCTAATAGGTATCGAAGTAGAGAAGAATTAGAAACTCTACGTGCTAAGAATCAATCAGTTTGGAAACAGGCAGGTAATGCTTTAGGACAAACTATTGGTACTGTTATTGGTGATACTGTTGGAGGTATGGGTATGCTAATAGATATAGCCACTGCTGGAATACTAGATGATAAACCTTTTAGTAACTTTATTACAAGAGCTGGCGATACTATATCTGATTATGTTCGTGACGATTTATTTCCTATATATCGTGAGAACCCTAATAAAGTATTTGATATGAATGACTTTTCAGGTTGGTTCTTTAGTCAGGTTCCTAGTATTGCTAGTTCTCTATCTTTAATGATTCCTGGCACTCTTTTAACTAAAGGAGTTGGAGCTGTTGGTAAAGGAGTTGCAGCATTAGGACGTAGTAGTTCTAAAGTAAGTCGTGCAATGAATTGGGCAAAGAAGGCTACTAAATTAGATAATGTATATCGTGCTAATAGATTAAAGATATTAGCTAATGACGGTATTACAGCTATTGGTATGCGTTTAGGTGAAAACTATCAAGAAGCTCGTGGTGTTGCAGAACAAATAGAAGGCGAAGCATTGTCTCTGTTTACTGGAATGTCTGATGAAGAGTTTCAGAATTGGTTAGATAACAATCCTGATATTGCAAGTGAAGCTAAAGAAAGAACTAAAGAAGAAGCTGCTCTTATAGTTGCAGATAAGGCAGCTATGCGTAACTTTGGTTATAACGCAGGTAACGTATTCTTTGATTTCATGCAGTTACGTGCTGTTAATAAAGCAATAGGACAAGTCAATCGTGCTATTACTCCACGTATTCGTTATTCACAGAATCAAGCTCTCGATAGAATAGCTTCTACTGGTGTTGAATCTGCTAGTCAAACTTTAGGTCAAGCGGCAAAAGGTACTATTAAAGATTTTGCAGGTAAAATAAATCGCTTTGTTAATTCTAGTGAGAATCTACTATTATCTGAATTAACCGAAGGTATTGAAGAAGCTATTAACTTTATAGGTCAAGAAGAAGGTACTTTATATGGTCGTTACCTATTAGGTCAAGCTGGACAATATAATGGTGCTGTTTCTATGGATAGAATAGAGAAGTACTTGCAGAATCCTCAATTATACAATGCTGCACTTTGGGGAGTTATTGGCGGTATTACTTTTGGTGGTACTATGTCGGCCATTAATAATCGTAAAGGTGGTAATATAGAAGAGAAACAACGTATTGCTGAAATAAATGGTCGTGAACAGGTATTCAATGAGTATGCTCGTCAGATGCAGATTATTGATAATGGTGAAAATCCATATCAAATAGAATGTGATGCTAATGGTAATCCTATTACTTATTTAGATGACGGTACTGTTAGTCAAGACCCAACAGTTGGTACTACTCGTTATACTAAGGTTAGCCCTGAAGAACAAGAAGATTTGCGGGCAGCGGCTAAAGAGAAGTTTACTACTACTCTTACTTTAAATGCTATTCGTTCAGGTAATTATGAACTACTTGAAGATTATATTGAAGACTCTAGACTAAAGAAGAAACTAGTTGATTCAGGTCTTGTAGATGATACTGAATACGATAGAGATACGCAAGAATTAAAGAAAACTATGCGTACTGTTCTTGATAGATACGTTAATTATTCTACTGCATTACGAAGTTCTAATATTGATGATGCTTTACTAGATATTGCTATATCAGAGAATATAGTTAATGCACAAGAAGCGGACTTATTAAATAAACGAATAGAAAGACTTAATACTATTCAATCTCAATTAGAGAATAGCATACCGGCTATTAATGAAGTTCTTGACCCAATGGCTAAGAATCGTATGAAGTTAGGTATATTAGAACAGTATCGTAGAGAAGTAATGTCTATTTATAATAGTCTAAAGAATAGTAACAATCCTTTAGATAGAGCGCAAGCTAGTCAATATCTTGATTTATCACGAGTAATCGAATCTAAGGTTACAGACTTACGAAGAGGTTTAAGTCCTATGGAAAGTTTGTTCCTAGATAATGTTCGTAGTGTAGAGAATATTATATTAGGAATAGAAGGTAGCGAAGAACAGAATAACTTAATCGAGAAACAAATAGAAGAACTTGATGAAAATGATGTGGCTCTGTTTGAACAGGCAAATAAAGACTTTAGTCTTGGTACTCTTGCTAAACAAGTTCGTAATATTAATTCAGAGTATATGGATAATATGGGACAGATACTTCTTGATGAAATTCGTAGAGATAATTATCGTTCTCGTATTATTACTACTAATGAACAAGCTAAGGAATTTGAAGATACTCGTAAGAAAGAATTAGAAGATGCAGCTAAGAATCTAGTTAAATCAGCAAAGAAGAATCTTAATGACTTTGTTAATATGGCTAATGAAGAAGAGCTTGGTAATCTTGAGAAAGCACTAGATAATGCGTTTACTGATGAAGAAAGTCAGAATACTAGAAATAAAAGTTTATCTAATGCTGTTAGTATTTTAACTAATTCAGAGAATGGTAAGAATGAAATAAGTAATCTAAGAGAAGCTATTACTAAGAGAAGAAATAAGTTAGCTATACAGAATGAAGTACAGCAAAGACAGCCGGAGAATCAGCAAGAAACCTCCTCTATGGGGGAAGGGAGGAGCGAAGCGACGACTCAAGAAGAACTAGAAGTTAAGCCTAAGCCTAGACCTAAACCAAAGACTGCAAAAGAGAAGAAATTAAAGGAAACGTTAGACAAAGTAGTATCTCAATCTAATTCAGGTATTGTAAATAAATCTAATATAGGTAATCTTGAATTTACGATAGTAAATCCTTTTGCAAGTCTTAGTGACGTATCTCGAAAACCAGTTAAAGTTAATGATATTGATATTCGTATTAGTAGGTTCGGAAATGTAAGTATTGACGGATTAGATACTAAAGGCAATATAATTGCTGATGTCACTATTGAAGAACTTAATGCAGCTATTGCTATTGGAGATATTACTGTTGTAGATACTTCCAAGAAAGAAGATACTGGAACTGATAATACAGTTCTTGAATCATCCATATCTGATAATGATTTGGAAGGTCAGCGTCAACGTATAGAAGAAATCAATCTTATCATAGACTTGTATAATCAGATACAAGGTAATGAAGTAGAAGGTAAGACTTTTACTAGTCTTAATGATATGATGATATATCTACAACAACTTAATCCTAGAGCTATTAATCTATATAACGATATTAAAGTTCTAGCTAATCGTCAAATAGTAAACGGTAAGATAGTTAATGTTGATACAGAAGTTAAGACGCCTTCTGATATTATACAGTCTGCAAGTAAGACATTAGAAAATGCTATTGCAGAAGATAAACAACGAGCTAAAGATAATGGTTATTTCTTTAATTTAGTTAATCTAAGCGATAGTAAAGTTTATTCTCGTATTGGACAACTTAAATCTAATGATACAGTTAGTGTAGAATTAGATGAGAATAATAATCTTATAGTTAAGTCTCGCGGAATTAAAATAGGAGAGTTTCCTAAGATTGGTTATAATAACGGTAATGTTGAAGTTATGAATCAAGGTTGGAGATATACTGTTAAAGATGGCAGTATAGATTTCATAACTCAACTTCAATCTATTATTAGTAATGAAGATGAAAGTGCTAAAGAATTTGTACAACTGCTTAATAATATACGTCGTTTGTATCGTGTTCGTAATAACCCTGAAGTTGAAGGAACATTCGGACATCAGCTTAATGCTTTACAAGAGAATGAGAACTGGAAGAATCTAACTAGTTTATTCGGTGATACTCAAACTAATCTATTAGATAGGATTAGACATCTTAATAGTATTATATTCTTTAATAATGCTCTTAATGTTAATCAGTCTGATTTTAGTACCATTGTTAACGATTCGTTAACTAATTGGATGAATAAACTCAAGAAGTCTTATACGGACATTAATAACTTAAAGTCCTCTATTAGTAAAACTAAGTCTAAAAAGAAACGTCTAGTTGTTGGACGTACAAGTTCAGGTAGTGTTATTTATGCTAAAGATAAACAAGGTAATCCTATATATCGTAAGTTTGGAGATGTTACTACTAGTGAAGCAACTGACGGTTATCGTTTAGTAGTAGGAGTTGACGGCGGAGTAGCTGATATTAAAACCAATACTATTATTGCGGCTAGTCGTATTCCTAGAAATGTAGTAGGTATGACTATTAAAGATTCAGAAGGAAGACTTATTGCAGTTCCTAGTCATGAGAATACTATGAGTAATAGTGAAACTGGTGCTACTGAATATACTAAGAGGTTTAACGAAGGATTAGATAAACTACTTCATTCTTTATTAGATGCTACTCTACAAGGCAATGAAAATCTTCATACTCAACTATTAGAAGAAGTATCTAAATATATAGGTAAACAGAAAGTACTATACGGTTATGAAGTAAGAGGTCATGCTTTAATACCTATTAATAGAGTTGCGCCAACTATTTATTTTAATCTTAAAGATAGAAATGTAGCTTTCTCTATTCCTGGTGAACTTAAACCTAGAAGACTTATGGCTCGTATGCCTAATGGTTTTGTTCCTACTAATAATCATGGTAATTTTAGTAAAATGTTGCAAGAAGTATATGCTTTACTTACTCGTAATGTTGTTAATTCATCTATTCGTGGTGAATCTAATCTATTTAGAGTTGTAGACGGCAAGTTACAAGCTAAGATACCTAATATACTTCAAGACGAATGGTTTGATACTGGTTATAGTAGTTATGAAGAATTTGTAGCTAAGGACGGAGTATTGGTTACTGATTTAGGAAATGTTACTGATAGTAAAGGTAATATCATTAGTAACTTTAATTATACTGGCGATGTTTATAATAGGACTATTACTCTTATGAATCCTAGTCGTAGTACTGGTCGTACTAACGCGGCTGACGCCGCTGTTTCCCCCATAAAGGAGCAACAAACTGTGTCTCCCGTAGTTGTACCTGACCCACTTGCTAGTAAAGACAGTACTCCTAAAATAGGTACTCTTATGGAAGTTGCGCAAGCTAACACTGATAATCCTAATCTACTATCTATTATATCTGCATTAGAAAGTGCTGGTATTAAACTTAATCCTGATATTGAAATAGTAGGCGATGAAGGTAGATTTGCAGGAATAGTTGCCGGTGGTAATACTATTACTCTTAGTAATCGTTTCGATAGTCTTGCTCCTGAACGTAGAGTACTTACTCTTATACACGAAGGTGTACATTATCTACTTAATGATGAACGTGCTAATATAGAACAATCATTCGGAGACTTATATGATAAGTTTGCTAACTTTATTAATCAAGATTCTCGTTTGATAGATGAGTATGGAGAGTTCTTGAATAGTGGTAAACCTAGAGCTGTTGCTATTGAAGAGTTTGTAGTTGAAGCTATTACTAATCGTACATTCGCTAGATTACTTGCTAGAATTAAGTATGATTCTAATTCTACTACTGAATCAAATAACCTATTTACTAAAATAATAGATGCTTTAGTAGAATTAATAGGTAAAATAGGACAAATAGATAATACATTACTTGGAGAAGTTCGTAATCGTTTATCTACTATTGGATTAGAAACTAGTGATACAGCTAGTACTTCTACTGTTACTCATGAAGATACTTTTGATAGAGCAGAGGAAGATGTTAGTGTTCCTACTGATGATGTATTTGATATTCCTGATATAGACTTAGATTTAGATAGTAGTATAAGTGATAACTACCGTCAAGTCGATAATTTCGATAGTCTGATTGAGGGATTGAATAATCGACAAAAGGCTATTGTGACGCATTTGTTTGACACTGGTGAGCTTAGTTTCGTATGTAGTTAAGTAAGATAAGCCTAGAGATGAAAGTCCGGCAGAAAGCCTTAGAATGAGCCATTTTAAGCGCATCTGTCGGACTTTTATATTTTCCTTATCTTACTATCACGACAGTATATAAAATGCGAAATTCGGCAGGAATTTGCGGTCTACGGGCATCTGTCTGCCTTCGTAACGTGCGGTTTTCGTCCGTCTAATGAATCTATTTGATAGTATTGATAATAATGCTATCTTTGGTAATCTTAGTAATAACTTAATTAATAATATAAAGTATATGAGTTGTATTCCTAGTAACCCTAAATTAGATAAGCTATTACCGCTTACTAATAATGATGTTAGAAAGTCTACTGAATACCTTGCTACTATCGAAGACAATAGTTTTCGTGATTGGTATAAAGAAAAGACTGGTAGAGATTTCAATGATGAGAATATTGATACTAATACTGTTAATGCTATAATAGCATATAATAACAGAGAGACTATCAATACTAAAGATTATGTTCAGAACGTTCGTACTTCACGGACTGGTGTATTTGGTAATGACATAGCGAAAGAAGACCACGCTATTAATATTCTTGCTACTATTTATTTAAAGAGTCAAGGAAGTATTCGTAAAGCTCTTGCTAATAAAAAACGTAAGGGTGAAAACGAAGTAATAAAGGATAAAGCTGGTAATGAGTTAAGTCCTCAAGCCGCTATAAAGCTGACTATGATTACTTATCTTAATAGACATCTAAAAGAGAATGATAAGAAACTTACTCAAGAACAAAAGGCTTATGTAGGTACTATTATTCGTAATCTTTACGATGGCGGTAATTATAATCGTAATGAGTTATTTGATATAGTAATTAACTCACCGGAAGTAGTTAGTCTTAGCAAAGAGTTTGGTATAGATACTAATGAAGATTTTGAATCTAATGATGATGTTAAAGAAGATAGTGAACAAAACTCTCGTCAAGATGACCAAGAAACTATTGCTGCTCTTCGTGCTGATTGGTCTGAAATATCTGACCAACGAAAAGATATAGATAAAAATGTTAGCAAAGAAGTAAAAGAATGGTTTGCTCGTTTACCTAAAACAAATAGTAATAGTTTTATAAATGAACAGCCTGATACTTCTAATAATACTTATTCAGGCATGGCTGAAAGTGCTGGCTTTGATAGTTCTTTTAAAGCTATTAATAACTATGGTAACTTCTCTAGTGTTGAAGCTATGGTAGAAAGTTTCCATACTATTGCTGCAAGATTTAAAGAAGTATCTCATTTAGAATATGCTGCACGTTTACTAGAAGACGAAGCTAATGTTCAGATGAGAAATAAGATATTTACTCAACTAAAACAATCTATTTGGGAACGTAATGAAGTAGTTTATAGTCAAGACGGTTCTAATGTGGTTACTAAGAATCGTAATACTTTTCCTAAACTTAATCTACAAAACAAAATACTTAATAGTTTCGATTCACTTATTCACAATCCTTCTATTATGGCTAATGATATTGCCGTATTAGACGAACTTAAAAACAGATTATCTACACTAAAAAATTCTAACACAAATGAAATCCAAGAAATTACAGAGCAAATTGCTGCAATTTTTAATAAGTATAACTTCGGCATCAATAGACAGGGTGTTGTTAACTACGTTCGTAACTTCGGTGATAACCAACTTTCTAATATCTCTTCTATTGTCGATGATTTGTTAGAGTTTAATAAAGTAGTAGGTAAGGCGACTAATCTATTAAAGATAGATAATGAAGCACAACGTATCTATTATGCAGGTGAATATGCTAAAACTAAAGAGAATGAAGAATATGTGGTAGTTCCTTTTGATAAATCTCAACTACAATACAAAGGCGGTTATGCTAATAATATAGCCAATCGTATATCTAATAGATTTAAAGATTATCAGATAGTAGATTCTGAATTTAATAGTATTAATGCAGAGAACAATCTAGTTAGTGATATTTTAAAGAACAACTATATAAGTAAGTTCTTTGAAAGAATTAACGATAATCGTTATAATGATAATCCTGTTAGTAATACCGAACTACGTGATTACTTAGTTAAATTTACTAATATTCCTCAATACAGATATAGTAATATTCTTATTGAGAAAACTTTGTCTAATGGAAAAATAGTCCCAGGTTTACTTCGTCTTACAGATACTGGTTATGAACTAACTGAATATTATCGTGAATTTGGTGCACAATTATACAACGGAGTTAGTAACGAAGTAACAGGAAAGGCTAAATCTTATAAAGATATCAATGCTCTTGAATGGGATATTATTACTCTGAATGAATACGCTAATAATGGTGACAATTATGAGATGACTAAAGGAGTTAAGAAATCTAAGTTCTTTACTCAAACACCTTCTGATGCACCTAAGACTTTCGTATTTAATAGTTATAAGTTAGATTATACTGGACTATTTAATGCTAACGGCTCTATTAATCGTGGACATCCTATATATGTAGCTTATGCTAATATTTATGCTAAAGAACTTGCAGAAATGGCGCAAGCTATTAACTTCTTATTTGAGACAACTGTTGAGAATGGAGTAGTAACTATCGTATCTGATGAAAATGGTAAACCTAAGATAAAAGAAGAGTTTAAAGATTTACGTAAATCTGAAGCTAGACTTAACTATCATTATCGTAAAGGTATTCTTGATTCAAATGGTGTTCCTACTGGTAATGTATTTAAGTTTAGAAGTCTACTTATTGATAAAGTTAAGAACCTTAATAAGTATAATAGTGAGACAGCTAAAACGGTAGATATGAATTGGCTGTTTGAAGGAGGTGACGTATTCTCACTTCTTTATGGGGGAAAGAATAGTGAAATATCATTGATACAAGACGAGAATGGAGAATACAATATTAGGCTTACTGGTGAACTTCGTAATTCAGTTTATAATTATATAGATAATTATATTAATTATAGAATAC
>OLXY01000303.1_pt1 | contig 28580 bp, 23 predicted proteins | sample 1644221 | NCBI WGS metagenome assembly OLXY01 (sample SAMEA103958121, study PRJEB25191) | human gut metagenome | reverse complement strand
TTTCTATCGATCATGGGAACAAACAGGTAAAAACGATCCACCATGCGCCGTTCACATCCGGGCTGGTATGCAGCGAGGTACAGCCATTTGGAGGTGAAACGCTGACCTATCAGGGGCGGTATTATACGCTCACCGACCAGCGGATTCCATACCGCCGGGACAAGACGGAGGACGAGCGCTTCTTTGTGCTGACGCTCTTTGCAATCGCATATGAACTGGAAGCCGCGTCTTTCTATGGAGCGGGCCCAGTGCGGGTGCAGCTTGCGGTCGGCCTGCCGCCGGCACATTACGGTGCGCAGCAGAAACGGTTTGCAGAATACTTTCTGAATCGGGGCACGGTTAGCTTCACGCTGCATGACAAGCAGTATGAGGTTCTGATCGACGAGGTGAGCTGCTATCCGCAGTCCTACGCCGCAGCCATTACCGTATTCCAAACGCTGCAAAGCAGTCCCAGAGCGCTTATCATTGACATCGGCGGCTTTACGGCGGACTATCTGCTGCTTCGGAATGGTGAGGGCGACCTGAGCGTTTGCGATTCGCTGGAAAACGGCGTGATTTTGCTCTATAACCGGGTCAAATCGCGCGTCGCGGCCGAACAGGACTTGCTGCTGGATGAGACGGAGATCGATGCGATCCTGCTCGGCAGGGACAGCGGACAGCCTGACGCGGTATTGCAGATCGTGCGGCACCAGGCACGGGAATTTGTCAGCGACCTGCTCAGCTCACTGCGTGAGAGAATGCTGGAATTGAAAAGCGGGAAGGTGATTTTCACTGGCGGTGGGGCTGTGCTGCTCCGGCAGCAGATCGAAGCGTCGGACAAGGTGCGCGAGCCGGTTTTCATTGAGGACATCGCTGCAAACGGGAGAGGCTATCAACTGCTCTATCAGGCGGAACGGATGGGCGGGAATCATGGACGCTAAAAAAGACCCCGGAAAATTCACGATCCGCTTCTGTATATCCGACCCAAGGCAAATGAAAGCCGTCGATGAGTTGAACGCTCAAGGACGCTTGAAGGCACAGTTCCTGACCAATGCCATCCTGCACTATGTCGAGGGTACGGCAACTCTGCCGCCGCAGGAAGAACTGGAATCGATTCTGGAACGACTCATGAAGCGCATGCTGGACGATCGTGCAGATATGAGCGCAAAGCCGACTGAAAAGATTGACAGCAGCGAGCCATTCAGCGCTGACGACCTCGCTACTATTGCGGGTACCTTGCAGGCGTTTCGCAGATAATAATGCGCAGATTGTAAATTCGTTGCATTTTGCTTAATCATCGTGAACAACGACTGCAATTAGACTTAGGCGCTTCATCTAACGTCTACTCCATAAATATATTTGATTTCATGTGCTCCACTATCAATCGGCATCTGTTATTTTTATGAGCAATATTTTGGCGGGTTTTAAAAAGGTAAATGTGTTTGCCGGTACGATGGGTTCCAAAACATTGGGTGTAAAAACGGACGTAAACAATTCTATTTCTCGGCCGCCCACTGAGCTGCTATTTGAAGCCGTGAGCCTCGGAAAGAGGACGCACATTGCCTTGCAGATAGTTTTACGCATGTTTTAAAGCTTTAGCAAATTTCCTGCTCAAGCTCAAAAAACAGGCTGTGGTTGAAAAAGTCAACAATGGAGATTCCAAGACCATCGCACAATTTCTTGATCGTTACGATTGTGGTGCTGCGGTTCCGACCACTGACGATGTTGTTTATAGTAGACTGCGTCACGCCGCTGATACTGCATAATTTGTTGATGCTGATTTTGCGCTCTTCACATAATCCGATGATCCTGAGGCGGACGGCATCTCCGATACCCACGTTCACCATCTCCTGTTTTTAAGAAAATGATAACGAATGTATCTTGAAAAGATTAACTCTTTTGAGTTATAATGACTCAAAAGAGTTAAAAAGCACGGATACGTTGAAGGAGCACAATGGAGAAGCACAATGATTAAGGTACTAATTGTGGATGATGAATTTCGTGTATGCCAACTGATCTGCAATCTGATCGATTGGGGATCGTTGGATATGCAAATTATAGGTGTGGCCCATAACGGGATCGAGGCACGGGAACTGGCACGGGAAACGGTGCCGGATTTGGTCATTACGGATATCCGGATGCCCGGATGCACGGGATTGGAGCTGGTTGAACAGCTGCGGGAAATCTACCGCAGTGTCTCCTTTATTATTATCAGCGGTTACACAAACTTTGAATATACCAGATTGGCGATTCAATACGGTGTAAGTGATTATTTACTCAAACCCATCGATAAGGAAGAATTATTGGCAACCGTCACCCGGATCCGGCATGAAATTGAAGCGCGCCGACGTGAGCAGGCAGCAACGGACCGGATGCGTCGTTCATTCTTTAACGATCAGTTGAAGGTCCGGGCCTGTTATTTGATGGATGTCAAGAACCAGAAGAGCCTGTCGATGACTATGGATCAGATCAATCGCGAATACCGGTTTGCGTTCAAGCAGGGGGGATTTCGCGGGTTCCTGGTCAAGATGGATTATGATCCGGAAAACGTGACGTATGAAACGGTGCAGGCAGTATCGCTTCAGGTTCGCGAACAGGTGCTCCAACCGCTGCGGCGGCTCTGCATGGAGTGTGAATTATGGTTTGAGGACAGCGTCGGATGGGGGTGCTGCAACTATGTTTCCGGCATGGGGGCGCAGATCAAAGAACAGATGACGCAATGCCTGCAGGAGCTGCGGATGAATCCGAATATCTATCCGCATATCAGCTTCTCGATGGCACTTTCTGCAGAGACAGAAAATCCGTATAACCTGGGCGAACAGATCCTGTCTGCACGTTCGATGATCCACGAACGCCTGATTTATGGTTCGAAATCACTTCTTACGCGGCATTTTCCATTCTCAGGACTAAGTCTGCCGGACTGTACGGGCAGTTTTTTGCGGAAATATCGGATTGCATTGGAACAGTTCAGCCAGGAAGCGGTACTCGCTGCGGTGGAAGAGCTGCGGAAAACCGTACTTGAGGCGCCTAGCATCACGGGTCAGGAGCTGTATAAAGCGGTGTCGCTCGCAGGTGATAAGCTGCTTGAAAATTGGGGTGTCGCTGAAAACTATGAACAGGAGAAGAATGAATATCAGATGCTTTGCACCCTGAGCGGGACACCTGAAGAACTATTTCAACGGCTATATGCACTGGCGCTGCGGCTGCTCGACGAAACGATACGACGCCGTGCGGGAGATGAGACCCATCCGTTCCTGATGGCGAAGCAATTCATGGAAAAGCAATATATGGATAATATCTCGCTGGAACAGGTCGCGAGCATTGCGGGATTCAGTCCGAATTATTTCAGCTCCCAGTTCAAGCAGGAAACAGGAATGGGATTTCAGGACTATTTGACCATGCTGCGCATCAACCGCGCAAAGGAGCTGCTGCGCAGCACCAATCTGTCGATCTCCGAGGTGTGTTATCAGGTCGGATATCAGGATATCCGGACATTCAACCGTGTATTCAAGCGCGTGGCCGCACTCCGGCCGGGAGAGTTCAAAAAGCTTTATGGTACATCGGGCGGGCCAGTACGATGAAAGGCGGCAAGCAAAATGCAGGAGAAGAAAAAGCAATACATTCTTGATGATCTGCTGCGTATCATACTGGCAATGTTTGTCCTGACGGCGCTGTTTGCGTTCAGCTGTTTGCTGTTGAGTCATGGCGCCCGCGGCATCTGGCTGGCGGTGCTGGCGCTGTTTGTACTGCTTGGCGTTCTGGGTGGGGTTTTTCTGCGTCGCTGTCTGCGGATCATTCAAAAAAACGAACAGGTCATGCAGCTCTATGCCGCAGGTTATACCATCGCAGACATATGTCACCTGAAATGTTATTTCAGTAGAGGGACAGAGATGGCGCTGAAAAAGGCTGTGGCGCTGCTGGACACCGGCAAGCTCTTGAGCGTCAGCAAACGGCAGGCGCAGTATCTGGCTCTGCAGAACCAGATCAATCCGCATTTCCTCTATAATACGCTGGAGGGAATCCGCAGCGAGGCGGTTGCGGGTGGCCTCAATGTCGTGGCGGATATGACAGAATATCTGGCGAAGTTTTTTCGGTATACCATCAGCAAGGTTGAAAATCTTGTTACCGTAACCGAAGAACTGGAGAATATTGAGACATATTTTGCGATCCAGCAGTTTCGGTTTGGAGAGCGGCTTCGTCTGGAGATCGACGATCCGGAGCCGGGGATCCAGCATTGCCAGATCCCCAAGCTGACGATGCAGCCACTTGTGGAGAATGCGATTATTCATGGACTGGAACGAAAGATGGGGATCGGTGTTGTCTCGGTTCGGCTGACACTGACGGAAAAACGGCTGATCGTGCGGATCTCCGACAACGGAGTTGGAATGGAGCCGGAAACACTGCACCAGCTTCAGAAAGAGCTGTGCCGAACAGCCTATGATTATATTGACAGCGGGCGAGGCACCGGTATTGCGCTGCTGAATGTGAACAACCGTATCCGTCTTTTGTTTGGGGAGCAGTATGGCATTACCATCTGCAGCACGCCCGGACTCGGAACAGATGTCACGGTAACGCTTCCGGCCAAGCATGAGGGCAGAGCATGAAAACAGAGATTTTACGGCTCGACAATGTGAGCATGCAGATGTCCGGGATCATGCAGCTCGAGCGTTTCAATCTGCAGATATTCAGCGGAGAGATCATGGGGTTGATGGCGCTCAATGCGCATGGTGTATCATCGTTGGTGTCGCTGCTGCAATCGAATACACCGGTACACTTCGGGCGGGTCTATTACTGCGAACAGCTGGTCAACAGCCATATCTACAGCAGGACTACGCCGAACGAGATCGTCGTCATCGAGCAGAAGAGTCATCTGGTCAATGGGCTGACGGTTGGGGATAATGTCTTTGTGCTGAGCGGCGTAGAGCGGAGTTGGCTGCTCCATACGCAAAACTTTCGCGGGCGGCTTCAGGAACTAGAGCAGGCGGTCGGCGTGCAGATCCCGTGTGACCGGCAAGTGGAGGAGCTGAGCCTCTTCGAACGGTGCATGGTGGAACTGCTCAAGGCCTGGGAATCCGGAGCGAGGCTTGTCCTGTTGTGGAATATCAGTCATTTTCTGGCGGGAACAGATATCGGACGGCTGCACTATGCGATCCGCCATTTTGCATCTCGTGGGATGGCCTTTATCTACATCTCAAACAGCTACGAAGAACTTTGTGGGCTTTGCGATCGCATAGCGGTGATGTATAACGGGAGCGTTGTAAAGGTTCAGGAAATGGTATCCGGAGGCAGCGAAGACATTCATGCGCTGCTGCAGCAGCAGTTTACCGGCACAATATCGTCTCCCCCGAGAAGTGCTATGTCAAGAGGGAGCATATGTCTCAACCTGAGCAGCGTCAGCACGGCACTGCTGAAACAGGTGGATCTTGCGGTATACAGCGGAGAATGTCTCGCGATCCATACGGAAGACCGGCGGCTGCTGGATGGAATGCGGCGACTGGCTACGGGACAGAGCGCACTGCTCGGCGGGAAAGTTCTGATCGATGGAGAGCCGATCCACCGGCCAATGGCGCGGGATCAGCGGGTCGCCTATATTGCAGAAAATCCTTCACAAATGATGCTGTTTCAGGATATGAGCTATTTGCGGAATCTCACGTTTTGCCTGCCTCGGCAGATCGACAGTTGGTTTCGCCGGCGGAGCATTTACCGCAGCCTGCGGCGCGAGCTGACGCCGGAGCTTGGCGCGGTTTTTGATAAAGACATCCGTGATCTGAACACACAGGAGAAGTATGCGCTGATCTTTCGGCGGGTGCTGCTCCAGCAGCCTCGTGTGGTATTTTTTGAGCAGCCATTTTGGGGGAATGACGTGCTGCTGCAGCAGCATATCGAGCGGCAGGTACAGCTCCTTCTTGCCAAAAAAATCGCGGTGGTCGTTCTGATCGTCGGTATCTACGATGCGTTCCCGTTGGCCGAAAGAACGCTGATTTATAAAAATGGACACCTGTTGACGCAGTAAGGGAACGGCTGACAGGCCGGATGTCTTCTGGTACGATGTGATTTGTATCGTGTAAAGCAACGACCTGAACAATATGTTTTTCCATTTTTCAAGGCAGCCAATGCTCAGTGAGCATTGGCTGTTTTTCATAAATTTTGCAAGTAAAATTGTTGCAGTTTTACGAAGACATCAAAAATTCAGGAAGGATTGCCCACTTTGCCGGAAGAATTGTCCTGTTTGCATCGGGCGGAAAATGATAAAGTTTTAACAGTGAAACCGAGCAAACGGCTGAAAGGCGGTCTGTCGTTTTCATGAAAAAAACAATGGAGGAACAGAAATGAAAAAAGTATTAGCGATTTTGCTGGCGATCGCGATGATCGCGGCGATGGCGGCGTGTGCACAGAAGGCAGCGCCGGCAGACGAGACGAAGACAAGCGGCGAAACGACCAGCACGGCCGGCGAGACTGTGGATGACACCGCGGACGACACCGCGGATACGGCGAGCAGCGAAAGCTACAAGATCTTCCTGATCACGATGGACCAGATGGACCAGTATTGGACCAACATCGACGCCGGCTGCAAGAAGGCGGCAGAAGAGCTCGGGAACGTGGAGTACCAGTGGACCGCGCCCGACGTGAAGGACGATGCGAAGCAGATCGAGATGATCAACAACGCCGTCGCCAACGGCGCAAACGCGATCCTTCTGGCGGCCAACGGCCCCGAGGCGGTCAACGATGCGCTGAAGGAAGCCTCCGCGGCTGGCGTGCAGATCGTCTACGTCGATTCCCCGGCGAACTTCACGCCGTCTGTTGCGACGTTCAGCACCGATAACACCGCAGCCGGTAAGACTGCCGGCCAGACCATGATCGACCAGCTGGCTGCGAAGGGCATCACGGAAGGCAAGATCGGCGTTGTCAGCGTCAATGCTGCGACGGCTTCCACCGTGGCCCGTGACGACGGCTTCCGCTCCGCTTTCGAGGGTACCAAGTTTGAGCTTCAGGAGTCCCAGTACTGCGACGGCGACGCGGCCCGTTCGAAGGACGCGGCCTCCGCTTTCATCGCTGACGGCTGTGTTGGCGTGTTCGGCTGCAACGAAGGCTCCACGGTCGGCGTTGGCAACGCGATCAAGGAGAGCGGCGCGGATGTGGTCGGCGTTGGCTTCGACAGCTCCGACAACGTTCTGGAACTGATCAACGAAGGCTGCCTGTATGCGACGATGGTTCAGAACCCCGACGTGATGGGCTACGAAGGTGTCAAGGCTGCGGTTGCTGCGCTGCAGGGCGGCACGGCTGACGGCGCTGTCACCGACACCGGCGTTACAGTTGTGACCAAGTAATTCCCCCCTTTCATTTGATACTGCAAACGGCGGGTGGCTTCACCCGCCGTTTGCGATATCTTGATAATTGCTTAAAAGGAGATCCTAGCCTGACTCCGGAAAAGGCCGTTGACGGCGACGAGGATACGCGCTGGGCTTCCGGACGCGACGATGATCAATGGTATATCGTCGATCTGGAGGAGAGCTGCACGATCACTGGCTTCGGGATCCTTTGGGAAGGTGCTCATGGAAAAGAATACAAGATCCAGGTTTCGGAGAATGGTACGGACTGGACAGATGTCATTTATGAGACCAACGGCAGCGCCGGTTGGAAGAATTATACGCTCAGCAGCCCGGCAGCAGGCCGCTATGTGCGGATGCTCGGCATCAAGCGCGGCAACGCAAAATACGGTTACTCAATGTATGAGTTCCAGGTCTTTGGTTACCAGCCGCAGAACCCCAAGCCGGTTACGTCGATCCGTTTGAGCCAGAACACGCTGTCCTTCCTCGAGGGCTGGAGCTGCGCACTCACTGCAACGACGCAGCCGTCCAGTAATGTTTACAGCCTGAAGTGGACTTCGTCCGACCCGGCGATCGTTAAGGTCGATAACAACGGTCTGGTGACGGCAATCGGCAGCAGCGGCACCGCAATGATCACGGTGGAATCCGTACTGGATCCGACCGTGAAAGACACCTGCGAAGTGACCATTACGCCATACGCCGGCCGCCCGACAAAGGTTTCCAACGTCAAGATCGTAAACGAACCGACAGGCCTTTTGAAAAAGGGACAGGATTGGTCGCTGGCAGCGAATGTTCTGCCTGCCGGTGCGAGCAACCGAAATGTCAACTGGAGCAGCAGTGATCCGACTGTTGCTGCGATCGATGCAAACGGCGTCGTCCATGCTGTTTCTGCCGGACGTGCGGTCATCCGGGCAACCAGCGTATCCGCTCCGGCAATTTTCGCAGAGATCACGGTGGAAGTCGGCCATACTGTTCGGTTTGAAAGTGCGGAAACGGTCCAGATTGAGGAGCAGCTGGTCGCGGATGGCGCGTATGCAGTGAAACCGGAGGATCCCACCAGAGCCGGCTATCGTTTTGAGGGCTGGTATCGGGATACGGAGGCAAGTGAGGCATTTGATTTCACACAGCCAATCCATGCAGATACCGTCATTTATCTGAAGTGGACGAGCCTGCCGCAGGATGTGCCGGCGGTACCGGCAGAGAATCCGTCAATGGATCTGGGCCTGATCCTCGGCATCATAAACGGCGGCAGCGGTATGAGCTTCAGCGATGTGACAAGCAGCGACTGGTTCTTTGAGGATGTTGCAGCTGCATATCAGCTTGGATTGATGAACGGCGTCAGCACATATGAATTTGCACCAAAAGCGCCTCTCAGCCGCGCGATGGTGGCGGCCATGCTCTATCGGATGGCAGGCTCTCCCGCGGCTTACTACGGCGGCCGGCAGTTTACGGATGGTGCCGACGGCAAATGGTATTCCAGCGTGATCCGCTGGGCTTCCCAGATGGGGATCGTTACAGGCTTCCAGGATGGCAGCTTCCGTCCGAACGAAAATGTGACGCGCGTACAGCTGGCGGCAATGCTCTTCCGGTTTGCGCAGTATCAGAGCCGGGATATCCAGGGCCGCGGTGACCTGAACAGTTATCAGGACAGTAGCTCTGTGCAGGCTTGGGCAAAAGAGGCGATACAGTGGGCGGTGGCCAAAGGACTCATTTCCGGCAAGTCCGGCGCCCGCCTTGATCCGTCCGGTAGCGCGACCCGTGCGGAGGCCGCGGCCGTGCTGGTTCGCTTCCTGCGTCAGTCGTAATCCGCAATGATATGACACAGCAAACAGCCAACGCCTCGGCGTTGGCTGTTTTGTATAAATTATGGATGCCGTTTTCGGCTATATTCACGAAACGGCCCAAAAAAGCGGAAAAATTGTCCACTTTATCCGAAGAATTGCCATGTTGGCAAAACGCGATACGTGTTAAAGTTTAGGAGTAAAAAGTATAGAAAACTACTGAAAAAAGAGGGAGTTATGCGTTTTGAAAACAGAGTATATTGTGGAAATGACGCACATCACGAAAACCTTCCCCGGTGTTCGGGCATTGGATGATGTGTCATTCAACCTCAAAAGCGGCGAAGTGTTGGCTCTGCTCGGTGAAAACGGAGCGGGAAAGTCTACACTGATGAAAGTGCTCAGCGGTGTTTACACCAGAGAAGGCGGTGAGATCATGGCCTTTGGGAATAAGGTCGAGAAAATGACACCGAAACGGGCGAAGGAGCTTGGCATTGCGATCATCCATCAGGAGCTGAACTTGTGTTCACACTTGAGCGTGGCCGAAAACATCTTCCTGGGTCAGGAAATTGTCAAAGGCGGCGTGGTCCAGCGGAAACAGATGAACGATGAGGCAAGAGCAATTCTGAAGAGGCTGAGTCTCGAAATCGAGCCTGAAACACTGGTTGGATCGCTTTCTGTGTCGAAACAGCAAATGATCGAGATCGCGAAAGCACTGCTGCATAAGGCGAGAGTGCTTATCATGGACGAACCGACTTCCGCGTTGACTGCGAAGGAGATCAACGAGCTTTTCCGTATCATCCGCCAGCTCCGCGACGAGGGCTGCGGCATCGTCTATATTTCTCATCGTCTGGAAGAATTGCAGCATATTGTCGATCGTGTGACCATTATGCGCGATGGACAGTATATCACGAGCATGAACTTTAAGGACACGACGTTGGATACGATCATTTCCTATATGGTGGGCCGCGACATCAAAGAAAAGTTCCCGCGTATCCAGACAACGGTTGGCGAGACCATTTTTGAAGTTCGCAATCTGAATGCGGGGCGCATGGTACGCGATGTCAGCTTCAAAGCCCATGCGGGTGAGATCGTCGGGATCGCGGGACTGATGGGTGCAGGCCGTACAGAAACGACACGTGCGATTTTCGGCGCGGATCCGAAGGAAAGCGGCGAGATTCTGGTGGATGGAAAGACCGTAAAGATCCATGGACCGCACGATGCCATCCGCGCAGGCGTGGTTCTGGCGCCGGAAGACCGAAAGAAAGATGGACTTTGTACAAAGCTCTCTGTGCGTGACAACATTGCACTGCCGAATCTGGACCTGCTAGCACCGGGAGCGCTGGGCGTCGTCCGCAGCTTAAAAGAGGCACAAATGGTGGAGGTGGCCACCAAGGACTTCCAGATCAAAATGCCGAATGCCGAGGTCGATGCGGCGAGCCTGTCCGGCGGCAACCAGCAGAAGGTCGTTGTGAGCAAATGGCTGGCCCGCAATTCCCGTGTGGTCATCTTCGACGAACCGACGCGCGGTATCGATGTTGCCGCAAAGGTTGAAATTTACAACATCATGAACCGCCTGAAAAAGGAAGGGATCGCGGTCATCTTCGTTTCTTCTGAAATGCCGGAGATCCTCGGTATGAGCGACCGTATCATCGTCATGTGCGATGGCCGCATCACCGGCGAAATGGATATCCATGAAGCCACACAGGAAAAAATTATGCATTATGCCACTCAGTTTGAAAACAAACTGGCCCAATAAAATATAGTTTGGAGAGATGATCATGAATCAGACAAAAAAGAAAAATCCGTTGAAGCGGCTGCTTTCCATGCGCGGCATGGGCCAGGTCGTCACCGTAACCATCGGCCTGATCGTGCTGTTGGTCGCGTTTGCACTGATAAATCCGAATTTCTGGTCACCGACGAACCGGACCAATCTGCTCCGCCAGATCGCTCCGATCCTGATTATCGGTATTGCACAGTCCTATGTCCTTATTACCGGCAATATTGACCTGTCCATTGGCTCTGTTGTTGGCATGAGCACGATGGTTGCGGCGACCCTGATGTCAAAGGGAATCATGAGCCCGATCCCGGCTCTGCTGGTGACCCTGCTCTGCTGTCTGCTGATCGGCGTGCTCAATGGTTTGCTTGTCGCAAAATTCAAGCTCCCGCCGTTTATCGCGACTCTTGGCACAATGACCGTTGCGCGCGGCATTGCCCAGCTCGTAAACGGCAACTACAACACAGACTCTATCATGAAGTTCTATCCCGAGGCGGCCCAGACGTTCAAAAACGTGTTCTACTATGGCAAAACTCTTGGACTGTATAACGGCATCTGGATCGCCATCATCCTCTGGATCGTCTTCAACTTCCTGCTCAGCAAAACCCGCACCGGCCGGTACATCTACGCCACCGGCTCCAACATTGATGCGGCGCGGCTGTCTGGCGTCAATGTTGTCAGCACAACGGTAATTGCGTATGTTGTCAGCGCATTCTGCTCGTTTGTTGTTGGTATCATCACCTGCGCAACCGTTGGCCAGGGCACGATGGATGCCGGCAACTCCTATGAAATGTATGCCGTTGCGGCTTCTGTCATCGGCGGCGTTTCCACGCTCGGCGGTCAGGGCATCCTGCTTGGCACTGTGGTTGGCGCGGCCATCTGGGGCACACTTCAGAACGGCCTTCAGTTTGCCGGCGCACCGGTCGCGATCCGCAACATCATTATCGGCATTATTGTTGTGCTGTCTGTTCTGATGGATGTCGTCATTCGTACCGGTCGCAGAAACACCAAGGTCAGTGATTAAGCTTTGCGCTTTATCATAAATGAAAAAACAATGGAGGAACAGAAATGAAAAAAGTATTAGCGATTTTGCTGGCGATCGCGATGATCGCGGCGATGGCGGCGTGTGCACAGAAGGCAGCGCCGGCAGACGAGACGAAGACAAGCGGCGAAACGACCAGCACGGCCGGCGAGACTGTGGATGACACCGCGGACGACACCGCGGATACGGCGAGCAGCGAAAGCTACAAGATCTTCCTGATCACGATGGACCAGATGGACCAGTATTGGACCAACATCGACGCCGGCTGCAAGAAGGCGGCAGAAGAGCTCGGGAACGTGGAGTACCAGTGGACCGCGCCCGACGTGAAGGACGATGCGAAGCAGATCGAGATGATCAACAACGCCGTCGCCAACGGCGCAAACGCGATCCTTCTGGCGGCCAACGGCCCCGAGGCGGTCAACGATGCGCTGAAGGAAGCCTCCGCGGCTGGCGTGCAGATCGTCTACGTCGATTCCCCGGCGAACTTCACGCCGTCTGTTGCGACGTTCAGCACCGATAACACCGCAGCCGGTAAGACTGCCGGCCAGACCATGATCGACCAGCTGGCTGCGAAGGGCATCACGGAAGGCAAGATCGGCGTTGTCAGCGTCAATGCTGCGACGGCTTCCACCGTGGCCCGTGACGACGGCTTCCGCTCCGCTTTCGAGGGTACCAAGTTTGAGCTTCAGGAGTCCCAGTACTGCGACGGCGACGCGGCCCGTTCGAAGGACGCGGCCTCCGCTTTCATCGCTGACGGCTGTGTTGGCGTGTTCGGCTGCAACGAAGGCTCCACGGTCGGCGTTGGCAACGCGATCAAGGAGAGCGGCGCGGATGTGGTCGGCGTTGGCTTCGACAGCTCCGACAACGTTCTGGAACTGATCAACGAAGGCTGCCTGTATGCGACGATGGTTCAGAACCCCGACGTGATGGGCTACGAAGGTGTTAAGGCTGCGGTTGCCGCGCTGCAGGGCGGCACGGCTGACGGCGCTGTCACCGACACCGGTGTTACAGTTGTGACGAAGTAAGCACCAACTGCCAACTGAAAGTCAGAAAATACGGCAAGGATTTTACTTGCCGTATTTTCTGAAACACGTTTATGCTCAAATCATATCTTTGGTTTTGGGAGGATTTGCACATGAAACGAAATAAAACGGCGTCCAGATGGATCAGCTGCTTGTTATGCATGGCGATGATGCTGAGCCTTTTCTCTGGGATCACTGTTTTGGCGGCGGAGAAAGCCGCTTCAGGCGAAGAAGACAAAGTCTTGTTTTCGACACGATTCAAAACGCAGGAAGAATTCTCAAATTTTGCGGATGTTCCTGTCGAGGTGAGTGCCACGCTCAAATATGGCAACTCTGCCGAGGACGTCAGCGCACTGATCGACGGAAGTACAAGCACGAAGCTTTGTGCAACCGGCGGCGTTACGGTACCTCTAGAGTTCACATTCCATTATAATGCGCCGACAACGGCTTCCAACTATTATATCAGCGGTGCAAATGATGACGAGGGAAACCCTGGCCGCACCCTGAACAGTTGGGAGCTTTATGGCACGAACAATCAGGCTGGTGAGTGGACGCTTTTGGATAAGCAGAGCAACCAGACCGGATGGAAAAACTATGAGATGCGTGTTTTCCAGCTTCCGGAAGGTCCCGGCTATCAGCATTACAAGCTGAAGATCACGAAGTTCAACTCTACGCCGGGAACGATCCAGTTCAGCGGCTTCGGCTTAACAAAGAGCCTTGTGGACGGCAGCTTTGCCGGAACTACGGACGCAGCGCGCACGGAGCATGCATCTATGACGACAACGCTGGAAAACGACAAGCTGGTCATCAGTGGTCATCATGAAGGCAATCAAAGCGCGCAGGTGTACAACGTCCTGTACACAGGTCTGAACATTCCGGTGACGGAGAATACGCGGCTGGTTTATAATATTACGCCGCAGCAGCCGCTGCCGAACAATAAGTATGACTACGATTTCTATTCCATGCATCTTGCAGTAGATCTGAAATTCACGGATGGAACCTATCTGAGTTCTACAGAGCTGGAAGATGAGAATGGCGTTCGCGCCGATCCGAACAGCCAGGGCGAAGGCAAGGCCATGCTGTATGCGCAGGAAAACCAGATCCTGATCCAGTTGGGCGCGCTGAAGGGCAAGACGATCGAAGAAATCGACATCGGCTACGCAAACAGCGCGGACTTGAAAGCGGATGGCGGCGATTTCAAGGGAACGCTGAATTCGATTCGGATTGAAAATGTCGCCCCCCTGAACTATAGCAAGGAGTCTCTCGTAGACTATGCCTACATTCTTCGCGGAACAAACAACTTTGGCGGTGCGTTTTTCTCCAGAGGCCTCACCGGGCCTATGGTCGCAGTGCCGCATGGCTTCAACTTCTGGGCACCGGAAAGCGACACCGGCAACACTATGTTCGACTATAATGCCGGTTTTATCAAAGGTTTCCGCTGCAGTCATGAGCCGTCGATCTGGGTCGGAGACCGGTCTGTGTGGAGATTTATGCCCGGCGTGAATACCTCCGCAAATGGCCGCGCCATCTATGATCAGGAAAATGTAACGGCAAAGCCCTACTATTTCAGCGTACAGTTTAGTCAGAGCGCGTCGAATCCTGCAAGCGGTGTCCGGACGGAACTGTCTCCTACCGATCACGGCATGATCACGCGCATCACTTATCCGGAAAACGCACAGACGCCGTACATCAATATCAGCGATGTGTCCGACCTCAGATTTGATAAAGCTACGAAGTCCTTCAGCGGTTACAAAAATGAGGACAGCAACCAGATGCCGAAGATGTACATTTACGGCACCTTTGATCAGGCGTTCACAGTCAATGACACCCGCGCAGTCTTTGGGCAAGGTACGAAGACGGTCGTGATGCGCGCGGCAACTTCCTTTATCAGTGCTGAGCAGGCACAGAAAAACTTTGAACAGGAGTTGAGCGGAGAGTTTGACGCTGTCAAGGCTACCGCAAAGAAGCTGTGGAATGACAAGCTGAGCCAGTTTGAAATTGAAGGTGCGTCGGAAGAACAGCGGATTACGTTCTACTCCTGCCTCTATCGCTTGTATCTCTATCCCAATAATATGGGCGAACAAACCGGCAAAGGCGGCGAAGGCGGCTGGCAGTACATGAGCCCGTATACCGGGACGGTGAAGGACGGCAAGCTTTATTATAACAACGGGTTCTGGGATACCTATCGTACGACATGGGCAGCATATTCGCTGTTCACACCGAAGCAGAACAATGAGTTGCTGCTGGGCCTGATTCATCACTTCGAGGACAGCGGCTGGATGCCGCGCTGGATTGCTCCGGCCGGTACGAACTCCATGGTCGGTACAAGCTCGGATGTTATCTTTGCCGATGCCATGCTGCGCGGCGCAACGCTGACAAACGAGCAGTGGCAACTTGCATATCAGTCTGCACTGAAGAATGCCTCCATGTCGGATTTCAAGGGGGCCTCCGGCGGTCGTGACGGCATTGATAAGGGCCTGTTTCTTGGCTATACGCCGGGTGGCAGCCAGAAATTCTCATGGTCCATTGAAGGCTACATCAATGATGCCGGTATTGCAAACATGGCGAAAGAATTAGGCGACATGGATGCATATACCTATTATAAGAGCCGTGCCACAAACTATGTCAACCTCTTCCGCGACGGAGACGGAGTTGAAAACAAATGGCTTGCGGCCAAGAATGCGGATGGCTCCTGGACCAGATCCAAAGTGGATCCGTTTGCGTTCCATGATGATTACACGGAAACTACGGCTCTGAATATGGCGTGCAGTGTACCGCAGGATGGTCAGGGCCTGGCAAACCTCTACGGCGGCCGTGCTGCACTGGCTGAAAAGCTGGATCAGTTGTTTGAGACGACATTGGAAACGGACACTGTAGGCGCAAATCAGGGCATCCATGAGCGCAGGGAAGCGCAGGAAGTCAAGATGGGCGAATATGGCCACAGCAACCAGCCTTCCCATCATATTCCATATATGTATCTCTATGCCGGTCGGCCTGACCGTACGCAGGAGAAAGTTCGGCAGGTACTGCGGCAGTGCTATGTTGGCAGCCGCATCGGCCAGGGATACATCGGTGATGAGGATAACGGTGAAATGTCTGCATGGTTTATCTTCAGTGCCATGGGCTTCTATCCGTTGAATATGGGCAACGGTGAACTGGTCTTCGGCTCGCCACTGTTCAAGAAGATTACCCTCCATCATGAAAACGGCCACGATCTGATCATCGAGGCGCCGAATAACAGCAGCACAAATATTTATGTTGGCGGCCTTACCATCAATGGTGAAGCCTACAGCAAGACGTCCATCAAGCAGACGGATCTGACCGACCAGCTCAAGACGCAAGATGTTGTGCTCCATTTTGACATGCAGGCGACGCCCGGCAAGTGGGGTATGGGTGAGAATGATGTTCCCGATTCTTTGACGAAAGGCGACGAGACCCCCGATCCGCTGCGGGACCGCACAAACAGTGCGGCTGTGGTTGCAAAAGAAGTTCCGACCACGCTAAGTTCCGGCGATTCCATTTATTGTGCTGATGGTGAGAACCTCAAAAATCTACTCGATAACAATTCTAAGACCAGTGCAACGTTGAAGCCTACGGATGGGAGCATTTCGCTTTATTACACATTTGCAAAGCCGCAGGCTGTCAGCCTCTATACACTGACCTCTGCGAGCGGCGGCAAGGATAGCGCGCCGAAGAACTTCACGCTTTATCTTTCCAATGACGGCTCGACCTGGACGGAAGCGGACAAGCGTGAAAATGTGACATTTGAATGGAGCCTCTATACGAAGCCGTTCAAGACGAATGCCGCGGATTATGTGCAATATCGTTATGTGCGTCTGGATATCAAGAGCGACAGCGAGATTCAGTTGGGCGAGCTGGAACTGATGAGCACCGAAATGCCCGCGCTGAACGCCGATGCTCTCGATGGAATGATCGCGGAAGCGACAAAAGCAAAGGAGGCTCTCAGCGATGGCGGCTACGCACCGCTTGCGACGTTGATGAGCGCAGCCATTGACAAGGCACAAACGGTTGCGGCCAAGGAAGACAAGACGGACGCCGAGATCGAGGAGGCCTGCCGTAAGCTGATAAACGCCATGAGCGAGATCGAAGGGATGAAGGATCTTTGGACAAAGCTTGATGCGCTCAAAGAGGTCAACACATCAGAAATGCCGTCCGCAGTTCAAAACTCTGTGCAGAGTGCCATTTCCAAGGCAGAGAATGTGACCAAGGATGCCAAGTCCACGATGAATGAGCTGGCAGAAGCAAAATCGAAGATCGAGCAGGCCTTCGACGATATTCAGTCCTATCAGGACCTGAGCGCAAAAATCGAAGAAGCACAGGGCGTTTACGATGAACTTGCAGACGATGCTGCATACAAGGACAATCTCAAACAGGCGATCGAGGCTGCGCAGACGGCTTTGAAGAATCCGAATGCGACGACCGGAGATTTCAATCACGCAAACGATGAGCTTGACCTGAACATCAAACTTGCGCAGGCGAAGTTCCGTAATGCGTACGAGAACATCGAAGCTGAGGAATTTACAAAGTTTGAAACAGATGCACATGACAGCAGAATTGTCAACGACGGCAAAAACATTGGCGGCGTTGCAAGCGGCACTTGGGTCAAATATTCCAATGTCTATTTCTCCGGGAACGGTGCGGAAAAAGTAACGTTCTTCTACGCTGCGCAGCAGAGAGATGCCGGCGGCGGCCAGATTCATATCCGCCTTGGCAGCCTGGACGGCAAGGAGATCGCGACATTGACTTGCCCGGCGACCGGAAGCAACTGGAGCAACTATGTGGAACTTAGCGGTGAGCTGACCGAGATCACCAAGGGTATGCACGATGTCTATCTCTACTTCGAAAACAACACCGGCAAGACCTATGTTGCAAACGTCGATTGGTTCCGCTTCACAGAATCTTCTTCGCATCAGCATATCTGGTCTTCGGAATGGACGCATAATGAAACGCATCATTGGCATGAATGCACCGCAGAAGGCTGCACTGTGACCGACAATGCGGACAAAGGCGGCTATGCCGAGCACGTATGGGGCGAAGGTGAGATCACCAAGCGCGCGACCGAAACCGAAAAGGGTCAGAAGACCTTCACCTGCTCGGAATGCGGCGCAATCAGGATCGAGGAAATCCCGGAGCTTGGCCACACACATCATTTGACCAAGCACGAGGCCGTGCCCGCAACCGAAGAAGCTCCCGGCAGCAAGGCCTACTACACCTGCGACTGCGGCAAGTGGTTCTGGGATGAGGGTGGCTCGGAAGAGATCGAGAATCATAACGATGTCATTATTCCGCAGCTTGGCCATACGCATCATCTGACCAAGCACGAGGCCGTGCCCGCAACCGAAGAAGCTCCCGGCAGCAAGGCCTACTACACCTGCGACTGCGGCAAGTGGTTCTGGGATGAGGGTGGCTTGGAAGAGATCAAGAATCACGACGATATCACGATCCCGAAGCTGACGCCTGTGCCGACGCCGATCATTCCTGTCACGCCGAGCGAACCGGCAAAGCTACCGTTCAATCCGAACGCCGGTTCCAGCGTGAGCAAGTTCCCGTTCGTGGATGTTCCGTCCGATAGCTGGTACTATTCGAGCGTCAAGGCAGCGTGGGAGAACGGTCTGATCGACGGCGTGACGGCCAATGAATTCAAGCCGAACGCAACGCTGACCGTGGCGCAGACCATCAAGCTGGCGGCGGCTCTGCATCAGCTCGACCGCACTGGCGAAGTCAGCCTGAAAAACAGCGGCGCGAACTGGTATGACAGCTATGTCAATTACGCAGTTGTGAACGGCATCATCGAAAAGGACTACGCGAATTACACCAAGGCGCAGATGAATGCACCGGTCACGCGCGGCGAGTTCGTCCACATCTTCCATGGTGCGGAGGAGGCTTATAAGGCCATCAACACCGTGGCAGATAACGCAATTCCAGACGTGAAGGCGACCGACAAGTTCGCGGCTGAGATCTACGAGTTCTATCGCGCGGGCATCCTGACGGGTTCCGACGCGAAGGGCACGTTCCATTCCGCGAGCACCATCAAGCGCAGCGAGGCCGCGGCCATTCTGCTCAGAATGTTCGAAGCCTCCGCAAGAGTTTCTATTGATCTTCCCTAAGCAGTAATGATCCGGCCCCGGATGGATCTTCCGTCCGGGGCCAAGAAAAAACGGGTCTGTTCTCCGGAACTTTTGATAACGACAGTACGGTCTCCGCACGGCGCAGAATAGGACCGTCTGGCGGAGACTGAATATAGAAATTAAATGGAAAGGAGCGCTATTATGAAGCGCAGTGAGATCAACAAAGCGTTGAAAGAGCTCGAGGCTATGTGCGCACAGGAACATTGCTACCTGCCGCCTTTTTGCCATTTTACGCCTGAGGCATGGGAAAGCAAGGGGCACGAATATGATGAAGTGCGCGATTGCATGCTCGGCTGGGATATCACGGATTATGGTCAGGGCGACTTTGACCACTTCGGTTTTTCGCTTATCACGATTCGCAACGGAAATCGTGCCATGCCGGACAAGTATCCGAAGGTCTATGCGGAAAAGCTGCTGTATCTGAGGGAAGGGCAGTACGCACCGAACCATTTCCACTGGTTCAAGACTGAGGACATCATCAACCGCGGCGGCGGCAACGTATTGATCCGGGTGTACAATCGTCTTCCGAATGAAGAAATCGATTATGAATCTGACGTGGAAGTCCACACCGACGGCAAAAGCTATACCGTTCCGGCCGGAACGCAGATCCGGTTGAAACCGGGTGAAAGCATTTTCGTTTATCAGGGGCTGTATCATGATTTTTCGGTTGAGCCCGGCACTGGTCCCGTCCTGCTGGGCGAGGTCAGCCAGTGCAACGACGACAACACCGACAACCGCTTCAATCCGCCGGTTGGCCGTTTTCCGAAGATCGAGGAAGATGAGCCGCCTTACCGGCTGCTTTGCAATGAGTATCCGGCGGCAAAAGACTGACGGATGCTGACGCTGCAAAATCAAAACCTGACGCTGTGCGTCGATCCGTTCGGCGCGCAGATGATGGAGCTTGGCTCCAAACAAGGAACACAATTTCTCTGGAACGGCGACAAACAATACTGGCCGGACCGCGCGCCGGTGCTGTTTCCGTATGTTGCGCGCCTGACAGATGGCTGCTATACGCTCTGCGGCGAACGTTATTCAATGGACATTCACGGATTTGCAAAGGATTCTGTTTTCACTATCGAAGAGCAGTCTTCCGATTCTGTTACGTTCTGTCTGCGGCAGACACCGGAAACGCTGCGGCAGTATCCGTTCCGCTTTACATTCCGGGTACGCTATGCGCTGCGCGGCTGGACGGTCCATGTGACGTATTCCGTCTGCAATGAGGACGAAAAAGAGCTGCCGTTCGGCATCGGCGGACATCCGGGATTCCGGGTTCCGCTGACCGGCAGCACTGGCTTTGAAGACTATAAACTGTGCTTTTCGCAGCCATGTCTGCCAGACCGTATTGGCTTTACCGGAGACTGCTATCTCAACGGCCAGACAGAATGCTTCCCGCTGGAAGACGATACGACCATCCGCCTGCGTCACGAGCTGTTCGATGAGGATGCGATCGTGCTGAAAAATATGGCACGGTGCGTGAGCCTATGCTCAGAGAAAACGGGCAAATCGGTGACCGTAGCCTATCCGCAGATGCCGTATCTCGGTAGCGGCGATTGTGGAGATGAGAAGAATCTGCTGGTAAACGTCCTTCATAATCTCCGTCGCTTTTTCCCAGATCGTCGTGGCCGAAGCCGGCTGAACCAGAAGCGGCAGAATGCTGACGCCGAGCCATGCGGCATAGAGCCAGCGCCCCGGATTTTTCCTCGGTGGCGGAAGCTGCGGCAGGTTGTTGGATGTGTTCAAAGATGCTCCTCCTTTTCTTTTCCCGATGCAAAAAGCAGACGCCCAGTACAGGCGTCTGCTCGCAACAAGATTCAGTTTTTATATGCTTTTGAGCATCTTTAGTATAGCATATCCGGATTTGCGCCGAAAGAGCAAAACGGTGCCAATGTTGTGTCAATACTGTGGCGCATTTTTCATTATTTGTGGTCACAGCAAGTTACAAGCAAGTTAAATTCTTTTGCTATCTGGGTATTTTGCTTCTGTTTTCGTCCCATATCTTGCGTTTTTTGCTCTCAAAACATATCAAACCGCTTCTTCGAGCAAATTGTCAGCAAGTTAACTCATGCCCAGATAGGAATATATTTCATGTATCTCGGAGCTGTCGTCGGATCAAGCGGTTTGATGAGTTCCGATGCAACCGCTTCTTTGATCAGCCGTGATATCGTACCTGACGCAGAATCTTTTAATCCGAATCGTTCTCTTAGGGAACTGTTTGTCAACTGTTCGCCTTGCACATGCTTAATACAGGCATGCAAATAACAGGCCCACAGTTTATCCTCCATAGAGATGTTGGAGAAAGGCATTTCAGAAAATAAGGTAACTCTGGTGCTGTCCTCAAATAATTCGATCTTCGGAGCCGGGAGCTGATATAGCTCGCAAGTGATAACGATTTTATCCCAACCAGTACCCAATTCTTCGCACATTCTGAGCCGACGCATTAAGGATGCCAGTTTCTCGTTTCTGGATTTCGGCGGGTTATCGATAATGCGTCGTACATCTACAAGCGGTGTTCCGGAATTTGTAATCTCAATACGTTTTTCAAAAATCTCGACCACAGGACCTGTTCCTGTCACAGAAAAGTCCTGATGGATCAATGCGTTTGCGACCGCCTCTCTGACTGCGATACTCGGATAGGCTGTTTTCTTCTCACGTAGTGCACCAGCAATCACTTCCTGTGTCGGAAGCAATGCTTCAATATACTTAATCAGCCCCTCAAAACCGACCACGTAACCTTTTCCACCAACATCCTCCTTCAGCATATTTAGGCGATTATTACCTTGGTATTGCACAACACGAATGGCTTTACGGGAAATGCGGGGGAAATCAGTCAGTCGTTTGGCAAAAAGAATCGCGCCAAGATTCGTAATGGCAAAGAGCCCATTGTCCTGTCTGACGATAATGCCTTCCTCCACCATGTAATGGGCAACACCGTTATTGTCGGACGGTTGTGGAATGTTCCGGATATCAAAATATACGGTAAAGTCCAACAGGCGCAAAGCGTCGGCAAGCTCCAAGTCCTGTTTTGTATAACGTTCTTCAAATTTTGTGTTGCGGATTCTGTCCCACAACTGCGCTTGTAAAGCGGGGAACTCATTCAATTTCTTTGTATAACTCCCTACTCTGATATAGTCAACCTTCTCAAACATCACAGTCTGATTGGCTGCTCTATATATTATGAGTACGCCCACATTCTTACCATTCATAGGAACCGTGTGAAATTCAAAATCTGCGTTGCGGGAGAGTAAGGAGCGCAACCAATTCTCCAACTCCTGATTACCCTTTTTAAGAGTCTGTAAGTTGTAATCTGTACCAACAATCTCGTGGGTCTTGTCATCAATTCCCCACAGCATGTAGGCACTGCTTTTTTCACACATAGCTGCACTGTTTGCCAGTGCGCTGATGTCCTGACCGATCATAGTCGGCTCATAGTTGTTGTGTTTAAACTCCAACCACTGAGTTTCATTGGGCAGATTCCGCAACTCATTTACAAGTTTATCTAAATTTTCCACGTTACTGCCTCCTTATAATAGTCTGATTCGCCCGGTGAATAGTTCACGTATCATATATCTGAACCCTTCAAAAATGCGCTGGACAACATTTCTGTTATCCAGCGCTTGCTGTTGAATGGTGGCGGTTTTCTGCTGGCTGTTAGCCGCGGCACCCTTCAAAGTAACTAAATAATCCTAACATTTAACCTGTTCAGGCACAGTATGGCTTATCGTACCGCCGCACGGGAAACGTTTATACTTTCATATTCATTATATGTGCCATCCGCTATTTTGTCAATCAGGAATGAGCATCAGCACGTTACCAGCAGGAATATGGGGACGGCAACGAATTTTACAGTGATTTTCTTGATAAATCATCTTGCTGGTGATACAGTGGTAGTGTGGAGGTGAACGATGCCAAACTGTTGGCGTTGGCATCTGATCGTATGGCGAAGGCAGATTTCGCAGCGTTTGTACCAGCAGAGAGTTTCTATAAAGAGTTTGGTATCACGCAGGACAGTTTAGACAAAACTGATGAAGTAGACATCGGATAGGTTAGAAGCTAGGATACTCAAAATTTTTGAATGCCTTACGGGCAAGGTGGTTTTCTGAGCGCCTTGCCCGCCAATATTCAACTTACTGCAAAAACTCCCTCACGATCTCCGCACTATCCTGAGCGGTATATCCCCACAACACCGAGCTGAGTACCTCGACGGCTTCTTTGCGCTTCCGGTAATACGTCCGGGTGCTGATGTCGCGGATATGTGGGCGAAGCTGGTCGATGATTTCCTCGACGTTCTGTAACTCCTGCGGGGAGAGGTAGGCGTAATAAAGCAGCCAGTAAAATTCCTCGCCGTTCTTGTGCTTGGCGCGCATGAGATCCACAGCGCTGTCTACAAGGCAGAGCATTTTATGGCTCTGCTCGATGCACTTTGCCTGATGCTCCAGCTCTGTGCCGGAGAGATCCGCGCCGGCCAGATAGACGGATTCCAGAAAATCCTCGATTGTTTTACCGTAGTCGATTCGGAACCGATTCCGGACCTGCCGCACGGAAACCTCCAGACTCCATACCACGTCGCGGTATTTCCGCAGCAGTGTCCATGTATCGTGATAGTGCGGGGCTTCGGTCACGTCTGCTAGGGGCAGCTTATTCTTCGCCATCGTCGTTTGCTCCTTTCTGCTGGATCGTGAGTTCAAAATACCGCGTTTGCGTGCCGCCGCAGAAGAGCATCAGCCCCAACCGAAGATCCTCCGTTTCGTGCTCCCATAAGACTCCGACGCAATCGGATAAGGGATATAACCTATACTGGAAGCGGGGGCAGGTCGTGCAGCAAACGCCCTGTGTTTTCAAGAGCTCCAGGACTTCGGCAATCAAAATCTCCGTGTGCGATTTTGAAACGCTGATCGAGCAATCTGATGCGCAGTCTGGCTGCGCCATATCCTGTGCGCAATCCTGCACGCGGATGCAGAGGTTCAGCGCCATCGCAACTTCTTCTTTGTCTACCATGACATCGGAGATCTGGAACATGGTGGACAGATAGTTCTGCAAATAAATCGCCGTTCCGCTGCGGCCGGGGAATGAGAACGTCTTGATGTATTCCAGCCGCGCGAATTTGCCGAGGATACGTCCGGCAGTCGCCTTGGACACGCCCCAGCGCTTACCGAGCTCTGCGTAGGAAACGAGCGGGCTGCCGGTGCCGTTTCGCAGATAGACCACCGGCCCAGCCTCGGAACCAGCGACCTGATGGTCATTGTAGATCGCGTTCAGCCAGAGATCGAGCAGAGCGTCCATCTCGGAGCATTTTCCAAGACTGAGCAGCTGCGACGCCGCGCTCATCGACAGGAAGAAGAATCCGGAATCCTTTTGGCACGGGCAGCTGTAATCCAGCACGGTGTTATAGCGCGGCCAATCGAGGATGCGGTACTGCACAAGCTGTCCGCGGCCAATCAGGTCGTACTCGATGAAGTGGTGCCGCTGGAGAGAATCAAGCTGCCGCAAAAGCTGACGGTTTGTGCGCGCACGAAACCACGTCCGGAGCTCCTGCAGCGGGCAGATCCACTGACCGGGATGTACGATGTAGCTGATGCCGTCGTACCGCTGATAGGACGTGCGGAAGTTTGCGTAGCAGCAAAGCACCGCATAATGAAAAAGACCGGAGCACCCGTTTGTACGGATGTTCCGGTCTGTGATCAGACTCTGTATGAATTGCCGGTAGATGCGGCATTTGGGGTAGTCTACGATTTGCTTGATTTCAAGTTTATATTCAGTCATGACAGAGACTCCTTCCGAAAAATATGAATATAAATACAGTTAGGATTAGAGGCGTGCGTTGAGCATCAGAACACAAAAAGCGCGGGAAATAGCGGATGCTGTTTCCTGCGCTTTTGATGAAAATATATAGAATCTTTCATTGTTCTGATGTGTTGGGCTCTGACTTCGAGATGAACACCGCACCAATTCCGCACCAATTTGCCGTGAAACGGCATGATGTTATATGGAATTATATGAAGTGTAAGGCCTAAAAAAGCTAGAATTTTCAACGCTTTGTAGCGTTACATGAACTTATATGAAGATATGAAAAAAGGCTCGTGTATTACGATACCTAATTTCATAGTTTTCTCTATCTCCTTATTTTTCAAGGGTTTTCGGCACTTGAACGGCGCTTACTGTACCATTTTGATTTTGCTGCACTTTTTCAAATTGTAATACGGCTTTTGACATGGAATCATTCGTCACATGAACGTACCGATCCATCGTCGTTTTGATGCTGGCATGACCGAGCAATTTTTGCAGCACTTTTGGCTGCATCCCGCTTTCAATCGCCCGCGTGGCGTAGGTGTGGCGCAGCGCGTGCATACAAAAGCGCTGGATTCCTGCTTCGTCGCAGAGTTTGTAGAGATGGGTGTCATAGGAACTGTTCTTTGCCGGTTCTCCGGTACGCCAGTTGATAAAGACAAGATCACGCATGACCAGCCGGGAGATTGCCCCCGTTCGCCGGTCGATATATTCCAGTGTTTGTGAGAGCAGCGGAGATTCCTTTTGCCAAGGGCGCTTATCCTTGATTTCTTTCAGAATTTCATAGGCCCGATCCGTCAGCGGGATGGTGCGATAGCTCTGCTGCGTTTTCGGTGGTCCTGCACACCAAAAGTGCTGCTTGTGGCGGTACTCCAAGGTTTTGCTGACCGTCAGCGTCCGATTCTGGAAATCTATCGCATCCCATGTCAGCCCGATCATCTCGCCGGTGCGCAAACCGGTTTCAAGGATCAGCGCGTACTGATTGTAGTTGTGGGAGCGTTTCGCAACTTCAAGAAATCTGATTTGCTCATCCCGCGTTAAAAAGTGAATGTCGTCCGGCGCTCGGACCGGCTTTGTGTAGCGAACGCCGTCCATTGGGTGCTTGGTAATCAGGTCATTCATCTTCGCAGCCTTGAACATCGTACCCATTGTGATATAGGTCTGCCGGATGGTAGAACCTGCATAATCCGCATCCATGGAAAGCAGCACTTTTTGCAGTGCATGGGCTTCACATCGGAAAGGAGCATTTTGCCGATGATGGGCTGGATGTTCTGCTTGTATCGCTCCCGATAATTTCGCAGGGTGTTGGGTGCCAAATCGCCCACAATGTTCTCAATCCAAAATGAAAACCATGCGTCAACCGTCGTGTCCGAGGGACAAAACACATCTTCGTGCTTGTCGGCATATTTCGCCTGCTCGATCCGGTTACGCGCCTCGGGAATCGTCTGGAAATATTTCTCATGTCGTTTTCCTGCTTTGTCTACAAAACGTGCGTGATATAATCCGTCCTTTCTTTGGTAGATACCCTTACCGCATTCTTTGCCTTTTAAGTTTTTGCCCATTGTATACTCCTTTCCCGCAGAGAGAAAAGAGCCTACTGCAACAACATAATTATAGCAGATAGGTTCTTTTCTCTCAAGCTGTTTTTACAAATTATCTTTTGCCGTCAGATCACCAGCTTTTGGCTGATGTACTCTTCAAACTCCCGACGCTTGACCAGCTTTTTCGTCCCAACGAACAAGACAAAGGGGCAGTTGGGCGAGCGGAGCATACTGTCGATCTTGTTGATGCCGATGTTGCTGTACTCGGCGGCCTCCTTGGAGGTGAGAGCCAACTTGAGGTGAATGGGAACTCTTTCGATCTTATTGTTTTCCATGGTTTTGACTCCTTTCATCAATCAAAAAATGTAGACGGTTTGAATCGGTTTTTTCGGGGGTTAAGTAAAAACATACGGAAGCTGATCTGAACTGGATGGACAAGAAAGCCCGCAGCACGATTGAGATGAACGATCCTGCTTCCCGTCCAGAGATTGCCATAAAGCGGGACAACATGAAGGACTACGACACAATTTTTGTGGGCTTCCCGATCTGGTGGTACGTTGCGCCGACGATTATCAATACGTTCCTTGAGAGCTATGATCTGACCAGCAAGACGATCATCCCGTTTGCAACCTCCGGCGGAAGCGACATTGGCAAGACGAACGAGCGCCTTGCGCCGAGCTGCAAAGGTGCAAAGCTGATGGACGGCAAGGTCTTCAAGGGCAACATCGGACATCAGGAGCTTGCGGCGTGGGTTGAAGGACTGAAACTTTGAGAATCACATGAGTCGGAGGTTGTGTATGGCTTTTGATTTTAAGAAAGAATATAAGGAATTTTATATGCCAAAGAACAGACAGGAAATCGTTAGATATGCAAAGAGCATGGGCTGTCTGTGATCCCACCTTCGCGGAACAAGGGCATGGACTACAAGGAATACACCGAAGCCAAACGCGGCACGAGCTGGAAGCAAAAGCTCAAGCAGACCATCGACCGGCTTGTCATCACAGCGAAGGACTACGATGACTTTCTGCGGCTCATGCAGGAAGCCGGTTATGAAATCAAGACCGGCAAATACATCTCCTTCCGCGCTGAAGGTCAGGAGCGATTTACCCGGTCTAAAACCATCGGAGAGAACTACACAGAGGAACGCATCAAGGAGCGGATCGCCGGACGGACGCCGCGCAGAAGTCAGAGACAGATCGCGTCGAAAGGCATCTCCCTTATCGGAGATATTCAGGAGCGGATCAGGCTCATCGACAGCAAAGGCTATGAGTATACCGCAAGCGATACAATAGCGTTCTGCGGAGCACGATATCTATGATGTAAATTCCTATAAGACCAATCCCTACCCATGGCGAATCATCCTGCACAACGATCAGAAGACGACGCCGCCGCTGAGGCACGTTGTGATCCAGGATCGTAAGATCATCGCGGAAAACGGTGAGACCGTGTTGAAGGGACTGGACGAGGCTTTGAAGTTTGTTCGGCTGGAATCCGACAGGACATTTTCCAAGTTGGGAGACGGACAGACGTTTGCAGATAAGGAGATGGGATACGATGAGAACAATATTTGCAGAATACAATCCACAACGAAACAGCATTGACATTTATACAAATGTTGGCTATATGCTTCGCATTGACTGCTGGGAAGCCGAAAAGGATTTAAAAACCACACCCGGATCAGACTGTGCATGCGTACACCGCTCTGTAAACTGTGCATTGACTTCACTTGCAGTCGATGAACCACTTGAATATGCGAGATTATATCTTGAGGGCAATTTACAGATGTGGGTAGATACAGAAGATTCATTAGAGTTATAAAATGCAAGCAGCCTGTATGCTTCATTACACACAGGCTGCTTAATCAAATTTATTATAATTGATGAAAAATCGGTTGCATTTTGTCAAAAGTACAAAACTTTTTGAAGCCAAGTGCTTTTAATTCCTGTTATGATACTGAGGATATCCCAGCAATACTTGCTATCCCTGATACCTTATTCTTTCAACCAGCGTTTCCTTTTTCAGATTACTGCTTAAAACGAGGGAAAGCACAATCTGCAAAAGACCGACCAGCAAAATCATAGCAAGAATCGGGATAAGAGGAACGTGATAAACGTTCATTCCAAAAATCCCATTATGCTTCGCATAGGAAAACAGTGCATAGCCAAGGGGCAGACCGGCAG
>OLXY01000292.1_pt1 | contig 28972 bp, 20 predicted proteins | sample 1644221 | NCBI WGS metagenome assembly OLXY01 (sample SAMEA103958121, study PRJEB25191) | human gut metagenome | reverse complement strand
GCAAATACTGTTCAGCTCCAGGACTGGGATGGACGCTATTCACGCCGTAACAAGGAATGGGCCAAGACTATCCCCAACTACAACTCGGATTCTGTCCGGGGTGGCTATGCAGTAAACAGCCACCCAGCTGTTTTGAATGGATTCATTGATCTGGTGCGGGAAGAACAGCAGCGCAGTTGCACCAAGGATGAAAAGTCAGAGCCGCCTCGGACCTCGGTACGAGAAAAGCTCAAGAAAGAACCGCCGATCCGAAAGGCCGCCGCCCCGAAAAAGCAAGAGCAGCAGCGATGAACAGTCCAAAGCGTGAACGAGATATTCAGGTAAATTTCCGGGTCTCCCCCAAGGAGCTAGCGCTGATAGAGCAGAAAATGTCCCAACTTGGGACGAAGAACCGGGAAGCCTATCTGCGGAAGATGGCCCTAGACGGCTATGTGGTACATCTGGACTTGCCGGAGCTGAAGGAGCTTGTGTCCCTGCTGCGCCGGAGCAGCAACAATCTGAACCAGCTTACCCGCCGAGTGCATGAGACCGGGCGTTTCTACGACGCTGACTTGGAGGATATATCCCGGCAGCAGGAGCAGCTATGGGAGGGCGTGAGAGAAATCCTGACCCAGCTCTCTAAACTTTCGTAACCGGGACAAATACCCCATCTGCGGAGGGAGGAACGGCGTTCTTTTCGCCGCACCTTCCTCCGCTTTTTCTTTTGCCCGCATCCTTGCTGTTTGACAGAAAACATTTCATAATAGAATTAGAATAAAGCTGGAGGTGACAATTCCGTGGGAACGATATTGGGGTCGTTAAAGCTGATTTTGAAAATCGTGACTGCGCCTGTGGTGCTTCTTCTTACGCTGGCCATCTGGATTTGCGTGGGGCTGGTCTATGTATCCGGCTTGGTGCTGGGGCTGCTCAGTACGGTAATCGCCCTGCTGGGCGTGGCCGTCTTGGTGACATACTCCCCGCAGAACGGCCTTATTTTGCTGGTGATTGCATTTCTCATAAGCCCCTTTGGGCTGCCGAAGCTGGCCTTTTGGTTGCTGGGCAAGGTACAGGATTTGAAATATGCAATACAGGATTTGGTTTACGGCTAAAAGGACACCCTCTCCCGTTGGTGGAGAGGGTGTTCGGCTTATGACAAGACCTCCGGCGAAGCTCGTCGGAGGTCTTATGGTTCCAGATTATCTTCCTTAAAAAGTGGCGAAGCAAAAAAGGTGTCTATTCCAATTCCCAGTCCTTGGCACATCTCGTGGATGATCCGCAACTTTACAGAATCGTAAGAACAGTTGATGATATTACCAATGGTGGACTTGGGAACACCGCTTTTCATATACAGCTGATACTGCGTCATCTTACGCTCCTCCAGCAATTCTGAAAGGCGTCTGCTGACCGCCTGATTTAGCTTCAACCTTACTCACCGTCCCTGTCCCTGTACTAAAGTTATTATATGGGCAGGCGCACGAAAATTAGTCCCTGTACCTGTACTAATGGCGCTATTTGCGCTATGATGGGATCAGGGGTGTTTTTATGACGGTGACCTTTTGCGGTCATGCAAAAATTTCGCAGAGCGAGAAAGTTGAGAAATGGTTATGCGATGTTACGCAGAAACTGATTGAGCAAGGCGCGACTACCTTTTACCTGGGCGGCTATGGAGCTTTTGACAGCTTGGCAGCGTCTGTTCTGAGATCGCAGAAAAAGCGGTATCCGCAGATTGAGCTGATCCTTGTTCTGGCCTATCTCAACACCGGGAGAGACACTTCCGGTTACGACAGCACCGTGTACCCGCCGCTGGAAACTGTGCCGCGCCGTTTTGCAATTTCTCATAGGAACCGCTGGATGGTAGAATCCGCCGATGTGGTGGTGGCCTATGTCCTCCATGATTGGGGCGGAGCTGCCACAACGCTGCGGTGCGCTAAACAGAAAAAGAAGCAGATTGTTTCATACCGTGACGAGATGGGCAGCTGAGGCTGCCCATTTTTGAAGGGAGGGAAATTTCATGGCAACCACACGAATCATGCCGCTGCATATCGGCAAGGGGCGGACCGAGAGCCGAGCCATCAGCAAAATTATCGACTATGTGGCCAACCCGCAAAAGACAGACCACGGCAGGCTCACCACCAGTTACGAGTGCGACAGCCGTGTGGCCGACGCCGAGTTCATGCTGGCCAAGCGCCAGTATATCGCTGCTACCGGACGAGTCCGAGGCGCGGACGATGTGATCGCCTACCATGTCCGCCAGTCCTTTTGCCCTGGGGAAATCACACCGGAGGAAGCCAACTGGCTGGGCGTGGAATTTGCCAAGCGGTTCACCAAGGGAAAACACGCCTTCATCGTCTGTACCCACATTGACAAGGCCCATGTCCATAATCATATCATTTGGAGTTCGGTCAATCTGGATTGTGACCGGAAGTTCCGCAACTTTTGGGGCAGCACAAAGGCCGTCCGCCGATTAAGCGACACCATCTGCATTGAGAACGGGCTGTCCATTGTTGAGAACCCAAAGCCACACGGGAAAAGCTACAATCAGTGGCTGGGGGACCAAGCGAAACCCTCCCATCGGGAATTGCTCCGTGCTGCCATTGACAACGCCCTGGCACAAAAGCCTGCTGACCTGGACGAGCTGCTGAAGCTGCTCCGGGAATCCGGCTGTGAAGTTTCCAAGCGCGGAAAATCCTACCGTCTGAAGCTCCCCGGCTGGAACAAAGTGTCCCGCCTGGAGAGCCTGGGCGAAGGCTACACCCTGGAGGACCTGCTGGCCGTTCTCGCCGGTCACAAGGAGCATACCCCTCGTCAGAAGTCCGTCAAGCAAGCAGCTCCGCCGAAGGTCAGTCTGCTGGTTGACATCCAGGCAAAGCTCCAGGCCGGAAAAGGTGCCGGGTATGTGCGGTGGGCTAAGGTTTTTAACCTGAAACAGATGGCGCAGACTGTGAACTATCTCACCGAGCATAACCTGCTGGAGTATGCAGTGCTGGAGGAAAAGGCTGCGGCAGCCACGGCCCGCCATAATGAGCTATCTGCCAAAATTAAAGCAGCAGAAAAACGAATGGCGGAGATCGCCGTGCTGCGGACCCATATCATCAACTACGCCAAAACCCGTGACACCTATGTGGCCTACCGGAAGGCCGGTTACTCCAAGAAATTCCGAGAGGAACATGAGGAGGAAATCCTGCTCCATCAGGCAGCCAAAAATGCCTTTGATGATATGGGGGTCAAGAAGCTGCCCAAAGTTAAGGAACTGCAAGCTGAATATGCTCGGCTGCTGGAGGAAAAGAAAAAGACTTATGCCGAGTACCGGCGCTCCCGTGAGGAAATGCGGGAGCTACTGGCGGCAAAGGCCAATGTGGATCGGCTCTTAAATATGGAGACGGGACACGATACCGAAAGAGAAAAAGACCACGAACAGCGATAAGCTGATCGTGGTCCAAAGCGTTCGCAGAACGCGCAGCCGTAGAATGAAATTCTGCGTTCATAGGGGCTTGGGGGCATTGCCCTCAACAAGCGTTTGTGGCTAAATGGATAGCCACAAGCATTGCTTGCCATGATTATCCTGAATTCGGTATAGCTTCATAGTATCACTTAAGAAAGATAAAAAATCAAAAAACTCTGGTGAATCTTAATATTTGTTGACCAAACGCCTAATTGATGCTAAAATCAAGCTGTAATCATGCGTATTTATGGCCAAGGAGACGATGAATATGACATTTGCAGAAAGTATTAGACAGACAAGGCAGCGTTTGTTCTTTTCGCAAGAGGCTTTCGCTAAAGAGCTTAATGTGAATTTGACAACAGTAAGCCGTTGGGAAACAGGAAAAAGCAAGCCCAATATGTCTACCATGCGGCAAATTAAAGAATTCTGCTCAAAATATAATGCTGACTACGATCCTCTTGAAAGTAGTTGGCTTGCATTTGAGCAGGAGAAGTAATCATAGAACAGGAGAATCAGTATGCCTAACCAGATCCCCGGCAAGGGCAATTACAATTTTATAGATTTATTTGCAGGAGCCGGAGGACTATCTGAAGGCTTTATTCAGGCTGGCTTTAATCCGATAGCCCATGTAGAAATGAATGCATTTGCTGCGCAGACTTTAATCACACGCAGCGCCTATTATTACTTGAAGCAAACAGATCAGTTGGACATTTATTATCACTATCTGCGTGGTGATATTGCTCGTGAAGATTTTCTGAAGATAATTCCTAATCGTATCGTAAAGACTGTTATTTGTGAAACTATGTCCGATGACACGCTACCTGGAATTTTCAAAACCATAGATGGGATTATGAAAATTCGGAACATTCAGAGTGTAGATGTGGTGGTCGGCGGACCGCCGTGTCAAGCATATTCGCTGGTGGGCCGTGCGCAAAGTAGTCATATGAGTCGCCCAATGTCCGAAGATCCGAGAAATGAGCTGTATAAGCTGTACGCACGAGTTTTGAAGCGCTATCAACCCAGAATGTTTGTCTTCGAGAATGTAATGGGCATTTCTTCTGCGAATGAGGGAACAACTTTTAAGAATTTAACAAAGTATCTCCGTAGAGTCGGCTATGAAATTGAATGGCATGAACAGAATTCAAAAGACTTTGGTGTCTTGCAGAATCGGCGTAGGATGATAATAGTTGGATGGCTAAAAAACAGTGGGATGAACTATCCTACATTTTTGAAAAAAGAGACAACTTTCACGGTAAATGACTTATTGGCTGATCTTCCAAAATTGACACCTGGCCAGGGCGCAACTGAATATCGAACAACTGGATGGAGTCAATGCGTAACAGAAACCGCAATACGAACTGCGGAAGATGTACTTACTCTTCATAACAGCCGCCCTAATAAAGAAAGAGATATTGAAATCTATAAAAGAGCAATAGAACTATGGAACGATGGACACAAGCGCCTGAACTACAATGACCTACCAGAAGAACTAAAAACACATAAAAATAGGCATTCATTTGTGGATCGTTTCAAAGTTGTCGAGGGAGATGAACCATGCTGCCATACTGTTCTCGCACATCTCTCAAAAGATGGACACTACTTTATTCATCCAGATATGGAGCAGCATCGTTCTATAACAGTCAGAGAAGCAGCTCGTATTCAATCCTTCCCCGATAGCTATTTTTTTGAGGGACCCAGAACTGCACAGTTTATCCAAGTGGGAAATGCGGTCCCTCCTCTTATGGCAAAGGGAATCGCTTTAGGCATAGCTGAGCAACTGGATAAAAGACAGGAGTAATAATGATGGAGAGCAACTTGCTTTTAGAACAATACGGAAAATTCAAAAAAGCAGAGCTGGAAGAATCTCCTTTCCGCTGTCTGCTGGATACTAACATTGAAATCAATCCCCACCAGATCAACGCATTTTGTGCTGCGATTCAGGCTTTGAAAACTGGGGGTATTGTTCTTGCGGACGAAGTTGGTCTCGGTAAAACCATTGAAGCAGGTCTTACACTCAAATATGTACTGGATTCAGGAGCGAAGCGTGTCTTGATTGCTCTCCCAGCAACTCTGCGAAAACAGTGGGAGATTGAACTAGAAGAAAAATTTGGCTTAGAATCCACGATTTTGGATCGCTTCACCGTGGAAAGTGAACCTACGGGATGGAAGACTTGGCTAGAGGACAAAAGTAAGGTCCGAATTGTGTTGGCTTCTTATGACTACTCTTCCAAGCTCATGAAACGATTTCCTAATGTGAAGTGGGACTTTATCATCATTGATGAAGCTCATAATCTTCGTAATGTTTTTCATGGCACAAAACGTGCAAAAAGGCTTTATGACCTTTCTCAAGGTATCCCGAAAATTCTGCTTACAGCTACCCCTCTACAAAACACCCTGTCAGACCTTCATGGTTTGATTTCCTTTATTGACCCGCGCATTTTCGGTAGCGAGAAGGTATTCAATAAGAGATTTATCGAAGGCGAGGACTATGCAGAACTAAAGAGAGAACTCATCCCTGTTTTGTACCGAACGCTTAGACGGGATGTTGGAAAATATATGGACTTCAAAAAAAGAGAATGTCGAACGATTGATTTCGTTCTTTCTCCCGATGAAGTCGAACTATATATGCGTGTGAACAACTTCTTAAAGCGTGACGCTTTGTATTCTATCCCCAATGCAAATAAGGGGCTAATTGTACTAGTTATCCGAAAGTTGCTTGCCTCGTCAAGTTATGCCTTGATAGAAACATTTGAGGTATTGAAAAGGAGGCTTGAAAAGTTATACGAAGGCACAAAATCAGCAAATGCTCAAGACGGTTTTGATTTATTCTGGGAATTTGTAGAAGATGAAATTGATGAATCTGGTTTTGAGGAAATCGATGATGAGGATACCGCTTTTCAAAAGCAGCAGATACAAGCTGAAATTGATGAGGTTAATGCAATCATAGAAACGGCAAGCCGTATCCAAAGTAATGCCAAGATAAAAGCCTTGAAAACTGCTATTCATACGGCTTTTGAGTATCAAGAAAAACAAGGTATTCCGCAAAAGGTTGTTGTGTTTACGGAATCGAAGCGAACCCAGAAATACATTGCTTCTGAGTTGCGCAAGGACGGATTCGATGAAGATGATATTCTTTTGTTCAATGGCGACTTTAACGATGCCATGACCAAAGAAATCTATCGTGCGTGGAAGGTGAAAAACTTTGGCAAGACTAACTATGGTCGCGGAGTTGAGTATAAACACGCTATTGTGGATTATTTTAAGGAACATTCCAGAATCCTCATCGTAACAGATGCTGGTTCTGAAGGCTTAAATCTTCAATTTTGTAACACTGTTATCAACTATGACCTTCCTTGGAATCCGCAGAAGATCGAGCAAAGAATTGGTCGTTGTCACCGTTATGGCCAAAAGCATGATGTTGTTGCAATTAACCTTTTGAACACTGGCAACGAAGCTGATCGACGTGTTTATGAGATTCTCTCAAAGAAATTTGAATTGTTTGACGGTGTATTTGGTGCTTCAGACATTGCATTGGGAGCGCTGGAATCGGGCAGCAGTTTTGAAAAAACAATTCTGGATATTTATCAGCATTGCGGAACTAGGGCAGAGTTCAAAAAGGCATTTGATAAATTAGATCGTCAACTTGATGCTAAGCGCAACAAAAAGGCCATTCAGCTGCGTTCAATTTTAATGACGGAAAGTACTGGCGCAAAGGGCGCTGCACTTGAGAAAACAAAAAAAGATATAGATCGGTATCTACGAGAAGTGGACTATTGGTCTCAGGTCGCTGACCCAGAGGTCGAAGGGAAAACCTGTTATTGGAAAATTGATAACTGGGGTGAGCAAACTTTCGGTTCGCATGGAACCTTATTTGTCGGCGCTTTTTGTAAATCTAACTGTGAAATGCTTTTCCCAGTGTTGCTGCTCTGCGATGAGCAAGGCAGATACATTGACTTCACCGAGGATGACATCATTGGCGCACTTGAGGCAGTGGATGATGGGGATGTTAGATACTTTAAGCCAACGGATGAAGAGATGGCACAGTATAGAGATATTTATGACACTCTAGTTAAAGAGATGTTGGCCAAGTATCAAGCGGCATCCAAACCTGTGATGGATTACAACAGACACAAGGTAGAGAATTGGGCTGATATTCAGCGAGAACAGTTGAACATCCAGATTGCTGAGATGACAACGGAAATTGAGCAACTGTCTGCCCAAGCCGCAGCAGCAAAGGACTTTTTACAGAAGATTGATATTCGCAAAAAGGTTGAGGAGAAAAAGAAACAGCTTCAGAAGGTACAAACTGCCTTCCATCAAAAGGTCTCCTCTATCCAAGCAGAGGCTGAAAGAGAAATCTTTGACTTTAATCAGCAATTCGATATTCAGCCGATTTTACTTGTCAATGTTGTGCTAAAGTTCTGATAGAAAGGAATTGGAGACACAGTTATGGAACATAAAGGGAAATTGGAATTGACCTGGGTTGGAAAATATGATGACAAGGTGCTCGAACCTCGTATTTTAGTTGAGGATCGTGAGAAATCATATGGAGACCCCCGTAGTGAAAATATGTTAATTCACGGTGATAACCTGATTGCGCTACAAGCTCTTCAGCAGGATTTTGCCGGAAAAATTAAGTGTATCTATATTGATCCTCCGTATAACACGGGTAGCGCGTTTGAATACTACGATGATAATTTGGAACATAGCATTTGGCTTTCCTTGATGAGACAGCGGTTGCTTCTCTTACGAGATTTGTTGTCAGATGATGGATTTTTATGCTGTCAAATTGATGATTCCGAGAGTCACTATGTTAAAGTGCTACTCGATGAAATCTTTGGGCGCACTAATTACTTAACAACGCTCTATGTTCGGGTACGGTATCCTGACAAAACATTGAAATCTGATATGGATTTTCATAAAGAAATTGAACAAGTTCTTGTTTATAGAAAGCATTATGGTGCTGTTCCTAATTTTGATTATGAGGAAGTTGGTTTTGAAAAGTTCATCTATGAAATCAAAGAAATCGGAAAGGGACGAGAAGAAGTCATTGGGGGCAAGAGAACCGTTGTATTCAATCCAAGTGAGTATAAGATTATAAAAAAAGCTGTTGGAGATGAGTACGGCTTAAAAGAAATTTGGGCAACGGGAACTATTTTAGATGGCAATTCTTCGGGCCGATTTTTTAGAGATTATCTTACAGGACGTTATAATACCGACGGATATGGCATTCTATATAAAGTCTATGGAATAGGTGATGATCGATATGATTACCGCTATTTTACTGGCCCCAAAAAGGCGGGAGCAACTAAAGGTAAGTATTACCAAGGTGTTCCAATAGATAAACTTGAAAGTGATGAAATCAAAAGGAAAAAACCTATAAATGGGTTTTATGATATGGCTGGCAATTTCGGCAACTGTCGACATGAAGGCGGAGTAGAATTCCGCGGCGGAAAGAAACCGGAAGCCCTAATTGAGATGATTATTCGATACTTTTCTAATGAAGGTGATTGGGTCTTAGATTCATTCTTAGGGAGTGGTTCAACGATTGCTACAGCGCATAAAATGAAACGAAAGTGGATTGGGGTAGAACTTGGCGAACACGCCTATACCTTATGTAAAGTGAGAATGGACAATGTAATTGATGGCGATAAAACCGGTATTTCAAAAAGTGAGAATTGGCAAGGCGGAGGTGGCTATCACTTCTATGAACTAGCGCCCAGCTTGTTGGTCAAAAATGAGCGTTTACCAATTTATCAAATAAATCCTGAGTACACCTTTGAAATGCTATGCGAAGCCATTTGCAAAATCGAAGGATTTAAATACAAACCAGACGGCGTGTATCACGGACACTCTTCGGAAAAAAGATTCATCCATATCACAAAAGAATTTGTAAACGCCGACTATATTCGTTCCATTGCGACTACTCTTGGTGAAGATCAATCACTACTGGTGTATAGTACAAAGGTTCAGTCTGATCTGAGACTTCCAGATAACATTGAAGTCAAACGTATCCCGAAGGATCTGCTGGACAAGTGTACTTTTGAAAGTGAGGTGCGATAAATGGCTGATATTGTCGCTAAAATTGGATATGCCATGAGTCTGCGTAAGCCCCAGCAAGAAGCACTTTCCTATCTGGATGCAATCAGTACTCACTGCGATTATAAGAAGGATAGCAAGGCAGCGATTGAGGCTGTTGCAACAGAATACTGTGAAAAGCAACGTAAAATCAAAGTTGACGATAAGTTTGATTTCCCCTCTTTCTGCTACGCTATGGCAACCGGCATTGGCAAAACCCGCCTCATGGGTGCAAGTATTTATTATCTCTACAAGACGAAGGGCTATCGCCACTTCTTTATTTTGGCACCAGGCAATACAATCTATGAAAAACTTCGGAAAGAGTCTAATCCGAATCATCCCAAGTATATCTTTAAGGGATTAGAATCAGAAATGGGACGCCCGAAAGTGTATGACGGCGAAAACTATGATTCTTATCCTGTAAGATATGAGCAGATGAGCCTTCAGTTTGAAAAAGGCTCAGAAATTGAACTGTTTATTTTTAACATCGGCAAGATTTTTAACAGCAAGACTGACACCCAGTTTAACTTCCATAAGTTCAAAGAAACCCTAGGAATGTCCTTTGCAGAGGTTCTTTCCAGTTTTGATGATCTTGTAATCTGCATGGATGAGGCGCACCGTTACTATGCTCCAGCTTCCATGAAAGCCATTAACTTTCTTAAGCCTGTCTTGGGCTTAGAGTTTACAGCGACTCCTAAATCAACCAATAACGTAATTTATGCCTATGACTTGGCACGGGGTGCTGTAGAGGGATATTTGAAAACTCCTGTTGTCATGGGCCGTTCTAACATGGCTGGGTATAACGCAGAAGATATTGAGGAAATGAAAATACGCGATGGCTTAACATTGCATGAGCATCGCAAGGGAGTTATTCGACAATTTTGTAATGACAATGGCCTGCCGTATGTAAAGCCTATCGTTTTGATTGCTTGCCGTGATACAAATCATGCCAAGGAGATCCGCACACTAATTGATAGCGATGGATTTTTGAATGGTAAATACAAGGGTAAAGTTATTGAAATCCATTCCAATATGAAAGGCGATGAATCGGAGGAAAACATCCGCTTGCTCCTTTCCATTGAACACACCCAGAATCCAGTCGAAATTGTTCTTCATGTCTACAAGCTGAAAGAGGGCTGGGATGTCAACAATCTTTTTACTATCATTCCGTTGAACGCAGCCAAAAGCGACATTTTGGCTATGCAGACTATTGGCCGCGGTCTTCGTCTACCTTTTGGGCAAACTACTGGCAATGAGGATATTGACACACTGGATATTGTCGCTCACGATCATTACCGCGAATTGGTGGATGAAATTAAAAATAGTGATATTTTCCGGTATCGAGATTTGGACAAGTCTGTGGTTGAACCTTCAGACACAGTAGATATTAGCAGTCCTGTTGACGAAGATCAGCTCACTATTTTTGACTTTGCTGTGACTGATGCTGGTGTGAAGTCTTTTTCAGAAATCAATACCAACACAAAAACGCAACAGGAATTGTACGAGGCATATTTGAAGGCTTTTGGTTCTGGGAAGAAGCAAGAACAAACACCATCCGATATGCAACAGCTTACTATGGAGCAAATTTTTGGCACAGAAGCCGGTAATGCGGCAACTAAACCCGATGAAATCACTCATGATTCACCGGTAGATGGCAAAGGTAAGAAACCTTTGTCTAAGGATGAATTTGTTCAGAAAATCAAGGAATATTCCGGTAAGGCTATTTCTGTACCGAAGATTTTGGTACAGACAACCTCTGAGGTCAAATTCAATCGCTTTGAAGTCAAGAGGAATATTCCAGATTTTGAAGTTGCAATGGCTAAAATCGAGAGATTTGATGCTATTAACCAGCAGCTTCTAACTGCTGTTGATGCACAGATTCTGGAAGTAGACGATGCACTGAATACCCTAGCCTGTATGCTTCTTGACTCTATCAGTGAGCTATCCTACGAAGATGCTGATTTCATTATTGACGTTGTGGATCAATATCTTGCACAGATCGATGGTAATGAAGAGGACAAGCGTAAGATAGTTCGTCGTTATGCCTCCCTGATCGTTTCCGACATCAGAAAACAGATCTTTGAACATACAGAACGTAAAACTGAGGACATTCATATCGTTCAGAAAGATTTGATCCTCTTCCGCAAATTCGTAAAGAATGTCAAAAAAGATGGTCGCATTCGTTTTGATAAACCATTCACGGATAAGGCAAATATCAAGAAATACCTATTTACAGGATATAAGAAGGCATATTATACCGAAAATGCTTTTGACAGTGATCCTGAGCGTCTGTTCTCTATCATCCTGGAAGAAGATCCAGACGTGATTCGTTGGATTAAACCACCTTTGAATCAGTTGGGCCTTTTCTGGCAGGCTGGTCAACAGTATAACCCAGACTTCTTAGTGGAGACAACAAGTGGAAAATTCATGGTAGAAGTAAAAGCCTCCAATGAAGTCACCGCAGATGAAGTGGTTGCAAAAGCGCGTGAAGGTATCAAATGGTGTCATTTTGCATCTACAGCAGATCCTGACCATAAGGTTTGGGAGTATCGCTTGATTTCTGATGATAACATCAAACTTGGAAACACCTGTAAGTATACCCTAGGTACAGCACATAAGATCAAGGAGGGATAACTTTGCCTGATAGATTCAAATATGCAAAAGTGCGGCAGGAGATTATCAATGCTCTTAGAACTGACTTGATGGGGCCGCAGTCTGACGATGAGGTATTAGATGAAAATCCGAGAAGCGCCTATATTGTGGGGATGCTTGCTTCTCAGGCTGTTGATAAAGGCACTGCTACTGCTGGCGAACAAGAGGTAGATGCCGATATTGCGTATGGTGATTCTGACGATTATACCGCTGGTGAAGATGATGATAATGAACCTATAATGACAACCAGCTTTAAGCTGCCTACGTCTATAGGTATTAGTTTTTACATCGCATCATCCACTAAGAGCATCAACATTGATGTCTCTTGGGGCGACTATGTACGCTCTGTAGACAAGAAAGTCGGGAAAGATGGCAAGGAATATAACCATGCTAGTTTTACCCGACAGCCAATGAAATCCACAATTTGCATTGATTTTACCTCTTTTGAAAGAAATGCAGAATTCCGTCTTGTAGAAGATTCAAATGTCGTCGTACATATCTCCAGAATACCTCTTAAAACGAGGTATTCGCTGGTAACAGCCTATGTTATAAATCGTCGTAAAAACTCCGAGAATGATGTGGAATCCATGATGTTTCAAGTCGAACTGAAAGCATATTCCGCCAATGGAGATAGGGTCTTCTTTTCTGAAAATATTTGTCGAGACGTACTTGCTGAGGATGAGTTCTACTTTGAACAACGTCCGATTTTGGGGCGTGGTAGGAATTGTGCTGCAACATGGGATGAGGCTGTTGATGGAAAAACAGCATGGGTAAAATCTGATTTCATTCCTGAATATGAATTTCCTGGTGTAAGCGCTGCTTTGAAAGGATTTGATAAGTTCTTTTTCTCAATGCGATTCATGTCCAATCCTAAAAACAAAGATGGCATCCTTGAACGGTTAAATATTTTAGCTGATTCATACGAGAAATGGATTGAACAAAAACTTGTCTCAGATGAGAAAATGGCCAGTCAGGAATTTAAGAGTACGATAGGCGACAAAGTGGTTGCCCATTGTAGAGAAGCCTTGAATAGAATTCGTGAAGGTATTTTTCTTATCACAAGTAATGAGATTGCGTTTGATGCGTTTTGTTTTATGAACCGCTCCATGCTGCTTCAGAGAAATATTATGAGTTACTCTAAGAAGCATGGCGCTGGCATAGAATGTAATTTCAAGGATTTTGTAGACCCAAGAAATCCGGACACCGATTTTGGATGGAGACCTTTCCAGATTGCTTTTATTCTGATGAATTTAAGCGGAATTGTAGATCCGTTGCATAAAGACCGCGAAGTGGTTGACCTGCTTTATTTTCCGACTGGCGGCGGTAAAACAGAGGCATATTTGGGATTGATGGCATTTGTCATTGCAAACAGAAGGTTACGGGCGTCGGATACATCTGAATACAATTCTGATGGTGGCGTAACGGCAATACTCCGCTACACACTTCGTCTTCTGACCACACAACAACGAGATCGTATAACTAAAATGGTTCTTGCTGCTGAGCTAATCCGCCAAAAAACATATCCCAAGTATGGAACCGAGCCAATCAGCATAGGTTTCTGGGTTGGTGGAGGTGTAACACCAAATAAATTCGAGGAGCTAGTAGAAAAGGCTGATAAGCCGGGTGAGGCGAAAAGAAAACGCAACCAGCTCTATAAGCAACTGTTAACTTGTCCCTTCTGTGGAAAGCCACTTACGGAAGAAGAATTCTACATTGATCCTGAGCAGAAATCCGTTGCAATTTATTGTGCAGACAATACTTGCCTGTTTTATAAATACAAGCAAAAGCGGATTCAGATTCCGGTATATCTTGTGGATGAAGAAATCTATGCAAAGTGCCCGACAATTATTCTGTCCACAGTTGATAAGTTTGCTCGTTTACCTTGGGACGTTAAAACCAACGCCCTATTTGGACGGGTAGATAGAGTTTGTAGTCGAGATGGGTATGTTGCCATAGGTGAAGAACATAAACGGCATAACAGAACACAAAAGTTGCCAACATCAACATTAACACCAATTCGTCCGTTCCTTCCGCCGGAGCTAATTATCCAAGATGAGTTGCATTTGATTACCGGTCCGCTCGGGACCGTATATGGTGCATATGAGACCATCATAGAGGAAATGTGTACTTATGGTGAAAAAAGAATTAAGCCCAAATATGTAGTTTCAACTGCTACTATCAAAAATGCATCCGAACAGACAAAGTGTCTTTATGCGCGTAAATCCACGGCGCAATTTCCACCGAATGGTTTTGAGATTGGAGATAGTTTCTTTATAAACGAAATTCCTATTAAAGATGATCCGTTCCGAAAGTATGTAGGAGTTTGCGCACCAGGGCAATCGGTCAAGACCACTTTGCTGAGAATGTATGCAATTATTCTCCAAACTGCGTTCCAACTTGCCCAAGAGGATGAGTATAAGGATGTCATTGATCCCTACTATTCACTAGTTGGGTACTATAACAGTATTCGAGAGTTGGGCGGTGCTGTTCGTTTGCTGCAAGACGATATTCCGAAGCGAATCTATCGAATTAAAACGAAGTATAACATGGAAAAGGTTCGTTATCTCAACAAAAGAGTTGAAATCACATCGAGAATGTCGTCTTATGAAATCCCTAACAAGCTAAGACAGCTTGAGGCAACCTGTGATTCCAAGGATTGTCTTGATACTGCGGTTGCAACGAATATGATAGCAGTTGGTATGGATGTTGACAGACTTGGATTAATGGCAGTAACCGGTCAGCCGAAGCAAAATTCCGAGTATATTCAGGCTACAAGCCGAATTGGTCGTGCGTTTCCTGGCCTAGTATTTACTCTCTATAATCCGTATCGTCCTCGTGATCTTTCTCATTATGAGAATTTCACTGGTTACCACTCTCAGCTATACAGATTTGTAGAAGGAACTACTGCAACGCCGTTCTCTGCAAGAGCTAGAGATCGTGTGCTGCACGCTTTGATTATTTCAGCAATACGGCTCAAATATCCAGATATGGCTTCCAATGAGGGCGCTGCTGAGATTGCAGCTCTTTCCGCAGAGCAGATGGCGGAGATAAAGTCTCTAATTCTGGAGCGTCTGAATATAGTTAAACCGGAAGTTCGACAAGACGCTGAGGCTGAGATTGACCAATTTGTCGATTGGTGGAAACTTTTAGCCGCCCAAGGCAAGCCTTTGCGGTATTACGTCTATGGAACAGAAAGATACAATCGGCTCATGAACTATTACGGCCAGGCCTGTAAAGACACCGAAAAGGCTACGCTTAACTCTATGCGTGAAGTGGAAAATGCCGCAAATATGTTCTATTACACGGAGGAGTAATATGGCTGGATATGATAACAACAAATTGGGTGAATTACGCCCAAACCAGATTATCACTACCTTTGGCCCTGGTGCAATCGTTGATGCGGTCAAAGATTCTGTAACAGTGCTAGACATAAACTATTGGAAAGAAAAAGGCAAGAAGATCATTGACGGTAGACTGGCCTCGTATCTTGGAGTTGATTGTTTCTATATGCCTCGGACTTCTTACTCTGGGGATGTTCCGGTTGTTTCTTTCCCATATATTCATGTTTGTTCCAACTTGAAGTGCGGGCGTCTTTTTGATATGAGAGACAATTTTGACTTGGATTGTTATCTGAGATTTGGAGTAAATTGTCCGGATTGCCACAAACCTGCTTATCCTTCTCGATTTATCACGATTTGCGAAAATGGGCACATGGATGATTTCCCTTGGAGTTGGTGGGTCCATCGGGGGGCGACCAACTGCAAAGGGCAGCTTAGAATGTATTCTACTGGTAACACTTCTACGCTTGCTGATATGTGGGTTGAGTGTAAGCTATGCGGGGCAAAGCGTAGCATGAGTGGAGCCACTCAAGGAGATAACTTCTCTGATTTACATTGTATGGGACATCACCCATTTCGTCCGAGATCGAGGAATGAGAGGTGTGACAAAAAAGTCATTCCGTCGCAGCGAGGTGCATCCAATGTCTACTTCTCTGTAAGTAGAAGTGCGATCTCTATTCCTCCTTGGGTAAATCCTTTATATAATTTGATTGATGAACATCTTCATGATATTGAACTTCTGAAGGATGTAATGGGAGATGACGGCATCACAGCTGCATATAAAAAATACTTTGCAGAGAGATATTCTCGTGAGGAATTTGATGAAGCCCTTACCCGAAGATTAAGTAATATTACCGAGTTCAAAGAGATCAAGCAAATGGAGTATGACGCTATCACCCATCACAACGATCCAGCGTATGCTTCAAACAAGAAACACTTCAAGGCAGAAGAAGATTCACTGCCAGAATATCTGAAACCGTATTTTAGTCGTATTATCAGAATCACCCGCCTTCGAGAAGTAAAAGTTCTTCTTGGATTTACTCGTGTGGATGCTCCAGATCCTGATGCGGATGCCCAGACCAATATAGTGTATCTCAATAAGGGGAAAACTGAAAAATGGTTACCAGCCGCCGAAGTAAATGGTGAAGGTGTATTTATTGAGTTTAATAAAGCTGCATTGAGCCGCTGGCTTGATATACCCTCTGTCAAAGCACTTTCACAGAGGTATGAAGAGTGCTATGAGGAGTTTTGCGTTTCTAAAGGATGGACTCTGAACATAAAGAGAAATGCCATATACGTTCTTATGCACACATTCGCGCACCTGTTAATCAAACAAATGTCAATGGCGTCTGGGTATTCTTCGTCTGCAATACGAGAACGCATATATTTTAACGAGAAGATGACAGGTATTCTCCTTTATACGGGTAGCGCTGATAAAGAAGGTTCTTTAGGCGGACTGGTGGAGCTTGGAAATATCAATAAACTAGTGCCGCTAATGAAGGATGCTTTTCAAGAAGCACTCCTTTGCACCAATGATCCGGAGTGTATGAGTAATGTGCCGGCTGGTAACAACCTGAACGGTGCAGCCTGTCACTCATGCTGTATGATCTCTGAAACTGCGTGCGAAAACGGAAATCGTATGCTTGATAGAGGTTTGGTAGTACCCATTGCCTTACGAGAAAAAGAGTCCTTCTTCAGAGAGTTGGTGTGTGAGCTATGTCAACTGGAAATATAAATCTCGATATTTTACTGGGACAAATAAACACCGATAGACTTGCTGGAACAGATGCCTCGATACCACAAATTATGAAAAGGTATCCTTCTTTGTCTTGGAAGCAAGCAGAAGAAATCTATAAAATGGTATCAACAGCGTATGGATTGAATTCAAGCATAGATGCATCATTGGTTGTGACCGTCCCCCCATCTTTTGCGGTAAAGGCAAAATCCACAAAAAACACGGTAGAAAGTCTGATCCAGGGTGCTGAGCGAAATATTTTGATTACAGGGTACTCATTGTCAGGGTATTTTGCCGATCTTCTTGATGTGCTTATAGAAAAAAGTCAAAAAGGCATCTATATCAAGTTCTTTGTAAATAATATTGGTGCCCAGAAAAGTTTTGACAAACTTTGCCGATACAAAGGGCGATTCCTTCATATATATGATTTCCCTGGTGGACGCGATTCCATGGCCGCATTACACGCCAAAGTGATTTCAGTGGATCAAGAAAAAACATTGATCACTTCTGCCAACTTATCATATCACGGTCAAGAAGGAAACATAGAGTTAGGAACACTCGTGAAGTCTACTGAAATTGCAAAACAAGTTGATGATATTTTCACACATTTAATCTTCAACAAAGTGGTAAAAGAAATATAAAATATGTATCTCGTGTATCGCCAATAAGCTGATTCGCCTTTTATAGATAGATTGTTTTTATTGAGCGATTTACGCAAAAGATCAGCGCTCAAAAGGAGCTATTATGCTTCTTTTGAGTGCTGATCTTTTTATATTCTTTTGCAAACTATTTTTTACGGCCCGTTAATTACAATCGTTATGACATAAATAGATTCCTCTAAAATTTCGATGTGTTTCAGCCTGATTTTGACAATCTTTTTGCGGTTTTTAAGATAAAATGACATCAATAAAGATATTTTGATGTTTAAGGAGTGAAGAAGCAATGCCGTAACAGGATAAGGAGTTTTTACGATGAAGATACTCGAAAAATTGATTCAAGCGTTAAAAAAATCCAGTTAATTCCTCCAATATGGTTTGCGGATAGTTGCGAAAAATGTTGTAAAATAGCGGCAATCAATATCCATTGCGCCTGTGTGTCAGTTTGTCACACAGGCGCTTTTGTTTTTCTTTTAGGCACGCTAAAACTTCTTGAATTTGATATTTTCCCACGGTGCCGCGCACCGCCTTCATTCGGTTCACCTGTCAACCGGACCTGTGAATCGAAATGGAGGTACATAATGCAGAAAATCAATCTTCGGGAGCTGTATCCCGATATGTATAAGACGGACACATTTTTGGAAGTGACAGATGAGGTACAGGCGGTGTTCCTGTCCGATAAACGAGCGGAAGCCGCACATGAGCGTCAGATGTATCGCTACAAGGCGCAATACTCTCTGGACTGCAACAATGGTATTGAGGACGCTGTTGTACATCGTTCTCCGACCCCGGAAGAAGTCCTAGAGGAAAAACAGCTGCGCGATCAGCTCTACGCTGCGGTGATGGAACTGCCGGACAAGCAGGCCAAACGGATCTATGCTCGGTTCTACTTGGATATGAGCGTGAAGGAGATTGCCCAAGCCGAAGGCGTTGACCCGCGCCGTGTGCGTGACAGTATCCATTTTGGCTTAAAAAAACTGGAAAAAGTTTTTTCTCAAGCGTCCGAATAATGCCATTTTTGTCAGTGTTATTAGAAGGACAACTTTTGCCTTCATTGGAACATTGACAACCGAATAGACGGCATTTCTGGTACATAGCCCATGTACGAGCGAATCAGGCGCGCCGCCAAGAAGGACAAGCCAAGGAGGTGATGAACCGGCTGTCCTGAGCGATCAACGCAAGCCTGAAACCCGGAGGCGGCACTTCGGGTCGCGGTGACTGCATGGGGGCTTAAAGATACTTCCTCACGGCCTCCTAAAGACTTGGGGGGAACCCTGCGGCGCACGAGTAAAACGACGCTGCGGAGTTATGACAGCCGCGCCAGCGGAGACCAGGAATGTCCCTATCGTCAGGGGCGCGTGGCAAATGTGACGAAAGCAACGGATATAATCTGAAAGGCTGCGTCCATTTGCTGTTAGCAACAACAAGGCATCATTTGGGTGCAGTCCTTTCTTTTCAAAGTCAGATACCATGAGCTGGCAGCTCTGGTTGCCAGCTCATTCATGTGATTTTGAAACCGACTTCAAAGAAAGGAGAACCCTTATGAGCCAGTTGACGCAATGCTGTCCACAAACAACAACCGATGAATTGGTTGACATCCGTGAAGTCACGGTAGATAAAGACCTCCCCAAAGAGGAACGGATCGCGGCCTTTCTTCACCAGATCAAAAACCCCTATCGCTTTCGCTGCGGCGATTTTGTGGTAAACGCCGCATTTGCCAGCAACGGGGTCACATTGGAGGAATGCCTGCAAGGGATTTTAAGGTAATCGACATCCTCGCTCTTTTTCCAAAAGCGTGCTACGATGTGTATGGAAAAGGATGAAAACTGAAAACCTCGAAATCCACTCTTTTCTTGCGGGAGCTTCCGGGAGGAAAGGAGTGCTTTTTCATGCCAAAATATCAGGCAACAGCTTACATTCGTCTGTCTTACACAGATGATCGCTCCAGCGAGAGCGACAGCGTTACCAACCAGCGGAAGCTGATTGAGAACTTCATTGAACGAAACCCGGACATCCAAATCGTATCCGAAAAAATCGACGATGGTTACAGCGGTATCATTTTTGACCGTCCGGCGTTTAAGGAAATGATGCAGGACATCACCGATGGCAAGATCAACTGCGTCATTGTAAAGGACCTCTCCCGCCTGGGACGAGAGTACATCGAAACCGGACGCTATCTGCGCCGGGTATTCCCAACTTATGGGGTCCGCTTTATTGCCATCACGGATAACATCGACACCGCCCATGAAGGCAGCGGTGACGATCTGACCGTATCCGTCAAAAACATTATGAACGAAGCCTACTGCCGGGATATTTCCATCAAGACCCGTACCTCTTTGGATATAAAGCGCCGTAACGGAGATTTTGTTGGAGCCTTTCCCGTTTACGGCTATATGAAGTCTGAGGAAAACAAAAACCTGCTTGTACCTGACCCGTATGCTTCCCGCGTTGTCCAGGACATCTTCCGTATGCGCCTGGATGGGACGAGCGCCCTGCGAATCGCCACCGTGCTGAACGAAATGGGCATCCTCTCCCCCCTGGCTTATAAGAAAAACAATGGTTTTCCTTATGCCAAACACGGCTATGCCGACAAAGAGGATTGCAAGTGGTCTGCTACAACGATTATTCGTATTTTGCAGGATGAAACCTACATCGGCACATTGGTACAGGGCAAGCAAGGCTCCCCGCACTACAAAATCAAGCAGATGGAGCAACGCCCATCCTCTGAATGGATTCGCGTCCCAGACGCCCATGAGCCGCTGATTGCCAAGCAGGATTTTGAACTTGTCCAGCGTATCCGCAGACTGGATACCCGGACTTCTCCCAAGCAGGATACGGTGTATCTGTTTTCCGGCGTTTTAATCTGCGGCTGCTGTGGGAGCCGCATGACGCGAAAAACGAACCGGGTCAAAGGCAAGGAATACCACTATTATTATTGTCCCACCGGGAAAAAGCATGGCTGCGCCAATCCGGTAATGCTCAAGGAAAGCGATCTTGTCGAGTGCGTCAAGGACAGTCTAAAAGGCTACATTGACAATGTGAGCTGTCTGCAAGCTATCCTGGACGGTATCGACCAGAGCAGTATCAATCAGGCGCTTGCCAATGAATACGCCTCCCACATTGCCGCCAATGAGCAGCAGGTGGAACAGGCGCTTGAATTTAAGGCCCGCCTGTATGAAAACCTGATTACCGGCACCATCAGCAAAGAGGAATATACCGACTATAAGGCCAGATACACGAGGATTGCAGAAAATGCAAAAGAGAGTATCCGGGTCTTAAAGGAAAAGCTGGCTGATGTTCTGGAGAACCGGAGTGAACGGAACCGCTGGATTTCCCACTTCACACAGTTCTCTACGATGGAGACCCTGGACCGCAAAGCTGTGGTTCACATGATACAGAGCATCAAGGTGATTGGGAAAAAGGAATTGGAGATCACCTTTACATACCAGGATGAATACCAGAAAGCGATCCAGCTGATTCAGCTGGCAGAGCAAACAAGCCGAAGAAAGGTGGGATGATTTGTGGCAAGAAAAAGCAGAAAGGAAACTGTGGTGCTTCCCGCACCGGAGATAGATACTACTTGCCGCGCCGGAATTTATGTGCGGCTTTCCGTTGAGGATAAGCATACTCACACCGCCTCTATTGAAACCCAGCAGCTGATTATCGCACGGTATCTGGAGCAGAACCCGGAGATTATTGTGGTACAGACCTACATTGACAATGGCGCAACGGGTACGAACTTTCACCGTCCCGGTTTCCAGCAGATGCTCTCCGATATTGAAGCGGGTCTTATCAACTGTGTCATTGTAAAGGACCTCTCCCGCCTGGGGCGAAATGTCATAGACACCGGTTACTATATCGAGCGTTACTTTCCTATACAGAAAGTCCGGTTTATTGCCGTGAATGACCGCTACGATTCTTCTTCCCCGGATAATGCCCACGATGGTATCATCATTCCGCTGCGGAACATGATTAACGAAGCCTATGCGATGGATATTGCCAGAAAAATCAAAGCCCAGCAACGGCAGGCCATGAAAGACGGCAAGTATGTTGGCGGGCGTACACCCTATGGATATTTGAAGGCTCCTGATGACTGCCACCAGCTGATCGTTGACCCGGTGGCTGCCGAGGTAGTCAAAACCATGTTCCAATGGGCCGCCGAGGGCGCAGGATTAAACACCATAGCAGTACGCTTGAACGAGGCCGGGTATCTCTCTCCCAGCCACTACAAGAGGACCTTGGGAGAGATCACCCATGAAAATCTGGTAGGCAATGGACATTGGCAAACCCGCACCGTTGCCAAGATTCTCCGCGCAGAGGTTTATACCGGAGATCTGGTGCAAGGGGTATCTAAAATCATCGACCACAAGCAGGTCAGAGCCAGCGCCGATGAATGGACAACGGTACGCGGCACCCATGACGCCATCATCAGCCGGGAGCTGTTTGCCGCTGTTCAGAAAGCATTGGACCAGGCCGCACAGCAGGCCAAAGACAGGGAGATACATTCTTGGTCTCCCAATCTTTTGAGAGGCAAAATCTTCTGCGCCCACTGTGGTCATAGCCTTCATCGGCAAAAATGCGTCCGCAGAAAATCACAGGAGGTATATGTCTATCACTGTATCAGCAATAACCGTATCAAAAAGGGTGTTTGTCCTGGTGCGTTTATCTTTGAAAAAGAGCTGCTGGACGCCCTGGCCGATATGATACAGGAACAGCTTGATGCCACGCTGGGGCAATACTCTCTTGGTCTGGAAAACCTCACCAAAGAAGCTGAGGAACAGAAAAACATACAGGCTAAAATCGCCAGCCGAAAGCAGGAAATCCAGCAGCTGCGAACCTATCAGCGCGGATTGTATGAGGGCCTGATCCAGAACCATCTGTCAAAAGACGAGTATTTTACCTTCAAAGAAAAATACGAAGCCAAAATCGAGGCCATCAGCAAAGAAATCGAGCAGCTGAAAGCAGGGCTTGCAATCATCGCCAAGCAGCTGGAACAGTACAAAATGCTGTCCCAGGATGCACAGTATATCAAGGAAGATCGCCAGCTGACGGCAGCCCTGATTGACCGTCTGATTGACCGTGTAGAGGTCTCAAGAGAAAAGCGGATTACGGTTCGTTTCCGCTTCCAGAGCGAATTTGAGCATTGTGAGGAGGTGCTGAGCCAGTGCAGAAATATGTGATTGCCCTTTATATCCGCCTTTCCCTGGAGGATTATAAATACGACAGTATGAGCATTGAAAACCAGCACCTTGCGCTGAACGAATTTATTTCTTCCATGCCGGAGTCCACCAATGCGGAAGTCCTTGAATTTATCGACAACGGGTATAGCGGGACAAACTTTGAGCGCCCCAAAGTCCAGGAGCTGATTGAGATGGTACGGGCCAATAAGATCGACTGTATCATCGTAAAAGACTTTTCCCGGTTTGGACGAAACAGCATTGAGACCGGCTATTTCATTGAGCGTGTGTTCCCGCTGTTTCACACCCGGTTCATTTCCATCAACGATGATTTTGACAGCGATCAGCACAAGGGCGATACCGGCGGTATGGATGTGGCTTTCAAGTATCTGATCAGCGAGTATTACAGCCGCGATATGTCCATCAAGACCAAAAGCGCCAAGTACGCCAAAATGCAGCGCGGCGAATACCAGAGCAAAGTTTGCCCTTACGGGTATCGCAAAAGCGCCGATGGCAGAATGGAACCGAACCCGGAAACCGCTGCTGTGGTACAGCTCATTTTCCAACTTGCCGCAACCGGAATTGGAGCGGCAGCCGTTACCAGGGAACTCTTTAAGCGAGGCATACCGACCCCCGGAGAATACAAAGCAACTCATGGGCAGCAGTACCACGATGTCTCACGCTCCCGTGGACGCTGGAGCAGTTCTACGGTTCTCCGTATCCTGGAGGATGAACGCTATATCGGCTCCTATGTCATCGGGCGTCGTGCAGTCATTGAAGTAGGCGGCACACGGAGTCGCAGGAAGGATCGGGACAAGTGGTTCATTATCCCAGACCATCATCCGGCAATCGTTGATAAAGAACTATTTGAAAAGGTGCAGGCTGTGCAGCGCCGATTCTCCTTGCCGACCAGGAAAACCAGAGAGTACCCACTGAAAGGCAAGGTCTATTGTGGCTGCTGCGATCATGCACTCTCCCGCATCGCCCAAAAGAGACCGTTTTATATGTGCCGCCATTCTACCGCTGATGTGAACAGTCGCTGCCGCGATGTCCGGGCAGATGTTGCTGGGCTGGAAGAAGCCGTCCTCCTCACTTTGAAAAAGCAGCTGGAAATCCTGCTGCCCGTACATGAGGACGGCACCATTCACCTGGAGGCCACCGCTGTCAAATGCTCTGAGTATGAGAAGCAGCTGGAAGTTCTGAAGGACCAGAAGCAAGCTCTCTTTGAACGGTATCTCCTGGGGCAGATTGAACTGGACGCTTATAAATCGAGGAAAGCTGTTTATGACGCAGAAATACTGAAAGTCAAAAACGCTTATGCTGCTGTCACCGCCCAGGCAAAGCTGAAGCGAGAAGAACAAGCCCGCCAAAGTAACCGACAAGAGATTGCTCACTCGATTGCGGCAGCGGATGTTCTAACCTCGGAGCTGACTGATCTGCTGATTGAAAAGGTGTATGTATTCCCCGACAACCGCATTGAGATTGTTTACAAAGTCCATGACCTCTTTGAATAATTGAAGATACAAAAACGGAAAACCCAGGCTATCAAATTCATCTTGGTAGCTTGGGTTTTCTGCTTTTCGGCGCTTTTATAGATAAGTAATAAGTGGTACAATATGTAACGGGGGTGAAGCAATGTACATATCTAAGATAACAATTAGAAATTTTAGAATATTCGATGAAATAGGCATAACAGCTTTTTTTAAAAAGGGTGTTAATGCTATTATTAGCGAAAATAATTGTGGAAAAACAGCGATAATTGATGCAATGCGAATCGCATTTTCCACAGCACCATATAAAAAAGACATTTATTTCAATTTATCGGACTTTCATGTCCGTAATGATGGCGTTCGTTGTGATGAAGCGTTTATTAGTGTTTATTTTGATGAAATATCACCGGATTTTTTTGAGATTTGGGACCCTGAGAATCCATCCAAGGGAGAATTTCATATTCGGTATTATACAATAAAAACTCCTGAGGGAAAGGAAAAAATTCGCTATAATATTTGGGGAGGACCTGTTGAAGGGAATCCCGTTTCTGCTGATATTTTTGAAGCAATTCAGTTAGTGTTTCTTGGCGCATTAAGAGATGCTGAAACTGAGATGCGTCCCTCACGGTCAAGTAAGTTAGCCTCGCTATTTAGTACTGCCACAAATACAGACGAAGCGAAGGAAGAAATCATAAATGTTTTGCGCATGGCAAACAGTGAAATTTTAAAAAAGGATTCTTTAATTCGCGTGGGACACATTGTCAACGATAACCTTTCAACGATTGAACAGGATGTTTTAAAACAAAGTATAGAACTTGGCTTAGTAGAGCCGCGCTTTGAGGCCATTGCAGGAGCCTTAAGAGCATGGATCAAGCCCCGTTGGGTGTACTTACGAAAGGATCATTCGGAATTTCAGCTGCTCAAGGATTCATATTCTGAAGAAGAATGGACGAAAAACACTTCAGAAGACGAGACGGGAGTATATCTTGACATCTTGACACTAAGACAACTGAAAAAGGATCTCCCGGCTGCTGTTGTAATGCTATTAGATACATTATCATTAAATTCTTTTGAGCTTTTTCAAAACGGCTTAGGCTATAATAATATCTTGTTTATGTCCACTGTATTAGGAGACATGAAAACAAGCGCAGACACTGCACTATTCAACCTTTTATTGGTTGAAGAACCAGAAGCCCATCTGCACCCACAATTACAGGAATTAGTACATGGCTTTTTTGATAAAAACTCAAACCGTGAAAGTTTTCAGGTAATATATACATCGCATTCTCCCACATTGGTTTCGCGTATTGGGATAGATAAACTTGTACTTCTTTATGAGCAAAAACATCGAGTAAATTGTCTTTCTCTGTCACAAAGTAATATTGATGAAGATGATAGAGATAATCTTGAACGGTATCTTGATGTTACAAAATCTCAAATGCTTTTTGCAAAAGGAATTTTGTTTGTAGAGGGAATTAGCGAGGCGCTATTACTCCCGATCTTTGCAGAATATTTAAATCGCCCCCTAGATAAATACGCAGTCGAGGTTATCAATGTAGATGGTGTTTCTTTTAAACCCTTTGCAAATCTGTTATGTTATGCAAATGATACTCACCAAGTAACTATTAAAGCAACCATTATCACCGATGATGATAGGTGTACTAACAAAGAAGATAAAGAAACCTATATTGTGAAAGACATTGATTATGACACAGACGATATTGATTCCATTGTTTTGAAGCTCAAATCAACTACACCCTCTGAACGTTTTCAAAGTATTGATGCCTTGTGTCAAAAAGCGCACGTAAATATTCTTGGAGCCCGAAAAACTTTCGAGTACGAACTTGCTGCTTATCCGGAAAATATTCCTTATCTTCTTGAGGCAATTATTCAGGCTCAGCCTGTAGCTGGTAAGAGACTAGCCTCTGTTCTTGCGAAGCTTCATACTGATGAAGAAAAGGCCGCTTGCCTGTGGTTGTATATTCGAGATCGCTCTAAATATAAAGGCGAAATAGCACAAAATCTTGCTCGTCGATTAAAAAGAGAATTAACCACTATGCTCTGGCCACGTCCTGAAAGCTCTGATATTTGCGCCATCACTAAACCGTTTATTGTTCCAGATTACATTAAAAAAGCAGTATATTCTGTAACGGAGGAAGCATAACGCCTATGGGACTAACCGTGGAGCAACAAGATTTTTTGGCTGCCGAGGGGCGCATTGTGCTATGTGCGGTTCCTGGAAGTGGCAAAACTTTTATCGTTGCAAAAAAAATAATTAAATACTTAGAAGATTGGCGCTTTCCACACCGGGGAGTTGCAGCACTTTCGTTTACAAATGTAGCTAGTGACGAGATACGAAATCAAGTATCAGATACAACTTATGCGTATAGTGACATCGGGTATCCCCATTTTGTTGGTACGCTAGATAGCTTCATAAACAATTTTATTCTTCTTAGGTTTGGCTATCTAATGCAAAAAGAGAATCGTACGCGTCCAATAATTGTGCATGAAAATTTCAGCAAACTCACATTTCAATCGAAATATGCAGTTTGTCATAAACAGATGTGTACACAACACCCAGAATGGTTTCACTGGTCAACGACAAAGCTCTTAAAAGAAGGAAAAATTATTGATTGTGATGTTTCTCCCAAACCTTGCGTCCTCTACAAAAGAAGTTTGCTAAAACGTGGGATGGTGTTCCAACGCGAGGCTCCAGCACTTTCTTTGCTGTTAATGAAGAAATATCCGCAAATTGCCAAAGAGATTGCCTATCGATTTCCGGTCATTATTGTTGACGAAGCACAAGACACATCCTGTGAACAAATGGAGATATTAGAGTGTCTTGCACAGGCTGGCGTTCAGACAATGATACTGGTAGGAGATCCAGATCAATCATTGTATGAATGGCGAGATGCTACTCCTGAATACTTTCTCAAGAAAATGAGCGATGCAAATTGGCATTGTATGTATTTAACATATAATTTCCGCAGCTCACAATTAATTTGCAATGCAGTTCAACCGTTTTCGAGTATCCTTTGTGAACCTGGAAAATCACCAGCTCTTGCCAAAGGAGAAAATGCAGCTTTTGCTAGTAAACCAGTGCTTCTACAAGTTTCTAAAGGAAAAAGCAAAGGCGATATTATAGAGACGTTTTTTAAATTATGCTCTAAAAACAGCATTACCATTTCTCCACAAAATGTTGCGATCTTAACACGAGGGAAAATCCATTCTGACATTATTTCTGATGCGTGGAAAACGCCCGAAACGGAATTGCTAGCCAAAGCCTCATACTTATGGCATTGCTCAGATCGAAAAGAGGCATATCGAATTTGCGAAAAAGTACTCTATGAAATTGAAATTGGTAACCCTATTGGGCTATCTCGTAATGAAATTACTGCTATATCTGAAGAAAGATTTACACCAACTCTTTGGAAAAATAAAATTATCAATCTACTAAAAGTATTACCACATCCCACTCTTACTCTAGTGGATTGGAAAGACCAAATGATTGTGAGCATTTCCCACCAAATAGATTCCGGCACAATAAAACCATATGATGGTAAATGCGCCCCAGATATAATCAAGATAAAGTCTAGGGACAAAAAACAACCAGATTTTAAAGAGCATAGGTTAATAGAGTACTTTGAAAAACGAGCAGAAACCAATTATACACTTTCTTCTGTACATGGCGTAAAAGGCGAGACTTTTGACGCAACTTTGCTAATTGTTGATAGTACAAGAGGCGCAAATACATTAACTCCTGCGGTGCTTAATAGTGGAAATCTGAACACAGAGCTTATTCGCATAGCATATGTTGCAATGACGCGTCCTCGAAAACTTTTGGTGGTTTCGGTTCCCAAAACAAAAACTACACTATCTAGATTTTCTACAGCCTTGTGGGATTATCAAGAACTTTAAATAGAAATAGCGAATTTAAGGTATCTAGCTATTCATGATCTGCTCTACGTCAATTACAAAAGCAGAAAACCCAGATTATCAGGTCGATTATCTGATAGTTTGGGTTTTCTGCTTTTCAGAATTATATTTTTTGTCGTGTGCTTGACATACGGGTGGCGCAGGTCGTGGAAACGGATATGCTTCATCTGGTGTGCTACCAGAAAATCTGGGAAATGCTGGTTCAGGAAATCGGGCCGAATCCGCTTTCCCTCTGTACAAGGTCTGGCCGTGCACTCGGATCAGGGCTGGCAATACCAGCACGCATTCTACCGTGGTGAACTTCAAAAACACGGAATCATTTAATCCATGTCCCGAAAGGGCAACTGTTACGACAACTGCATTAAATTCAGAGAAGCATCCATGATGGATTCTTAATGATTCAGTTTTGATCCAGTGTCCAGAAAACTGGGTGCATATCGGTTTGCCCTGTGCTTTTAATCCAGAATTTTACCGCACCAGCTTTGCCTT
>OLXY01000264.1_pt1 | contig 31541 bp, 26 predicted proteins | sample 1644221 | NCBI WGS metagenome assembly OLXY01 (sample SAMEA103958121, study PRJEB25191) | human gut metagenome | reverse complement strand
AAACCAGACTGGCGTCGCGCGAACGAAAGGTACAGACTACGGAAGAATACAAGGCGATTCCGCCCGAACTGCGCAAAGACTTTGTGAAGGCTTTGGACGCAAGCCCGATTCTGAAACCGATATGCTATACGTCGCTCTTTGCGGGGTTGCGCATCGGCGAGGTACTTGCGCTCCGCTGGCGCGACGTGGATTTTACCGAAAAGACGATTTGGGTGGACAACGCCGTAACCGTCATTCCGCACTACGACGATGCGTGGCGTGTTTCCGACTACGAAACGGTGATTTCGGACACCAAAACAGCGGCAAGCGTACGCAGCGTGCCTATGCCTCAAATTCTGATTGACTGTCTGAAAGAACACCGCAATCGACGGCGAAAAATGGAATACGAAACGGGTATCTCCTTTACGGACGACGACGATTTCGTGTTCAGCACCGAAGAAGGCGAATTGCGCACTTACTACGGCACGCGCGCGATGTTCGATAAGTTGATGCGCAAGACGGGATTTGCCGAATACGGTTTTCATTTCCACACGCTCAGGCATACCTATTCGAGTATGCTGTTTGAGAGCGGGGAAAACCCGAAAGTCATTCAGCAACTTCTCGGTCACAAGGACGTAACGACGACAATCCGTACCTACAACAGCGTGGACAGAAGTTATTTCAAACAGGCGACAAAGAAAATCGACGCCATGTTCGGCGACGGTATGGAGATGTAACAAAGCAAGAAAAAGTTATACTTGAAATTATAATACTTTAAGACATAACTTTTTCAAAGAGTATCGCGGCGGCTGCCGAATGGCAGCCGCCTTACTTTTTATCACTTAAAAAATCAAATTATCTTTTTGGGGAGCGTTTTGAATGAACATAATATAATAGATTGGCAGATAAATTATTTTATCCTTTTGAGAAACGATGCGTTCGTTTGATAAAACATATCCGCGTTGAATGCGGTAATCTTCATTGGAAACGAAATGATTCAACGCGCTATGAACGGTATAATCTTTACCCGATTTTACTTCGATCGGAAAAGCGCAAAGATTTTCGTAATCGTCAATGAGATAATCGACTTCGCCTTTGTTGCGATTATCGTAGTAGTAAAGTTCAAAACCGTGTGCAATCAATTCGCTTGCAACGACGCTTTCATACACAGAACCCAAATTGACGCTTTTATCGTCGTCCAAAATTGCACGGATATTGGCGCCGTATAAAATGTTTGTCAACAAACCTACGTCGCTCAAATATAATTTCAAAAGATTCTTGGTTTCCGACTCTTTGAGCGGGTAAACGGGATTGGAAATGGCTTTTACTTCCAAAGCGATACCGGCATTGATGAGATAATCGAATTCATCCGCATAATCGGAAAATCTTGAACCCTTCTTCTCCTCGATATCTTGCACGACAACGCGTTTTTTCTTGTTTGCGAGATTTGACGGAATCAAATCGTAAATGCGCGCGATTTTCAATTTATGTTCCGCATCGTATTTGGAAGCGTCCGCAACGTAGTATTCGTGTGTTTCCGATTGAAGTTCGCGGATGCGCTGTATATTATGCGTTTCGAGATAGGTATTGACGGCATCGGGAAGCCCGCCTACAAGCAAATATTTGCGGAATAAATCCAACATTTTGCCGTGAGTGCTTTCATCGAGCGATTCAAGACGTTCAAACTTGGCGCGCATTACGTTTACGGCGTATCCGTTTACGCCGTTTGCAAGTGCAAATTCTTCGAAATCAAGAGGAAACATTCGTATTTTGCGAATGCTGCCCATGGGGATAGACGTCGTTTTTGCCAATGTAACGCCAAGCAAAGAACCGCTTGCGATATAGGTAAATTTTCCGTCTTGCTGCAAAAATTTCAAAAGGGTAAGCAGTTCCGGATACTGTTGAATTTCGTCGAGAAAAATCAGGGTGTCGCTTTTGCTGCCCATTTTATTCCCGGCAATCATGCTGACCTGCAAATAAAAATCTTCGACCGTATTGACGGAAGAAAAGAGCTTGTCTCCCTTAAAATCTTCAATCATGTTGATTTCTATAAAATTGGAGAAAAGTTTTTTCCCTACATGGCGAATAATATACGTTTTGCCGACCTGACGCGCCCCGTCAACCAGCAAAATTTTTTTGGAATCGGATTGTAAATGTTCTTCTATGACCGATTGAATTTTGCGAAAAAGCATACCGTTACCTCCGTTCAATTTGTTACGATAAAATTATAACACACTTTTTAACACTTTTCAAGTATTTATACGTGTCTAAATCTACACTTTTCAAATAAAATTACACACATAAAATCACGCTTTTCAAAATTTTGTCGAAACTGAATAACTTCGTACACAATCTCGATTTGCGAAATCACCAAAGTTACAGCAACATTTCTATTGTTTCTTTTATTGCCGTCACGGAAAATTGCAATGCGATAGCAGTTATGTTATAATTGAATTGTCCGAGAAGATGAAACAAAGGAAAATGATATGAAAGAAATACCACTTAAAGGCGGGCGTTCGACGGACGGCGTCGTCCGTGTCGGAAACACCTTGCGCAGACCGCACAAACAAGAAAGCGAGTTTGCCAACTCTGTGCTTAAATACCTTGAAGAACAAGGATATCCGTATTCGCAAAAATACCTCGGCCTTGACGAATGCAGTCGGGATACTTTTGCATTTATTGAAGGATACGTTCCGGGTGAAATCGGAAACACAACACTCTCACAACTGTGTGCGTTTATGGAAATCGTAAAAAATCTGCACGACGTTTCTTCGGGTTTTGCGCCGGAAGGCAAAGTAATCTGCCACAATGACCTGTCACCCTGCAACACGGTTTTTCGAAACGATATCCCCGTAGCTATCATCGACTGGGACAGCGCGGCATTCGGCGAACGTTGGGAAGATCTGACATATATTCTTTGGCTATGGATCAATATCGGCAGTCATCAAAGAAATAAAATTGATATTATGGGACAGATGAAAGTCGCCTTGACCTCCTATCGTGCGGACGAACAAACATTATGCGGATTCGCGGATAAACTGATTTGGAGAATGAACAAAGTCATTGCGGATATGTCGCCCGATAACTATCAATACGAACGTACAAAAGATTGGGTGGAATTTTCAAAAATTTGGGTTGAGCAAAACCGCAGAAATATTACGGAGAAAATCGGATGAGGTGCGTCGTCAAAGCATTGAAAACGGTCAATTATCGCTTGTGGTTTGCGATTCTCGCAACGATGCTGTTGCCGACCGTTTATCAGACTGTTAGAATCTTTTTTCTCGGAGACATGCCGTCAGACAGCGGAATCAATATCGCAAGTCAATTGCAATGGGTAAATCTATTTTATGAAGTGGTACAGGAAGCACTTATTCTTCCGTTGTTCTTTCTGCTTGGTAAATCTCTCGGCGACAGAAAAGAATTTGCCAATAAAGTGAGAACAGGGCTAACGGCTACGGCGTTCGTCTATGCGGTCGTTTCGGTTATTATCATATCCTGCGCCCGACCGCTGGTACTTTTTATGGCGCAAGACGATTCGCTAATTGATGCTACCGTTACATATATTCGATTGGAAACGATTGCCGCGCTTTTCTCCACTCTTTGGCGGTTTATGATGACCGTGCTTGTAACGCTGAAAAAGGACAAATATCTGTATATCGTTCTCGGCGTTCAAATGGGACTATCCGTTCTGCTCGATACCTTTCTCGTCAGCAATTTGTCGGTGTCGGCAAAACTCGGCGTTAACGGAATCGCTATTACAAACATTACCGTAAACGCCTTAATTCTTATCTGTGCGGTTTTTCTTTTGCAAAGAGAAAATATCCGTTTGTTTTCAAAAGAAAAATGGAATTTTGCGTGGCTGAAAGAATGGTTCAAAGTCGGTAAATTTTCAGGACTTGAATCTCTTCTTCGCAATCTTGCCTTTCTGTTTATGGTTGTCAGAATGGTAAATATCGTGGCGGAGCAGGGCAATTATTGGCTTGCAAACAACTTTATCTGGCAATGGCTGTTACTTCCCGGTCTTGCCCTTGCGGACTTGGTAAAAAAGGAAATCGGCGAAAGCAAAGACAATATCAGAGCCAAGACGTTCGGCTATCTTGTTCTTGTTTCAATATTTGCGATTGTATGGCTTGTAAGCATCCCCTTGTGGAAACCGTTCCTCAAATATGTTATGAATGTTGCCGAATACGAAACCGTGTTCAAAATCACTCTGATTGAAACAGGATTTTATCTCACATTTCTGTTTAACAGCTGTATATTCGACAGCACGTTTTACGGCGTAGGAAAAACAAACTATATGCTGTTTCAATCGTTTTGTATCGACGGACTGTATTACGGCGTCTTGTTTGTTTTGTATCTTACCGGCGTATTTGTCCCGACGCTATTCGGAATTTGTCTGATGTTCGGTATCGGCATGGCACTTGATTTTATTCCGACGATGATACTTTACTTGCGAATGCTGAAAAAAGAGCAGATAAAAATAGATTTCAAACTTGAATCTGCGTCCTAATTTTCATACCACCATTTACTACCATTTTACTACCATTGGGGCAGAAACGGGCAGTTTTCGGGTTGTTCGGACAGTTTTTTCGGAAAGAAAAATTTTTGCCGAAAGAGGCGAAAATTTCGTTTGCAAATTTACCACCATTTTGCAAATCTTTACTACCATTTGATTTTCGAGATTTTTTGCGCATGCATAAATATTCTGAAAAACGCATAAAATCATAGAAAAAATGCACAAATCGCAATGATTTGTGCATTTTTATGTGGAGCTGTTAGCGGGATTTGAACCCGCGACCTCGTCCTTACCAAGGACGTGCTCTACCTACTGAGCCATAACAGCATATTGAATTTTGCGCCGATTTTTAAGGGGTTTCGACTGCCCCGTTTTACTGCCGTGATTTTGCCCGCACAGAGCTGAAAAAGTCTGACTATGCCGCAAAGATAAGCAAACAAATTTAAAGCTATTGAATTATAGCCAAATCAATAAAAAATGTCAAGTTATTTATTGATATATTTGAAAATTGTTTAAGCTGCGTCCCGTCTGCCGCATTCGGAATATTGTCTGCACAGCAAGCTGCGTCTAACCGGCCTAAAATCCCTGTCCGCAAAAAATTTCTACCGCTCCGACTTTCGCGGCGGCGACAAAATCGTTTGAGAAGCGAAATCGGCCCGAAAAAAAGCCCCCTGCAAAGGGGGCTTCCGCGCCTTCAAAGCAAATTCGGGGAAAACAATTCGGGCGCGCGTGTGTGCGTTGATTCAACGGGACAAGGTTTCCTCGTAGCCGTTTTCGTAGGTATATATATTTTCGGTTTCCGTCTGTTGAATGAAAAAGCTCCCTCTTTCACTGTCGGTTTTGTAAGTCACTCTGAGCCGATTGTTTTTGTCCTTTATTACATGATATTTGGTTTTTGAATATCCGTCTCCGCTGTCGGACTTAAATTGCATTGTCAGTCCTTTGTCGTCGTCGTCATCCTCAAACTCGGGGTCTTCCCACTCTACCTTTGTTTTTGACACCAGGCGTCCGTTTTCGTAAATGGAATATTCGTACTCTATTTCATCGCTTTCGACGGCTTGCTCTACCTTTACGTAATTGTCGGGTGTGTCAAAAGAACGCGTAACAAATTCCATTTCCGTCTCGATTTCCGTCCCTTCTCTCTCGGTTTCGTACTTTCCGCTGACCTCAAAAACATATTCGCCCTTTACAAGCACGCCCGTCACTTTGGAACTGATTTCCACTTCCTCCACGCCGTCGTCTATTTCCGTTTCCGTTTTTGTATCCGTTTCGTCAAAATACATTACGTACTGCTCGCCCGCGACGTAAGCAATCAGCTTTTTCTGATAAACCGCAAATTCGCCGTCCTTCGATTCGTCGGGCTTTTCAAGCTCGGCGTTAAGAGCATTTCCGGAAATCAGCCCGTCGAACATATTGACGTAACGATTGAAAGAATCCATGTCCCGCGCGATTTCCTCAGGTCTGCCCGCCGTTTCGCCGGAATCGTTTTCCGTCTCCGCAACGTACAGTCCCGACGCGCCCACGCGTGCCGAAGCGAAATAACTGCCGTCTGCCGACACGCCTGCATAAATGTCGGACGCGTCCGCGCTTTGTTGTAGATAGTTGGCTCCCGCAATTGCCGAAACAAGATATACGTTTCTGTAACTTTCCGTAGCATTCTTACCGTTGCAGCCTGTCAAGGCGAAAGCGCCGAAAAGCACGGCTGCGACGGTAAGAACAAGCATAAATTTCTTCATATATGTCTCCTAAAAAAATTTTGTTTTGTTCGAACACTTATCTTACAACGCTGCGCGGTAAAAATTCCAACAAAGCTCAAAATTTTTTGAAATAAAAAATCCGAAAGGGACTTTAAGTCTCTTTCGGAAATTTTTTCAAGCTTCTTACTTTATTTCGATGCTTCTTGCGGAGTTTTTGCGCGCCTGCGCTTCGGTCGGAAAAGTCACCTTGAGAGTTCCGTTTTCATACGACGCGGAAATATCCGTCTCTTCAACGCCGCTGCCTACGTAAAAGCTCCTCGAAAAGCTGCCGCTTCTCCTCTCTCTGCGTATAAAGCGTCCCTTTTCTTCGCTTTCCTTGCTTTCGTCGCGTTTCGCGCTCACCGTAAGGTATCCTTCGCTCAACTCCACGGAAATATCGTTTTTGTCAAAGCCCGGCATATCCGTCTCGATGATTACGCTGCCGTCCTTTTCGCGTATATCCGTCTTGGGCGAAAACTCTCCCATACTCCAAAACGGACGGAAAAACTCGTCAAAATCATTTGCCGCCAAATTTGCTCTGTTGTCTCTGTTATTCAAATAATACTTCATAATTCAATCTCCTTTTTGATTTTTATTTTGGCAATCTCGCATGGGGCTTGTTAGCACTCTCTATGCTTGATTGCTAACTTTATTATAATCCTTTAAAAATCGATGTCAAGCGTTTTAAAGGAACTTTTTAATAATTTTTTCCCTTTTAAAAATTATTACTACTTAAATGCGAAAAATTTAAAAAAATTCGGAGAGCGCTTCGCTCTCCGTAAAAAAATTCTCTTCAAATATATTTGAGCACGTCGGAGTCCAACCGCAGCAATTTGCAAACTGCGACTGCGTCCTTAGGCACTCCTTTGGTTTTGTCCTCCACTTTTACCAAGCCGTAATCCATATATTGCGCCACAAGCTCCGCCCCGTCCGCGCCGCATTCGATTTCTCTGTCAAGACTTGCCAAATCCGCTCCCGACAGTCCTTTGACCTGATAAAGCGCGTTGGCGTCCGCCGACACGCCGTCAAAATGGGTTGTCAATATAAAAATACCGTTCATTTCGTTGAGCGCACGCTCCGCCGCGCGGAAAATACGGCTTCCCTCCTCGAAATTGGTGCCGCCCGCAAATTCGTCCATAAGGCAGAGGCCGTACTCTCCGCTTTTCAGCTTTTGCATAACTGAATTGAGCCTTACTATTTCACCGCCGAAGGTTGACAGTCCTCTGTCCACCGACTGCATATTTTCATTCAGAATTTCCACAAACCCGAAAAGCGGCACTGTCGCCTCCGACGCGTAGACGAAAAAGCCCGCAAGCGCAAGAAGCACGTTGAGCGCGACGGTCTTCAACGCCACGCTTTTGCCGCCCATGTTGGCGCCGGTTATCAGCGTAACTCCCCTATCCGCTTCTATGGACACAGGCGTGAACGCCGCTCCTCTCAAGCCGAGCTTTTCCGCCATCTCGGGATTTGTCAGCTCCTTCAAACGCAGTTTGTCTCCCGAAACGGACGGTTTGACGGCGTTTGTGGCGTAAGCAAGCCTCGCTTTGGCAAGCGTCAAATCCAATCTGCCCGCAAGAGAGCTGTTGTAGGAAAAATCCTCCGCAAAAGGTCTGAGCAAAGAACACAGCTTTGCGCGCGCCTCTTCAAGCGCGGCTTCCTCCCGCGCCGCCGCTTCGAGATGAGCTTGCTTTGCGGCTGCGAGTCGCTCTTCGTTTTCCGCGCGCGCAAGCGCGGCGTTTGCCGCCTCCTTGTCCCTGCGCGCGGCAAACAGCTTGTCCGAAAGCCCGTCCTCCACAAAAAATCCCTCGCCCTTGTCCGCTTTGAGCAAATCGAACGCCTCGTCGGTATTTCTGAAAACAAAATCTTCAAGCCCGTATTCCGCCGACAGATTTGCGGCAATTTCCGCCGCCTGTCTGACAAGCCGCAAAAAGGCTTTGAGCTCGAAAAGCTCCACCTCGTCAAGCGTCGTATGGGACAGTCTCGCAAACGTATTGTGCAAATCCTTAAGATGAAAAAACACGCTTTCCAGACGTGAAACCTCCTTTGAGCGGCAGGCGACCGCTTTTTTCAGTCTTTCCACGTTTTCCAGCTCGGTCAACAGCTCCGCTTTTTTGTCCGGCGCAAAAAACTCCGCTTTTTTGAGTGCGTTTTTGCCCGGCGCCGAGTAAGGCTCCGTTTTGTCCAGAATATATTTGAATCCGCAAGCGCTCTTTTGGGAAAAACTCAGCTTAATCATTTTGTCACCTTAATGTTTTTTACGTTGAAAACAGGTACGTTCACGGCGTCTCTCATCTTTTTTTCAAAAGTCGCGGCGTCGTATTCGTAACCGAAAACGGCAAGCAACGCGACCTTTTTCAGTTGCAGCAGCTTTCCGCCGTCGGCAAAGAATTTTTCCGCCGCGCTCCTGTCCGCAAGCACGTTTGCGCCGTTTTCCACGACAAGGGGCACGGACAGCTCCGCCGCCGTATCCATCGCCCATTTGCGCTCGTTTGTAAGAGCGCCGGGCACGAAAATCAACCGTGTGTTTTCGGCGGGCTTAACCGACTTGTCAAGCGGCACAATCCCGTTTTCCGTCAAAGCGCACGCCGCCTCCGCTTTTTCAAGCCGCGCCGCCGTGTCGGGGTTTAAAGCGTCCGATTGCAGCAAACGTACGGCAAACGCGGTTTCGGCGACGGTAAAATCCATGTCCGCAGACAGACTTGCGCCCGAAGCAAGCACCGCGGCGTCCGCCACCTCGGGCGAACAGAGAGACTTGCGCCCCAACGCGCCGTCGAAAAACACAATGCGCGCGCCAAGTCCGAAAAAAATTTTTTTAAGCTCCGCAAGCTGCGCCACAATGGACGGTCCCGCTATCTGCACAAAACCGTCCGAAAGAGCGCGGAAAACGACAACCTCGCCGAGAGGCGTGGGAAAGCCCGTCGCGCACAGTATTTCCCTCGTGACGGTACAAAGCGGCAAAAGCCCCTTGGCAGTAGCCGCAATATCCCCTTTTTTAAGAAAAACCTCGGGCTTTGCCACATCGAACACCACGTCGTTGCTTTCGCCGTCTCTGCCTATGCTGGTTACGGCGACGCCGACGCCGTGCGCGTGAAAAGCGTCGAGAAACGCATTGAGAACGGTTGTTTTTCCCGCGTTTTTGCTCATGCCGGCAATGCAGACGCTTTTAAAGCCCTCTGCCTCTCGAAAAAGATTCATAAAAAACTCCGATATCGATATTTTACCCTTTCTCGAAGCGGGTTGTCAACTCAAAAGAAAAGCAGCGTCTTTATTTGCTAAAAACTTGCTTTTCATATATAATTGATTACGGAACGAAATAAATGAACGAAAAAATAAACGCGCTCGTAAAACGGCTGAAAAAGGGTAAAACCCGATATTTCGACGAATTTTACGACCTTACAAAAAAAGCGGTGTATTTCACCGTTTTCAAAATTCTCGGCACAGCCGCCGAAAGCAACGACGTTATGCAGGACGTATACGTGTCCTTTCTTAACCGTCTTGACGATATAGACGAAAACTGCAACGCGTATGCGTATCTCGTCGCCTCGGCAAAAAACAAGGCGCTTAACGCGCTCAGGCAAAAGAAGCGCCTGCTTGCGCTTGACGAAACGCGCGATTTCGCCGATTTAAAGCAAGAAATCCCCGACGATATGCCCTTGCTTAAACACGCGAAAAAAATTCTTTCCGAAAAAGAGTGGGAGCTGTTGGAATTATGCGTGGTTTTCGGGTATAAAAGAGTGGAAGCCGCAAAATTGCTCGGCGCGCCCGTTTCCACGGTGAATTGGCAGTATAACAACATACTGAAAAAACTTGGCAAATCTTTTAAAGAGGTGTACGATGTCCGAGATTGAAAAAAAATTAAAACGCGAAATGGACGCCAAAGTGCCCGACTTAAAGGAAAAAATCATGGCGGAAGCGTTCCCCGAAACCGCCGTGCGGCAGCCTCGCGGAAAAAGCGCGCCGTTTGCTTTGAGACGCGCAATTTACTCCGTCTGTATAGTGGTAGCCCTCGCGGCGATAATAATAACCGCCGCTCTGCTCACTCCTCCTCCGGGAGGCACAACCGTAGTCGTGAGCATAAACCCGCGTGTGGAATTTGTGCTTGACGACGATACGATAGTTTCTCAAAAGGGACTGAACGAGGACGGCGTCACCTTGCTTCTCAACGACAATTACGTGGGCATGAACATAAATCAGGCTGTGGATAAGCTTTTGGGACGCGCCAAATCTCTTGGCTTTTTAAAGGACAACCGCACGGTCAAGCTTGCGGTAAATTACAGCAACGGCAAAAGAGCGGAAAAGGAGTATCGGGAGTTGTCCGCGCTCATCACGGATTTCCTTTCAGCAAATCTCAGAGGAGCTTCTCTCGCCCTTCTTACCGAGGACGAATTGGAGGACATAATAGACAGCTACGACGAAAAGGCGCTTAACGGTTTTCAAGAGCGGCAGCTTGCGGAGTTCCGCGAAAAGCTCGCGCAGGTCATACGGACGAAAATGAACGGGCTTGACGAGCTAAAAGACCTTGTAACCGAACAAATTTCCGCCTGCGGCGTTACGGACAGAAAAGAAAGAATCCCCGAAACTGTGATTGCGGATATAAACGGCGCGCTCAAAGACTTTCTTTTCGAGTTCCCGAGCGAAATCAGCCTGCTTTCGGAAAAGGCAAAATTTGAAGACCTTGAAGAGTTGATGGAAGAAATCGACGACGTAAAGGAAGACTTAGCCGACGCCCTGGAAGAAATCGACGAGGGGCATGAGGACGATTTGAAAGACAGAATCGAAGACCTGTTTGAAATCGCGTGGGAGCTTATGAATCCCGACGACGACTGAAAACAGACAAAAAGCTTAAATAAAGAGCGGACGAAAATTCGCTCTTTTTTCTTGCGCAAAAAATAACATTATGCGGCAAAATCTTTTCTCCGCTTGACAATTTCGGTTATTTTTGTTATATTTTCCGAGTAGAACGGAGATTAAAAATGTCTTATCAATTTGACGGAGAATTTATCGAAAAGTTTTATTTGACCTTTACCATGCTCGCTTACGAAAGCAACCGCCGTTTTTATCCCGTCGGCGAGGTGGTAGGTCCTATGGACAAGTATAAATTTACCCGCAACGAGGTCGATATGCTGTTTTTCCTCAACTCATGCGTGGACAAAAAGGTCAAACCGCAACACGATTTCAAGGATATAGACATGAACATACTCAATCAGTACATACCTCCGCGCGTTTCCATGGCAACCACCTGCCGCAGTGTGGAAAAGCTTGTCCAAAACGGGCTTGCGGAAAGATATTATCTCAACAACAACCGCAAAACAGTCTACGTCAGAGCTACGGAAAAGGGTATCAGACTCAAAGAGGAGCATTGGGAGTTTTCGGTTCAGAATATAAAGAAACTTTTTGACGCCGCTTTTTCCTTAGAGGAGGGCGAAGAAATGCTTGACACCATATCACGTCTGTTGGAAATGACAAAAAGACTTCCGGCAGGCAAAATCGACTAATCACAGGGAGCCAAAAAGCTCCCTGTTTTTTTATTTACCGAATGGAGATTTAACTATCTTTTTAACATCCCCTGATTTTTTGCGACGCAATATATGGCTGATATTGACATTTATAAAAAAAATTTATCGAAAATGTGAATTTACAATCGAATTACGGCAAAATATTTCACAATTTAATAATCGCCTGCTATTGACAAATATATTTTCCGTAAAGTATAATTTTTTTATCGGTAACCCAATGAAATTTTTTCTTCAAACGCTATTTCACATATGATTTTAATAATTAAAAAAGGAGGGTTTTAATTATGATTTAATTTTCAATTATCGAAATTTTTAATCAACATTTTCTTTATTTAATTTATCAAAAAAAAAGCAAAGGAGAGAAATTTATGAAAAAAGCATTTAAAATTTTAAATGTTGTGTGCATTGTAACAATTTTGTTGTTATCAGTTTTTTCAACCTTATCGCCAATTATCGATACAAGCCCGAAAAATATAATCAAAGCCTACGAACAACCTTTTTCTCATGACTGTAAAAATTCGGCAAAAACAGAACAAGAAGAATCAAATGAATTGATAGACTGCAATTCGCCCCACATTTCAATTCCCGCCGTTATCAGCAGTTGTATTTCGGGGTGTACAGAGGATACCTGCAACGGCTATAAGTACAGCGGGGCTCATTACGGAGCAAATACAATTCCTTTCACCATCGACCAATCCGCTATAAACGAGGGGTTGGAAGAAATGATTATGGAAGCCGTCAATTTATGGAACAGCGCAACAATATATGATACGGCAACTCCTATTGTCAATTTGCAGAGAAACGGTACATCTACGGGAGAACGCCCTGTCTGCAACTTGATGTATATGTCAGAAAGACCTGCCGGTATAAGCTCTGATACTAACGCAGTGTTCCAATACGGTTACAGAGCGAATGAAGGACATTTTTTACCGAATTCCGCCGGAAATTTCCGGATTTTGATTTTTGACACAGGTAAAGACGTAAATATAATAGCGCACGAGTTAGGTCATCTGTTGGGACTGTCGGATTTGCCAACACACAATGTCCTCATGGGATACAAAAGCTACGGCATGCAATATCAGGACATTCAAGGGGCGGCGCTTTTCAATTTGAGGCACACTTCGCATACTTTTTACAGATACATAGACTTGGGCGAAGGCATAGAAAAACGATACAGACATATTTGCTTTTATTGCGACGGATATGAAGACAAAAGCAGTATAGCGTCAGGCGCCGAACTGTTGGTACAAAGCCCTTACATATGCTCGTCGCACTCCTATCAGTCAATGGTTTCCGTCACAGACAAGCAATGGGACAGATGCACCGATTGCTATAAAGTAAGATTGGCAAAAGGCGATTTGTATTATGATAGTTTAGAAACGCATCCAAGTTCTCCCGTATATATTTTTTCTAGCCTATCAGTAAGCGGGTTAATTGACGAAAACAAAAGCAATTTAATCATCCCCGACGTAATAGACGCGCAGGCAGTGGTTCGTATCGAAGATTCCGCATTTGCAGGCAATACCGAATTGAAAAATATTACTTTACCCAAACTTTTGACAAGCATAGGCAACTCAGCGTTTTTTAATTGCACGGGATTGACAGTTGTCGAATTGCCGAGCCACTTGTCAAGCATTGAAGCTTATGCTTTTCAGCAATGTACCAATTTAACAAAAATCAATATACCTTCCAGTGTCACGAATATCAGTTGGGCACCATTTATATTTTGTTCAAAGCTGACAATATATGTGGAGCTATCAAGCGCTCCCGCAACAGGTTGGGACGAAACATGGAATGTTTCCAAAGTCACTTATTCGTTTGACCCTCCCGACGTCATTTATTCTTATCATACTGTAATTTGGGGAGCAAAATTTTGAACGACAAAATACAATATACTGCCCCATTATAATTATTCAGATTGATATTGAAATAATTTTAAATTTAAACTAGGGAGGGAAAAATGAAAAACAAAGAACTGTCGGACAAATACTGTTCCCGATTTGTGGCGGAGGGGTTGATAAAATCCGCGCTGTGCGCTTCTACGCTCGGCTTTGCACTCAGTCTGATTTCGGCAATAGTTTCCCTGTCGACGGGAACAAAACTGATTTGGCTGTCGGCGCTCTTGTTTTTAGCCGCCGACGCAGTAGGAATCCCCTTGTTTTACTACGCAAAATTTCGCCCGAAAACAATGCAAATGGCGAACAGGTTGGACAAATCGGGCTTGCAGGAGCGAGTTGTCACAATGCTCGAGCTTGCCGACGAGCAAACGACGCTTGCAGAAATGCAGCGCAGCGATACGGAAAAACAGCTTGAAGCCTCAAATCCCAAGCGCGTCAAAATCATAATTCCCGTTTCTCAGATTGTATGGCTTTTGGCGACTGCTTTGGTTTCGCTTTCCCTAAACGTATTTGCCGCGTTTTACTCCGGTTGCCGCCACGACTGGGGCGACTGGATTGTGACTCAACCCGCAACTTGCGTTTCGGCAGGTCAAGAGGTTAGGTTCTGCAAAAAAGAGCCGTCGCATTTTGAGAAACGCCCTATTGCCGTCAATGACGCGCACGACTGGGCGGACTGGGCTGTGAGCGTACCCGCAAAGGCGGACGAATACGGAGAGGAAACAAGAATCTGCAAAAACTGTTCCGACCACATTGAACGGAGAAAGATTTTTCCGTCGGGCTCGGAAGGACTGCATTTCTCCGAAACGTCGACTTATATCTCGGCAAATAAGCCTGTAACGGGTTATGCCGTATCGAAAGGGAGCGCGCTCGCTTCGGAAATTTATATTCCCGCGGTTTTCAACGAAAAGCCGGTTATTTCCATTGCTTTTTCGGGGTTTGAAAACTCCCGACAGTTGGAGAGCCTGCATTTGCCCGAGGGACTGATTTTCATTGACGTGCGGGCGTTCGCCAACTGTATTTCTCTCAAAAGCGTAACAATCCCGTCAAGCGTAACGCTGTTGCACTGCGACTCTTTTCGATTTTGCGAAAGTCTTGAAAGCGTGGTAATTGAGGACGCCCGGCAAACTGTGACAATATATCAAAATGCATTTGCATACTGTAAAAATCTCAAATCGGTAACCTTGCCGGAGAACGTATATTTGTACGACGACGCGTTTGAGGGCTGCACTGCATTGAGCGACATTTATTATAACGGCAGCGAAAAACAATGGAGCGAGATAGCCGCAAACTGCGGCGAGGAGCTTTCAAGCGTAACGGTGCATTTTTCAAAGGAATCCTCCGCTCCTCAAAAAAGCGAAAGCCTTTTTAGCGTCGCCGCCCTCTTGTCAAAACGAAAATCTTTTTAGCGGAGATGAAGTTTCAAAGCTGAATTTTTCCGTTAAATCGCCCGTTAAAAATTTCTTTAAACCACAAAAAGGAGCTTTTTAAGCTCCTTTTTGTTTTAAACCGTCAAAGGGAATGAATCGCCCTGCCCTCGCTTGCAAGCACGGCTTCGCCTATGCTTTCTTCAACGGTCGGGTGCGGGCGGATAACTCTTTCAAGCTCCTCCTTGCCCATTCCGTTTGCAAGCGCCAAAGCAAGCTCGCCTATCATGTCCGTCGCTCTGTCGCAGTAAAGTGTCGCCCCTAGCAGCTTTTGAGTATTTTTGTCGAACACCAGCTTGACAAAGCCCCTTTCCCTGCCGGCAATCAGGCTTTTGCCGTTTGCGCCCAAAGGAAATTTGCCTACGCTCACTTCATAGCCCGCCTCCGTCGCCTTCTGCTCCGTCAGCCCTACCGCGGCGATTTCGGGCACGGTATAAATGCAGGAGGGCACGACCTTTAAATTGACGCCGTTGCGCCGCCCCGCAATCAAATCGGCGACGTACTCGCCCTGCGCCGCCGCGTTGTGCGCAAGCATCATGCCGCCGACGCAATCGCCGATTGCCCAAATATTTTCGACGTTTGTTTTGAAATTTCCATCGGTCAAGACAACTCCGCGCTCGGTTTTTACGCCTGCCTTGTCAAGCGCAAGAGATTCGGTAAAGGCGCGTCTGCCCGTGCATACCACGACAAGTCCCGCCTCGACGGCGTTTTCCCCCTTTGCGGTGTTGAAAATCACTCTGAAACCGTCGGAGGTTTTTTCAACCCTTGTAACAGCCGCGCCGCAGTTGACGGACACGCCCTTTTTTTTGAGCGCAAGCGCGAGATACTGACTCACGTCCTTGTCCATATTGAGCAAAAGTCTGTCAAAATACTCTATGACGAAAACCTTTTTGCCAAGCGACGAAAGAAACTCGGCAAATTCAACTCCGATTACTCCGCCGCCCACTATCGCCACGGACTCGGGGATTTTGTTGCTTCCTTCAAGAAGATAATCGCTGTTTACGCACAACTCGCTTCCCTCCGCTTTAAGCGCGGTGGGCACGCTGCCTGCCGCGATGATTATGTCGTCGGCAGTATATTCTTCGCCGTCGGCGACGACGGTTTTTGCGTCCTTGAAGCTCGCGAAAGCGTTGACGACGGTGACCTTGCGCGCTTTAAGCAGCTTTTCCACTCCTCCCCTGAGTTTTGCAACCACCTCGTCGCGCCGTGCGTACATTTTGTCAAGGTCGTAGCCGCAAAACTCGGCGTTTACGCCGACAGACGCAGCTTCGCGCACCGTACACAGCGTCTCCGCGCCGTGAAGAAACGACTTGGTGGGAATACAGCCTCTGTTGAGACAGGTGCCGCCCACCTGTCGGCTTTCAAACAAAACAGTTTCCAGACCGTTTTGCGCGCACCTGATTGCTGCGGTGTATCCGGCGGGGCCTCCGCCGAGAATCATAACCCGAAAATGCTTACTCATTTTTCCGTCTCCTCGAATAATCTTATTATGTCGCGCGACATCGCGCCGTCCGGCTTGAAATCCGCAATAAACGCGCCTTCAAGCCGTTTGTTTATCCTGACTATTTCCTCCGCGTCCATAGCGTCGCTGAAAATAAACAGCTCCTTTACTCTGCCTGCCTCCTGTTTGTAAATCAGCTCCACTCCGCCCCAGTCGAAACGCGCCCTCCTGACGATATATCCGTCGCTTCGGTCGCGCACCCTGTTGAGCAGCCACTCCTTTGACGAAAGCATGGCTTTCATGCGCGCATTTTCCGCGTTGAACGCCGCCTTAATCTCCTGCGCGGGCATGCCGTAAATTTCCTCCGCCGCGCTCCTGATTTCCTCTATAAGCGCGCGTTTTTCGATATTTCCGTTCAACTCGGAAAGGTTGAGCACCCGCGCCGAAACGGATTTTACCCCCTTGGAGTCGAGCTTGACCTTGTCCACGTTGAGAACACGCGTCATGACTTCGATATCCGTGTTTATCAGCACGGTGCCGTGATGGAGTCCGAAGCCGTTTTCCCGCAAAAACGCGTTGCCTGAAAATTTTCTGCCCTCCGCGAGAATATCGTTTCTGCCGCTCACCACGGCGCGTATACCCCATTTTTCGAGAGAGCGGACAATAACGGACAACTGTTTTTTTACGTCGTAAACGCCCTCTTTTGCCACAAAAGTAAAATTGAGATTGTTCCTGTCGTGATAAACCGCGCCGCCCCCGGTAAGTCTGCGCGCGAGACGACCGTCTATGCTTTTGAGCGCGTCGAGGTTGACCTCTGAAAAAGCGTTTTGATTTTTGCCTATAACCACCGTCCTGTCGTTGCTCCAAAGAAAAATCCTCAAAGCGTCGTCGGGACACGATTTGAGCAACCCGTACTCGAAGGCTATGTTTTCGTATACGTTGAGACTGTCGCCGACAAAAAACTCGATTCTTTTTGCCATAAATCTCCTGCTTCTTTTCAAGCTCTAATATCTTTTCACAAAACTCTTCGTTTGTCAATCGTTCTGCCCTTTTGCACGTCAATAAAGTTGTAAAACTTTTTGCACTGTGCTAAAATTGAAGCAAGGAGAATTTCTGCAATGACTAAATATTCACATCAGAACGCGGTTGACTTGTTTGTCAGAATGGTTCAGGTAGACAGTCCGTCTTTTTCGGAATCGGCAATGGTCGATTTTATCGAAAACGAGGTCAAAACATTGGGTTGGGACTGCAAGATTTTGCGCCAACGCATAAATATGCGCGACCTAGAAGATGACGTGAAGGAACGTCTGCCCGCCGACGAGCTTGAAAAGGAAACGGAGCAAATACAGATTGTCATAGAAGCCGACGAAGCGGGCAAAGACAAGGCTCCCGTTTTCTTTGCCGCGCACATCGACACGGTGGAACCCGGCAAAGGCATCAAGCCCGTCTTTACCGACGACGGCAAAATCACCTCCGACGGCACTACCGTGCTCGGAAGCGACGACAAATCGGGAGTTGCCGCCATAATGGCTGCCGTTGACGAAACGCTTAAATCCGGCAAGCCTCACGGAAAAATCGTGTTGGTTTTTACCGCGTTGGAAGAAAAGGGACTGCTCGGCGCGCGCTTTGTACCCATAAAGGATTTGGGAGTAAAATACGGCTTTGTTTTCGACACGGTCGGCAGCGTCGGTCTGGCTGTGGAGCGCGTACAGCACTCCTACGGAGTAACAATCAATATGCAGGTTGCCGACATCGCCAATCATGCAAACGGCGCGCTCAAGCCCAACGCTCTGACATACGCCTGCGAACTAATCAACGAATTGCCCAAAGGCGTGATAAACGAGGAGGACTACACTTTCAGCCAAATAACCTCCCTCAAAACCACAAACGAGCCGGGATATATGGTGCCCGACAAGGCGGAAATAAAGGGCACGATAAGAAGCTTTATTCCCGAAGAGGCGCTGACGTTGAGAAAACAGTACGAGGCGATTATCAAGCGCTTCAAAAGAGAAAACCTCACCGTCACCTACAAGCTCGGTTCTCTCAAAACAATGGGCTACGACCACTCCAAGACGGAAATAGGCAATCTTATGTTGGGCAACGCGCAAAAGATTTTCGAGGAAATGGGAATCGAATTTAAGCGCGGAAGAACGGGACTCGGCGGACACGACGCAAGCGTTTACGTCAAAGAGGGCGTGCCTACGCTTGTGTTGAGCTGCGGTATGCAGAACATTCACACCACCAAGGAATGGATTTACGTCGAGGATTTGCACAACTGCACGGAACTGATAATGCGCTTGATTGACAAGGCATAATTATAAAAATATTCGGACTGCGCTCTTGACAGGACTCAATACCGATATAAAATCGAACTACGGACGAATCGGCTCCCCGATTCGTCCGTATATGTTATTTGTTTTATTTTTCGGGAGGAGTGTGGTATGATATGAGCGTATTAACCGAAAGCCTTGAAAAACTGCTCTGTGATTTTTTGAGTCTGAACGAGAATGATTGGGTATTATGGACGGCTCAGCCCAACGATTGGAACGACGATTGCGACAAATTCAACGGATGTTTCTTTGTCGTCAAAAATATGCCCCGCTACCCGCAACACGCAAATTGCAGATGCACGCTTAAAAAAATAAATCAGCCTGTCCCCTATGTGACCGCAAACGCCGATTGCGACATCAGAAAATTTTCCGAATATATTTTTGCCGACACGCACAACAACGGAAAAAAGTCATTGTTTGAAAATTGGGGTTACGCAAAAAAAGACAGCGAACTTTTAAGGCAGCTTTTTGTCAGTCAGGCTTTGCAGAAATATTGCGCGGGCGATTATCAACTGAAAGGCACAAACGATTTTTGCGCAAAAATAGAAATAATAATTGATTTGCCTGTCAAAAACGGAAGCATTCGTTCAATTAAAAGCGGGTGGAAATTATATCCTTACGGAAAAATCATTTTGTCTACGCCGTTTTCCGGATTTGCGGCAAAGGAGGATTAAATGGACAAATATACGGACAACAGTCTTGTCGAGCCTATGGATGCGGTTATACTGCTCAACGACAACTATGCAAATGCGGGACTTAAAAAGGGATTTATAGGCGTGGTTGTAGACAATCTCATTAAAACTCACAACATCATACTTGCAGATTTTTTCAATCCCGTAAACGGCAAAGATATAGCCGTTCTTGCGGAAATAAAAAAGGAAGATTTCAGAGTGATTTCCTCCTCGTCGGACGACCAACGCGCCGTTAGAGCCTTTAAGGCTTTGTTTGCATAAGCTATGGACAAATATACGGACAACAGTCTTGTCGAGCCTATGGATGCGGTTATACTGCTCAACGACAACTATGCAAATGCGGGACTTAAAAAGGGATTTATAGGCGTGGTTGTAGACAATCTCATTAAAACTCACAACATCATACTTGCAGATTTTTTCAATCCCGTAAACGGCAAAGATATAGCCGTTCTTGCGGAAATAAAAAAGGAAGATTTCAGAGTGATTTCCTCCTCGTCGGACGACCGACGCGCCGTTAGAGCCTTTAAGGCTTTGTTCCCGAAAGGTTAAAGGAAATCATATAGACACAAACGGGTAAAATATGCTAAAATAGGAGGCAAGGAGCAAAAAGATGAGAGAAAAAAAGACGGTGGCGGCTTTTATGTACGACTTCGACAATACTCTGTCCACAAAGGACATGCAGGAGTACGCCTTTATTCCAAGCATAAACATGGACGCAAAGGATTTTTGGGCGGAGTCCAATATGTACGCGAAAAAATATAACATGGATTCCATTCTCGCCGCAATGTATCTCATGACCGTCAAATCGCGCGGAACGGCAAACGCCTCGCGCTCCAACCTCATAGAACAGGGAAAGACCGTGGAGTTTCACAAGGGGGTGGACAGTTGGTTTGACAGGATAAACGAATTCGGGCGCGCAAACGGCGTGGAGGTCGAGCATTACATAATCAGCAGCGGCATAAAGCCGATAATAGAAGGCACGAGCATAGCGAGACACTTCAAGCAGATTTTCGCCTGCGATTTCGTTTACGACGAATCGGGAAAACCCGAGTGGCCCGCAATCGCCGTCAACTATACAAGCAAATTGCAGTTTCTTTATCGCATAAACAAAGGTATTTGGGATATATGGGACAACAAAAGGCTCAACGCCCACATGGACGAAGAAGACAGACCGGTGCCCTTTTCCAATATGATTTACGTCGGAGACGGACTGACGGACGTTCCGTGCATGAAGCTGACGCGGCAGAACGGAGGCTATTCGATAGGCGTTTACGACCCGACCAAAGAGGGAAACCGTATAGGCAACAGCTATCTCATGACCGACGACAGGGTAAATTTTTACGTCAAGGCGGATTACTCCGAGGGCAGCGAGTTGGAGGAAATAGCCAAAATGATTCTGCTCAAAATAAGGACGGAAAGCATACTTGAAAGAATAACGGAAAGACACGCAAAAAGCGTTTCAAATATTTAAAAGCAAGGGGACTGCATTTGCAGTCCCTTGTTTTTCAACCTCAAAGCCCTAACGCGGCTTTTGCGCGTTCCAGGTGCGCGGTCATCGCCTCAACCCCCATTTCATATGCCTTTACCGCTTCGCTCGGCTTGTAATAGACTATTTCGCAGCCCCTTTCCATAGGAACCGTGTAGTCCGCCTCGCAGAAACAGCCGCGGCGGCAGCTTTCCCAATCCATGAGGTCAAACGCGCGGGAAAGCATCATCACCATATTTTTAGGGCGCATGACGCCCGGGTCGGTGCTCGTGTTGATTGCAAGCGTCTTGTCCATACCCTTTTCTTTTAGGATACTTACGGGTATGCGCTCCTTTACGCCTCCGTCCACAAGCAGCATATTGTCCTTTTTTACCGCCGCGAACAGTCCGGGTATTGATATGCTTGCCCTGATTGCGTCAAGAAGCGGACCTTTGTCGATGTAAACGGTTTTTCCCGTGACGATATCCACCGCGGTGGCGACAAACGGCGTTTTCAAATCCTCAATCAAAACGTCTCCGCAAAGTCCTTTGAGATAACGCACGATTTTGTCCCCGCTCATAAGTCCCATATTGCGCAGCGCCTTGGGATAAAAATCCATGAGCCTGCCTCTTTTGAGGTCTTTAAGCTCCTCTTTTAGCTTTTCGACGGGTACGCCCGCGGCGTACAGCCCGCCTACCACCGCCCCCATAGAGCAGCCGCTGACCATATCTATTTTTATTCCGTTTTTTTCAAGCACTTCAAGCGCGCCGAGGTGACAAATGCCTTTGAATGCTCCGCCGGCAAGCGCAACGCCAAGCTTCATTGCTTTTTCTCCTTCGAATATTTTAATTTTAATACAAACTCGCCCGCAAGTAAACCGATTTTAAGTCGGGAAGCCTTTTTATTGTCGCGTTATATGTTTTTTTAAAAAATTTATCGAAAATCAAACGCATTTAAAAAATATCGAAAACAAAAGTTCTTAAATAAAAATAAGGCTCGCTTTTATTCTAAAATAATTCTCGATATGAGAAGCAACGGAATGAAAACGAAATTCAGCGAATCGCTGCGCAGTCTTATGACGCAGTACGGCTACAATCAAACCTATGTAGCGCAGAAAATCGGAGTATCCCAACGCGCTATCTCCAAATGGCTGAACAATCAGAGCGAGCCTACCGCCACGAATATTTACAATCTGGCGAAATTTTTCGAGGTGACGTCGGATTTTCTGCTTGGACTTGCGGCAATCTGAAAAAAACTCCGACTGCAAACGCCGAGCCGCGTCCGTCTGTCGGAGCTTTAAAATGATTTCAGGATTGCGCCGCAAGCTTTTCGTTTTTTGACGAAAGGTTCTGCACCAATCTGTTTAGCGCCGCGTTCAGCTTTTTTTGCTGTTCTACGGTGCGCGGATGTTTGAGTTCCTCGTCGTCGAGCAGACGCGCGAGCTTCCTTGCCATGTCCTTGTCCAGCCCGTTTCGCGTCAAAAAGTCGATTTTGGACACCGCCCTGTCTACCTTGTCGTTGCGCACTTCATCGGGAAGCGCGGCGTCCAGAAAAAAATCCTTGCCGTAGTAAAAATCCAGAAGCTTGCAGAAATTGAAAAACACCTTCTGAGCTTTCGCCCTGTTTCCCTTGCGTATAAAACGCACCCCCACCGACAGCAAAACGAAAAGCACCGCAAGCCCGACGGGCGCAAGGATAATCAACAGATTTCCGCCGTAAAAAACATTGAGCCCTGCGAAAGCAAGCAGCAGCGCAAGCACGATTATATTGAGAACGAACAGCGGCAAACGCTGTTTTTTTACCGAAAATTTCAAAAATTCCGAAGGATAGCTGTCCACGCTTTTTTTGTAGCACTCAAATTGCGAGTAGTATTCGCGTGGCACGGGAGACGCTTCTTGATAGACGTCTCTTTTTTTTGCGGGTTTTTTGAGTCTGCGCGCGCATCTCGCGGTGCGCTTGTTCAGGGAAGCGTACACGCTGCGGGAGTTGACGGCGAAAAACAATACGATAAGAAAAAGACTTACGCCCAACGCAACGGGCGCGTACCTGACGAGCAGCTCGAAATTGTCCAAAATAAATTTCATAAACAAAACTCCTTGATTTTTCTACAAGGAGTTTTTCCAACCCGAAAGGTTTTATACAATTTTTATCAATTTGTTGTCGTCGATTGAAAGCACGTAGGTTTCGACGGAAAGACCGAGAATTTTGTTCACCGCAAGCCCGTAGGCTTTAAGCTGCAAAGCATAGTTCTTTTCGAGCATATCCGGTCTTTTGGTAAACTTGAAGTCCACCACCACAGCCCCGTTTTCTTTTAAAATCAACATATCCGCGACGCCCTGCAATATTGTCTGCTCCGTCGAAGCGTTGAGTCCCAATTCCTTAAAGCTCGCCGTTGCAAGGAAGGGCAACTCGTGATAGATTTTTCCGTCCGCCGTCAGCGCTTTAAGCTCCGGATTGTTTAAACACGCCGTTATTTTTTTCAAATCAAGCTCTCTTGCAACTCTTTCCTCGATAAGCCCGTCGGTCACGCAGCTTTCGAGAGTATGCCGCACGCTTTCGGCGTCGCTGTGTGCAAAATCCGATTTTTCAAGCAGTCTGTGATAAGCGGTGCCCAGCTCCGTGCGGGTTGCTCCACCCGCGTACTCCAAAACGGGCGAAAACAAATCGGAAGAAAAATCGTTTGAAAACACGGGCGAATTCATTTTGTCAAGCCCGCTCGCCGCCACCTTTGTACCAAGCGTCGTAGCTTCGGCATAGGGATAAACGAAGTCCTCCCACGCTATGTCTTTTTTTCCGTCCAATTCCTCCGCAATATTTTCGGAAACGGAAGGTACGGCTTCCTTTGCAACCGCGTTTAGCTCAATACCCCCCAGCCTGCGCGTGCCGTGAAAATCCTGCGAACCGAATTTTTTCGTAACCGCGTCCATAATCCAGGAAAAGGAATTTGTCGCGGCAGTCGGTCTGAACGCATCGTTGCGGAAAAGATACTCCTTGCCCGCGCCGACGACGAAAAGATGATTTTTAGCCCGCGTCAAAGCCACGTAAAGCAGGCGCAGCTCTTCCTCCGTCTGTTTTCGGCGGTTGACAAGGCAATTCGCCGCATGCGCAACGTCGGGGAAAATTTCCTTTTTGTCAAAATCATAATAATCCAGCGTAATGCCAAGCTCCCCTCCCGCAGAAACCGCGGGATTTTCGACGACGAAATCGGCTTCGAGGCAGGGCAGAACGACAACGGGGAATTCCAGCCCTTTGGCGGCGTGCATACTCATGATTCTTACCGCGTTTCCGCCCTCCGCCGCCCCGCTTTCCCCGACGGCTCCGCTCTTGTCGAAATACGAAAGAAAATCGCAAAGCATTCCGTCCGAGTTCTCCGCGCGTCTGACAAAGCGGTTGAGCACGGTTCGTCTCACCCTTCCGTTGGGAAGTCCCGAAACAAACATATCGTAGCCTGTGGAATAAGCCAACTGCGCCACAAGTCTGTCCGCCTTGACGCATTTGGCAAGAAAGCCGTATTTCACCCGCAGCTCGTTGAAGCGCGCCAACTTGTCCGACAAACCGTCCTTGAATTTCGCGCAGTATTCCTCCGTGCGTTTGACAAGATAATCGGGATTTGTTTTTTCCGCAACGACGGCAAGCTCCCGCGCGTCAAGCCCTCCGAACCAACCCAAAAGCGCTCCCGCAAAGGGAATATCGTTCAGCGGGTTGTCCAGCACGCGCAAAAAATTGAGCAAATCCTTTATTTCCTTGCCGAGAACGTCGTTTTTGAGCGAAGCCGCGACGGGTATGCCGCAGCCCGAAAGCACGTCGCAGAAAACCCGCGCCCTATTCGTCAGACTTCTCATCAAAACCACTATGTCGCCGTAACCAATCCGCCTGCCGCTCGAAGTGAACTTTCCCGCGATTTCTTTTATATGCGCGGCAACCAGACGCGCCTGCGCGCGGCAAACGTCGTCTCGAATCTCGGCTCGGCGTACGTTGAACAGTCCCTCCGCCTTTTTCGGAGCGGCTTTTTCCTCGGTAACGCAATTTAAAACCACGGGGCAAACGCCGTCGATGCTTTCGTCGCCCTCTCCGCAGAACATACCGTCGGCGGCGTAATCGGCAGTTCCGAATTCATACGTCATTACTCCCGAAAAAACCGTGTTGACAAAGTCGAGTATAGCCGCGTGTGAACGGAAATTGTCGTTCATATACACTACGTTTCCCTCACCCGTCGCCTTGAACCTCTCCGTCTTTTCCGCAAAAATACGCGGCTCGCACTGCCTGAATCCGTAAATGCTTTGTTTTATATCCCCCACCAAAAATAGATTGTTTTCGCGGCGCAGCTTTTCCACGATTGCGTTTTGCACCCTGTTTACGTCCTGAAACTCGTCCACGAAAATCATATCGTATCTGCCGCAAAGCTCCCGACGCGCCTGTTCGTCGTCAAGCAAGGTCAAAGTAAGGTGCTCCAAATCGTTGTAGTCCAGCAGATTTTTTTCGCGTTTGAGTTTAAAAAACTCCCTGTCCAGCTTTTTCAGAAGTTCCGACAGCTTATCGATGTAGACGACGTTTTTCCGACAGCGCGCAAGCAGCGCTTCCGCGCTTTCGCCGCCGAATTTCTCCGTCTGCGCCCAAACAAACCGTTTAAGTCTGTTCGTAAGCTTGTCAAGCCTGAAAAGCAAATCGGGAAACGCTTCAAGCTCCGCCTTTACCTTTTTTGAAAAGACGGGAAACTCCGCCTCCGACAGTCTTTTGAGATGAGAGAAAAAACCCTCTCCCTCCGGCAGACGGGCACAGGAGGCAAGCGTCTGCGCATATTGAGCGGCTGCCGCCGCATTGCATTCAAACGCCTCGCGCGCAAGCGTTTCCGCCGCGCTCTCAAAGGCAAACGCCCCTTTTTTCAGCTCGTCGCCAAGCGCGGACAGAAAAGGATTGTCCTCGCCCTCCGCAAAATAATATTTCCTTTTTTCTTCAAACCATCCGTCGAAATCAGGTCTGCACACAAAAAAGTCGTACAGACGGAAAACGGTCTGCTTGAACGACGTCTGTTCGCTCTTTTTGCCCAGCATCTCCACAAGCCGAAGATAAACCTCGTCCTCTGCGTTCAGTTCGCTTTCGGCTACTCTGTCGAAGGCGTCGTTTTTCAGCTCCTGCGCGACGCTGTCCTCCGCAACGGAAAAGTTCGGCTCCAAGCCGAGAACGTAAAAATAGCTTCTCAACGCGTCCGCACAAAAGGCGTGCAGCGTGGAAATGTCCGCCATTTCCAGCTTTTGCGCCTGTTCGGCAAAAAACGGCTCGGAAAGGCGCTCGGACAAGCTTTCCTTCAAGCGTTCCTTCATCTCCGCCGCCGCAAGCTTTGTGAAGGTCACGACAAGCAGTCTGTCCACGCTCGTCCGCTTTGCTTCCAGCAGCCTGAAAATCCTCTCCACGAGAACGGTGGTCTTGCCCGTGCCCGCGGAAGCGGATACGGCGACGTTTTTTTCTTGGGAAATATCCAGCGCAAGCAGCTGATTGCGCGTAAAGTTTCTGTTCATTGCCCGTTTACCCCCTCGTTTTCGAGAGTTTCCGCAGTTACCGCGCCGTTCACGCATCTGACTTGCCTGCCCGACAAATCTCCGAAGTCGCAAACGGCCGAAAATTCGCAGTACTCGCAGGCGTCCTCGTAAGGCGACTGACAGGCGTTGCCGTCTGCCATTTCTCTGCCCGCCTGCTCTATCATGCGCCATGCGTAATTTACATAAGCGTCAAGCTGCGCCCTTGTCAGCGCGGTTTTGCTCTGTCTGCTCACTGTTCCGTTTTTGTTGAGCCGCACGTTGAGCCGACTGCTCGCCCCGCTACGTCTGAACGCGGCGTCAAGCTCGCACAGTGTTTCCGTGTCGTCCACGACGCGTCCTCCGAACTCTTTGAAATCGCTTTTTACAAAATCGTTGCTCAGTTTTTTATAAAAGAAACCCGCAGGTTCAAGCCCCAGCGCGTCTCGCACCACCTTTAGATATACGGGCAGTTGCAGCTTGACTCCCGCGTAAAGCTCCTTTTCTTTAAACACCGACTGACCGCGCTTGTAGTCGATTATTATAAATTTGTTGCGGCATCTGTCTATGCGGTCTATTTTGCCCCTGAAACGTATTTCCGCGCCCTCTCCGACGTTGAACGACGGCGCGGGAAAGGCGGCGTGGGGACCGAACTCCGCCTCGCACTCGACGGGGAAAAATTCGCTGTCAAGCAGCTGCGCCTTTATTTCCATGCCCGTCTTTACCGATTCCTCCCTTAGGCGGCTCAGATTGTGCCTCGACAGCCTGTCTCTTTGCACGGCTTTGTACCTGTCTCCGTCCGTAACGCCGTCGAATATACGGCGCATGACGCTTTCGTCCGCGCTTTCCGCGCCGTGAGCCATGATATAACGGACGAATTTTTCCAGACAGTCGTGAATTATGCTGCCAAGGTCGGTCGGTTTGAGGCGGGCTTCCTCGCGCTCTTTGAGCATAAGTCCGCCCTTGGAAAGAAAATGTCTGAACGGACATTTGTAAAACTCCTCTATACGCGTGACGCTCGCCGCGCCCGACCTGAAAAACAACCGTCTGCCGTTGTCAAGCGTTATGTCGGGAGTATACGCGCACAGAAATTTTTTCAGCTCGTCGGCAAGCCCCGCCGCCGCGATTTCGTCCGCCGTCGGCAAACCGCACGCGCCCCGCTCCAGCGCGCCGTAAACCGCGCAACGCCTCGAATGGACTCCGAAATCAGGCCGACGCTCCGCTTCCGCCACGCTGCCGTCAGGCCTCGTGTGGACTTTTTGCAGCGTCCTGACAAAGGACGACGGTTTCAGTCCTCCGCCGTCCGAGTCCGTGTTACGATAAGATACGTAAAGCCTGTCCTCGGGCTCCAACAGCAGCATTGCGACGGACTGTCTGTCGTTTTTGCCCAGCGTCGCGGCGTCGGGAGCGACGCGCATGCCGTTTTTCATAAGCGCGGCTAAATTGGCGTCGTTCAAAAGCGCGGTGTCGCTCCTTTTTGCGGGCAGCTTGCCCTCGTTGGCTCCCAACACAGCAAGCGCTTTTATGTCGTGTCTTAACGACTTGTCCAAATTTGAAAGCTCTACGCAATCCGCGTAAAGAGGCAGTATACTCACGCTCACGTCGCTTGCCGCCGCCGAGAAAAAGCCGAGAAATTTTTCGACGTCCGCAAAGAGTCCGCCCGCCGTCTGAACCAGCTCTTCGAGTACGGAATCCAGCTTTTCGTCAACCTGAACCGAAAATTTCGCGTAATAATCGGGCGCATTCTTTTCCAGACGCGCAGCCAACTCTTCCAGCCTGCCGTAAAGGTCGTTGCGGCGCACAAGCTCGCGCACGACGTTTACGTACTGCGCCACCGTCGCTTTGGCGGGCACCTCGGTCTGCGACAGACGGCACAGTCTTTCCCTCACGCGCTCGGCTGCCTCCCGCGTTTCCTCAGGCTCGTCCCCGCCCAAATCGAAGCGGGAAAAATCGTAACCGAAATTGTATTTGAGACAAAAATTCTCGAAAAGAAAAACGTCCTTTTCCTCCGCGCCGAAAAAATAGTTTTTGACGACGGGCAAAACGTAATCCAGCCTCATATCGGCGCGCTTCATTCTGAAAAAGTCCGAAACGAAACGACACAAAGCGTGACTGTCGAGACTGTATTTCTCGTCGAGATAAAACGGAATGTCGAAAAGGGAAAAATACCGTCTTATCGCGTTGCGGTACTCGTCAACGTCGCTTACCACAACCTTTACGTCGCGGTATCTGCCGCCCTTTCTCACGTAACCGTCTATGTAGGACGCAAGAAAAAAAACCTCCTCCTCGGCGTCCGCCGCGCTGACAAGCGTAAACTCCTCGCGCGGCAAGGGCGCGGGCTTGTCCACCGTGCCGAAAAGCAAAGCCTTTTCGCGCGCCGACAAGACTTCGGAGCCGTCCTCCCGGACGTTTATTTCCCTGCACCCGCCCGTTTTGGCGGCAATGCGGTTGAGCGAAGCGTAAAACTCGTTGGAATACATATACCCCGCGCCCGCCGCGCAGGCGGCGTACACCCCGCGCGAATAACGCACAAGGCTTTCGACTATTGCCTCCTCCTGTACGCTCAATCCGTCAAAATCATAGATGTAATAAACGCTCTTTTTCACTTGTTCCGAACTGCCGACGGCGTTCAAAAGCGTTTCCAGCTTGTCGGCGGAGTCAAGATACCTGTTTTCCACCGACGCCTGAAATGCGGAGTAAACGAGCGCTATATCCTTCAATTTCAAAGAAAGCGCCTTGTCGTCGCAGGCGCAAAGCAGCTTTTCGGGACTGATTCTGTTGTACTTCAACAGGCTGATTACGTCGTAAATTTTCCGCGCAAAGCCTTCCGTGTTTCCCGCTCCGGAAAAACAGACCAGTCTGTCGGCGTTCTGCTCGATTACCTTCATCATTTCAAGCACCGCCATCTGACCGCTCAAAGGCTTCAAGGTCTCGGGCGCGATAAGCCCCGCGTATCTGTTGAAGGTAAAAACCTGTATATTGAAGCTTCCTCCCACTGCGGCAAGCATACTTCTCTCGGCGGCAAGGGAAGCTCTGTCCGGCACAATCACTATGTGCGGACTGTCAATGTCGCTGCGACTGACCGCTTTGAGCAGCTCCTCTATGCGGTTTTTCGCGGCTTTTAAGGTGTTCGTCTTATAAACAACGAAATTCATGAAATAATTATAAGACTCAATTTGCACGATGTCAATTGACTTTTTTTTTGTTTGATGATATTATTTGTTAAATGCGCCCACAGCGCCAATCGGAGAAAAAATGAAAAAATTACTTTTGCTTACAATTTTATTCATCATGGCGTGCTTTGCTTTGACGGGCTGCGGTTCAAGCGCGGTTGTCCCCGAAGTCAAGGTGCGTTGGTCGGGCTCTTCTTCCGAAACTCTCGTTTACGACGTGCGTCTTGCCAGCGACTACGAGCTGACCTACTCTAACTATTACAGCCGCGCAAAAAACAGCGACGGAGAGTACGTCTACACGTCAAATCTCGACCAGGTCGCGCCGTCAAAGGTGGAAAACGGCGTATATACGTCAACCGTACAACCCCTTGCCGACAATCGGTACTCGCTTGAAACAGAACTGACTTTTACCGAAATTTACGACGACGCGGCGTTTGTCAAGGCGGGTATATCCGACCTTTCGGACGTCAAGAGCAGGCTGTCCGCAATAGCGGAAGAAGAGACCGAAAAAGCGGCGGCGGACGGGTCAAGACAACCCATAATAGAAAAAACGGAAAACGGCTCGTTTAAGGTAAGCGTCAGGGTAACCGCCCGCGCGACCTTCAACGGCACAAATCTATTGCCGGACGCAAGCAGCCGCAGCGTAAAAAGCGTTTACGTGGGCAAAGCGGGCTGCGAGCTCAACGACTTTGAAACGTCCGTTTCTTACGACTACTCCGCAAAAAGACCCGTCGTGACAATCGAAAGCTCTCTAAGCGAGGACGCGCTCTCCTTCAAGCTGAAAAGAACTGACAAAGTCAAAACATACGACAACGAAATGCTCTTTCTTCTTTTGAGATGCTTTGACAAGGACGCGCTTGTTTCCAACTCCACCACCTACGTAAACCTCGTGGAGGGAAGCTTTTCAAAAGAGCCTACAACGGTTACCGTTTACACAACGCAGAATATTTCTTCGCTCGACGACTTCAAGGTGGGAGCCGTTTGGGCGGGCGACTACGACTCCTCAAAGGACGCCGCCGACGCCAAAGACAAATTCAACGACAAAAACGAAATCTGCCGTTACCTCAACGACGGGGAAAATTTCGTCGACCTTGACGGCAATCCGATAAACGTACTGAGCCGCGAGGTATATATGCTGTACATTGCACCCGTATCCGGTCTCAACATAATGACTGTTTTCGACAATCAGGAAAGCCTGAGCATAGGCCGCAAACAGAGAATGCTGCGCGCGCAGCAGGGTTATCTTGTTTTCGACCTCAACGAGGAAGGCAGAAACTCTCTCGACATCTGACAAAGCGTCTTTCTGAATTTGAGAAAAAATAAACGGCGGCAAAATGCCGCCGTTTTTTATTCGATTTAAGACGCGTTCAAGGCAAAAACGCGGCATTTACAAGAGCTTCCCCAAGACCGATAAGAGCAAGAACCACCGCAATGCTGAGAAAAAACCAGACGAACAGTCCCGCAAGCGCGGCAAGTACCAAAAGGTTCAAAAGTATTTTGAGCCATTTTTTCAGTCTGCCGCTGTGCACAACGGCGTTGCAGGCAAAAAAGCCCGCCAAAGCGAAAACCAGCCCCGCCACGCCGCCGACAACCGCCGCAGCGTTGCTTATTTCCGCCGCGTCAAGCCCGAAAGCCGCGCCGAAGCCCAAAAACAGCAGCGGTCCGAAGATGAACAGATATTCGTACCAGCTTATATGCCTGAAAACCTCCAAGGTGACATTTCCCTCAATCAGGTTCATCCCCGTCATGTAGCTGCCTTCCACTCTGAATTGCAGATATTTTCCGTCGGCGAGAGCAACCCTGAAAAGCGCGCCGTCGACTTTTTCGGCGGGCTTTCCGTCAACCTCCACGCTTATTT
>OLXY01000259.1_pt1 | contig 31779 bp, 21 predicted proteins | sample 1644221 | NCBI WGS metagenome assembly OLXY01 (sample SAMEA103958121, study PRJEB25191) | human gut metagenome | reverse complement strand
TTAATATTTATTTTAATATATTTTTTACAATCAAATTTCTTCAGTTGGTTTAATATAGCAGGTATAAAACCAAACCTTTTTATAATTTTAGTATTAATGGTAGGACTGTTTGTTGGAAAAATATATGGAGCCACAACAGGAATAGTTTTAGGATTATTGCTAGATTTTTTTATAGGAAAAAATTTAGGAGTTTATGCAATACAACTGGGAATAGCAGGATTGTTACGGAGGAATATATAGTAAAAACTTTTCAAAAGATAGCAGAATAACAATAATGCTAATTTCAATGGGCACTACTTTAATATGTGAGATAATAGCATATATATATAAAATAATAAATGGAGCTTCAATAGAGGTGCTTACGTTTTTAAAAATAGTTTTAATAGAAATAATATTTAATCTAATGATAATAATAATAATTTATCCATTAATACGAAAATTAGGAGAAAAACTAGAACAAGTATTTAATGAAGATAAAATATTAACTAAGTATTTTTAAGCTGAAAAGAGGAGGTCTTGTATGGACAAAAGGAATTTAAGATACAACATACTTACAGTATTAGTCTATATAATAGGAATAATACTGATTATTCAGCTTTTTAATCTTCAAATAGTTCATGGTGAGGAGTACAGAGAAAAATCAAGCACAAGACTTACAAGAGAAACAAAAATAGAGGCAGCAAGAGGAAACATATTAGATAGAAATGGAAACACAATAGCAGGAACAATTACACAATACAGCCTGGAAATATATAAAAGTAAAATAGATAAGCAAACATTAAATAGTACGTTGCTAGAAGTTACAAAAGTGTTAGACCAACATAATGATAGTTATAAAGATAAATTTCCAATAGATGCAGAAACATTAGCATTTACTATGGACAGTCAAGAGGAAATAAACAATTGGCTAAAATCAAATAAATTAGAAGAAAACTTAACATCAGAGCAAGTAATAAATAAATTTAAAGAAAAATATGAGATAAAAAATGAAGACATAAAGGAAGCAAGAAAAATAATAGGATTAAGATATGGCATAGAAAAAGAAGGATATAGCAGTATGAGCGCATATGTTATATCTAACAACATATCAAAAGAAAGTGTAGCAATATTTGAAGAACAGAGTTCAAAGTTCCCAGGAATAGCAACATCTACAACTCCAAGAAGAAAATACTTAAGAGGTAATTTAGCATCACATATTTTAGGATATATTGGACCAATAAACAAAGAAGAGTTAGATGAGCATGAAGGGTATTCAATAAATGATTATATAGGAAAAACCGGAATAGAATTTTTATTTGAAAAATACCTAAAAGGGGAAAATGGAAAAAAACAAACAGATATGACAATAGATGGTGTTACATCGGCAGAATATATAACAAAAGAAGCTGTTGCAGGGGACGATGTAGTATTAACAATAGATGCAAATTTACAATCAGTAGCGGAATCAGCATTAAAAAATAATATAGAAAAAATAAGAACAGGTGGATTTGCAGAACAAAGAAATGTAAACAATGGCGCAGTAGTTGCATTAGATGTAAAAACTGGAGAAGTATTAGCAATGGCAAGTTATCCAGATTTCGAGCCGGAACTATTTATAGATGGAATAAGCAATCAAAAATGGACAGAATATACACAGGAAGGAAAAAGTGCATTAATAAATAGAACAATGAGTGCTTATGCTCCAGGATCAATATTTAAAATGGCATCAGCAATAGCAGGATTAGAAACAGGTGCAGTAACAAGAACAGAAACAATTAATGATACAGGAATATATCCAAAAGGATATAAGCCTAGATGTTGGTATTATACTAGCTATGGAAGAGGACATGGACCACTAAATGTATCTGGAGCAATAAAAAATTCTTGTAATTATTATTTCTATGAACTAATAACCAGAATGGGAATAGATAACTTAGAAAAATATGCAAAATACTTTGGACTAGGCGAGAAGACAAATGTGGAATTACCAGGGGAAACCTCTGGAACTTTAGCAGGAAAAACATTATATGAAAAATTAGGGCAAACTTGGTACTATGGAAACTCACTATCAGCAGTAATAGGACAAGCAGAAAATAATTTTACTCCGTTACAAATAGCAAGGTATATAGCAATGCTTACAAACGGGGGAAAAAGAATAGATGTAACATTAATAAAAGATATAATAAATGCAGAAGGGCAATCACTTCCAAGAGATGAAATAAACTCATATGTAGCAGAAAAACTTGGTATAAAGAAAACAGAACAAGAAGATTTAAACATTAATCAAGATAATTTAAATGCAGTATTAGAAGGTATGAAATCAGTTACAACAGAAACCGGAGGAACAGCATACTCAGTATTTAAGAATTTCCCAATAGAAGTAGGAGGAAAAACAGGATCAGCAGAAGCGGGAGATAATGTAAATGCATGGTTTGTTGGATTTGCACCATATGAAGCACCAGAGATAGCAGTAGTTGTATTAGTAGAAAATGGTTCGCATGGATACTATGCAGCAGAAGTAGCAAAAGAAATTATAGAAGCACAATTTAAATTAAAAGAAAACGTAGCAGAAAACAATACAGCATTGCCATACACAGAACAACAAAACTAATAAAGGAGCGATAAATATGAGAAATCCAGTAGGAATAAGCATGAAAAAAGACGAAATAATGATAAGAATAAGCGAGGGAGCAACACAAAAAGAAACAGTAGAATGTTTGAACAAAAAAATACCAGCATTAAAAAAATTATACAAAAGTGAAAAAACGCCAATATGTGTAGTAGGAAAAGTTTTAAAAAACAAAGAAATAGAAGAAATAAGAAAAATAATAAATAAAGACATCGATGTAGAAGTAACTTTTGATAGCCCAAAAGTATTGGGATTGCACGGAATAAAAAGAGTTTTCGAAAAAGAAATAGAAAATTCAGAGACAAAATTTTATAAAGGAAATATGAGGTCTGGACAAAAAATAGAATTCGAAGGAAGCTTAGTGATACTAGGAGATGTAAATGGTGGAGCAGAAGTAATAGCAGGAGAAAATATAGTAGTTTTAGGACACTTGAGAGGACTTGCACATGCCGGAGCAAAAGGAAACAAAAAAGCAATAATAGCAGCACAAGAAATAGATTGTCCACAAATAAGAATCTCTAATATAGTAAGAGAAATAGAAAGAGAAGAAGTAGAAACAGAACAAGAATGTAAATATGCATATATAGAAAATGATAAAATTGTAATGGAATAACAAAAAGAGGGAAAAAGGGGACTGTCCCCTTTTTCCTTCTTTTCTCTTTTTCATCATGAAAGCAATAATAAAATCAACGCAATAAACAAAAATTGATCTTCTACTCCCTCTTCATAAAGAAATGCAAGTAAAGAAACTAGAAGAATATCATCAAAATGTAAATTTATTATCATTTCTTTTTATCACCACCCATAAAAGGGAAAACCTCCATAATCTTACTTATATTCATGAGCTGAATATATTGGTCGACCTTGGACTTACGGCTCTCTTTTAAATAAGGTTTTAAACATTGCAAAAGGTTAGCACGAGGGTCGTCTTTTGCATTCATTTTATCCATAATGGTTTTCATTCTCATAATAGTTTCAATATCAATACCACTTGTATTATTCTCACTACTTTGACTATCATTTGAATTAGAAGAATCAGATGAAGAATTTGCATTATTTGAGACATTGGAATTATTAAGCATGTTAAATAAATTGTTTACCATATCAGGTGAAACATTATTTTGACCAGCAATATTATTCAATTTTTCAAAAACATCTGACATATCTTCACTATTCAAAATTACCAAACCACCTTATTATTTTTAACTAACTTATTTAGAATTATTTTGTAAATCTCTTAAAATTTCTTCTTTGCTTTTAGTTTGAAGAATTTTATTAGCCTTTGCAATTCCAGCTTCAAGGTCTTTTTTATCCATTTTAGAAAGCATATTCATCATTTGAGAAATATCAAAATTATTATTGTTATTCAATAAAATCACTCCTAATTAAATATATGTATTAACAATATAGTATATTCAATCAATAAAAAAATGTGCAAAAAACGAATAGGGACAGACCCATTTTGTTTAAATTAAAACAAAATGGGTCTGTCCCTATTCGTTTGGGTTTGTCCCGTTTTTGACTATCTTACAATCATATCTTCTCTTCCTGCACCAGTTCCTATAAACTTAACAGGAACACCAGTAAATTCTTCTATTCTTCTTAAATATTTTTTAGCATTATCTGGGAGTTCTTCGAATGATTTACAATTACTAATATCACCAAAGTTTCCATCAAAATCTTCATATACAGCATAAGAATTATTTAAGAAATCAACATTTGTTGAGAAATCAGTTGTTTCTTTTCCATTGCAATTATATGCAACACATAATTTTATATTATCTAACTTACCAATAGTATCAACATGATTTACAGCAAGTCCAGTAATACCATTTAATCTAACAGCATACTTTAATGCAACTAAATCAAGCCATCCACATCTTCTAGGTCTTTTAGTTGTAGTTCCATACTCATGTCCAAGTTCTCTTATTGTATCACCAATTTCATTATTTTGTTCAGTAACATAAGGGCCAGCACCTACTCTTGAAGAATAAGCTTTAAGTACGCCATAAACCTCTCCAATGTCTCTTGCTCCAACACCACTACCTGTACAAACACCACCAATAGAAGGGTTAGAAGAAGTAACAAATGGATAACTTCCAAAATCAATATCAAGTAAAGTTGCTTGAGCTCCTTCACAAATAACCTTTTTACCTTCATCTAATGCATTATGGATTAAAGTAACAGTATCTGTAATATATGGTTTTAAAATTTTAGCATATTCTTTATAATCTGCAAGAGTTTTTTCTAAATCTACAGTTTCATGCCCATACATTTCGAAAATTTTATTTTTATTATTAATATTAATAGTTAAAAGTTCTTCGAAACGATCAGAAATTAAATCTTCTGCACGAATTCCACATCTTTCATATTTATCACAATAAGCAGGACCAATACCTCTTGCTGTTGTTCCAATTTTGTTGCTTCCTCTATTTTCTTCTAGCAACTTATCCATTTCAACATGGTAAGGAAGAATAATATGAGCTTTATCACTAATACGTAAATTGTCAGCAGAATAACCATGCTCTTTTAAATTTTCCATTTCTTCAATTAAAACCTTTGGATCAACAACAACGCCATTACCAATAACAGCAATAGTACCTTTGTTTAAAATTCCAGAAGGAATTAAATGAAAAGCAAATTTTATTCCATCAACCTCAATAGTATGTCCAGCATTATTTCCACCAGAACATCTAACAGCTATATCTGCATTACTTCCTAGGTAATCGATAATTTTTCCTTTACCTTCATCACCATAAAAAGTTCCTAAAACTACATCAACTTTTGATCTTGACATAATAATCACATCCTAAAATAAAATATGTTCCATCTTGCTAGAAAGAACATAAACATTATCGTACAAATGTGCAAAAAAGTCAAGATGTGGTAGTTAATCTAAAATTATTTGGTAATAAATCAGAAATAGAATATTCAGTAATTTTATCGCCCTCAGAAAGAGCATAAATTTTAAAATCTTTATTAACAAATTCACACATAAATTGTCTACAATACCCACAAGGTAAACAGTTATCTAAAGAATCAAGAGTATTTCCACCACAAACTACAATATATTCAAAATCTCTTTCACCTTCCGAAATAGCCTTTGTAAAAGCTACTCTTTCGGCGCATATTGATTGTATTCCGTCATTTTCAATATTGCATCCAGAATAAATTTTTCCAGATTTGCACATTAAAGCGCATCCAACATAATATTTACCATAAGGAGAATAAGAATTTTTTCGAACTGCTTTTGCAATTTGAATAGCGTTAGTTAAGTCCATAAAATACCTTCTTTCAAAATTAATATATTACAGTTATTCTATATTATGAGAAAATAAAAGTCAAACAAATTGTAATTTGTAACCATTTTTGTAAACTCTTCATAAAATATAGCAAAACATTTATACGGAGAGGATGAATAAAATGATAAGTTACATAATAGAAGGGGGAAGAAGGCTAGAAGGAACTTTAGATGTTTCAGGTTCAAAAAATGCTTCGCTTCCAATAATAGCGGCTAGTATATTAAGTGGAAAAATTACAAAATTATATAACGTACCTAACATACATGATACCCAAATAACTTTGAAAATATTAGAGATTTTAGGTTGCAAAATATATAAGAGAAATGGTAAAATAGTTATAGATTCGAGCAATATGGAAGAACACAAAATTCCAGATGATTTAATGAGACAAATGAGGTCATCTGTTGTATTAGCAGGAGCAATACTTGGGAGATTTAAAAAAGCAACATTCTCATATCCAGGAGGATGTGATATTGGTTCGAGGCCAATAGATTTGCACCTAAAAGGACTAAGAAAATTAGGAATAGAAATAGAAGAAGAAGCTGGATACATAAACTGCAAAACAAATCAAATTATAGGTAGCAAAATACAACTAGATTTTCCATCAGTAGGAGCAACTGAAAACATTATAATGGCATCTGTATTAGCAGAAGGAGAAACTATAATTACAAATGCAGCAATGGAGCCAGAAATAGTAGATTTACAAAACTTTTTAAACAAAATGGGAGCAAAAATAAAAGGTGCTGGAACAAATGTTATTAAAATAGATGGTGTTAAAACTTTAAAAAATGTAAGCTATAACGTTATGCCAGACAGGATAGAAGCAGGAACGCTTTTATGTGCTACTGCAATTACAGGAGGGAAAATAGAACTAAATAAAGTTGAACCAATACATATAGGACCAGTAATTAGCAAATTAGAAGAAAGTGGTTGTAAAATAAATGTAGGAAAAAATTCTGTAATTTTAGAAGCACCAAAAAGGTTAAAAGCAGTAGATATAAAAACAATGCCATATCCAGGATTTCCAACAGATATGCAATCAATTTTTACAGGAATGTTAACAACGGCAAAAGGTACTTCAATGATAATAGAAAATATATTTGAAAATAGATATAAATATACAAGTGAACTAAAAAGAATGGGGGCAAAAATTACAACAGAAGGAAAAGTTGCAATAGTAAAAGGAACAAAAAAACTAGTAGGAACAACAGTAGAAGCAACAGACCTAAGAGGAGGAGCAACATTAGTTTTAGCTGGACTTGTAGCAAAAGGACAAACGACAGTAACCAATGTTGAACATATATTAAGAGGTTATGAAGCATTAGATAGAAAACTAAACAAAATTGGTGCAAATGTACAAGTAAAAAAATAGATTAAATGAACATTGTTATAAAACATATAATGGGCGAGCAATGCTCGCCTACAAATACAGATATTGGAGGATACCTATGAGAAAATCTAAAGGACAAACTATTGATTCATTTTATACAAATAAAGACGAAAAAATAAAAAAAAGAAATAATAGAAAATCTAAAAATGTAAAAGAGAGAAACTCCACGAGAACACAAAAAACAAGAAAAGGTAAAACTCAAAAAAGTAACAATGAAGATAATGATATAATAAATTTAGACAATGAAATAATTATAGGAATGACATTAAAAGAAGAACCCAAAAAAGATACCAAAACAAAAAAAAGTAATGTTAAAAAGTCAAAAAGCAAGCCAAAAGATAAAAAAATAGTTTCAAAAAGTAAACCAGTAAAAAAGACACAAACAGCAAAAAATAATAAAAAACCAAAAAAGAAAAATATTAAATTAAAAATAGTAAAATGGATATTTTTATTAGCAATACTTGCAACTGCTATAATTTTATTCATGCTATCAAGTGTGTTTAACATAACAAACATAACAGTAACAAATAACAATAAAATATCAGAGCAAGAAATAATAAGCTTATCAGGATTAACAAAAAATGAAAATATGTTTAAAGTGCTAAACAAAAAAGTAGAAGAATCAATAGAACAAAATCCATATATAGAAAACGTAAAAATAACAAAAACAATATCTGGAACAGTAAACCTAGAAGTAACTGAAAGAGTAGCAACATATATGCTTAAATTCGCAAATGGATATGTATATATAAATAATCAAGGATATATGTTAGAAATTTCACAAGAACCACTAGAACTTCCTATAATTAGTGGATTCAAAACTCCAACAGAGAACATAAAAGAAGGAAATAGACTAGTAGTAGAAGACTTAAAAGAACTAGAAAACGTAATAAAAATAATGGAAATAGCAAAAACCACATCAGTTGGAGCAATAATTGCTGAAATTGATATATCTGATCCAACGAATTATAAAATAATAATACCAAGTGAAAATAAAACAGTTGAATTTGGAGACTTAACAAATATTAATGTAAAAATATTAAAAATAGAGTATATTATTGAACAAGAAAAAGGAAAACAAGGTGAAATATATTTTCAAGGTGCTGAGAAAGCAGTATTTAGAGAAAAAGTATAAAGAGGTGAAAAATTTGAATAAAAGTAAAATAGCAATAATTTTGGGCACAGTATGTATGCTTTTAACAATATCAATAGCAGTTCAAATGAGAACAATAGAAAAAGCTACAAATACAGTAGGAACAGGAATAAGTGATAATAGTGGGTTAAAAGACGAATTCTTAAAAAACCAAGATGAATATAATACGGTGTATAAAAAGCTAGAAGAAGCAGAAAAAAAACTAGAAGAAGTTAGAAATCAGGCAACCCAAAATAATGAAACAGATACTAATATAGAAGCGGAAATAAAAGAGGATAGAAAATTATTAGGACTAACAGAAGTAACAGGACCAGGTTTTATAATAAATCTTGATGACAACAGACAGATAAATAGTTCAGAAGTACTAAATGTAAGCGATTACCTAGTACATGAAGGAGATTTAACATATATAATAAATGAATTATTTAATGCAGGAGCAGATGCAATAGCAATTAATGATCAAAGAATAACAAGTAAAACTTCAATACTTTGTGACGGAAATATAATAAGAATAAATGGAGAAATGGTATCAGTTCCAATAACCATAAAAGCAATAGGATATCCAGAAAGATTGGATTATGCATTAAATAGGCCAGGTGGATATTTAGAGATATTAGCTAATGCAGGAGTGCAAGTATATGTACAAAAATCAGAAAAAGTTACACTTCCAAAATATGAAGGAGTGTATAGCTCGGATTTCTTAACAAGAGGTGATGAATAGTTGAAAAAAGGAAAAATAACAATAACAATAACAATAGGTTTAGTAATGCTAATATTAACAGCAGTTATGTTCATCCAATTCAAAACAGTTAAACAAACAGACTTCACTTCATTAGAAAATATGAGAGAAGACGAATTAAGAACGGGAATAACAAATTTTAAACAAAAAACAGAAGAAACAAATAAAAGACTAGAAGAGGTAAATGCAAAAATAGCAGAATATGAGCAAACAATTGAAAGCAATACAGAAGCATCAGAAGTATTAGCAAAAGAGCTAGAGCAATTTAACAATTTACTAGGGAAAAATGACGTTAAAGGTGAAGGAATTGTAATAACACTAACAGACACAAGAAACCAAAGAATTTGGTCAGAGGATTTACGACTATTAGTAAATGAACTAAAAGAAGCGGGAGCAGAAGCTATATCAATAAATGACCAAAGAATAGTATATGATACATATATAGTAGACATTAGCAATACACATATACGTATAAATGGACAAGAAATGATAGTTTCGCCATATGTTGTAAAAGCAATAGGAAATCCTACATATCTAGAGAGTGGACTTTCAAAAAAACAATATGGATATATAGACACAAAGCTTGCAGAAGGAAAAGATGTAACACTTAAAAGAGAAAAAAACATAGAAATAAAAAAATATGAAGGAAATTTAAGCATGGAATATGCAAATTAGGGGGTAATTAAATGATAGCAATAGCAATTTTAATAGGATGTGTAATAGGAGCACTAATAGGGATGCATGCACCAGTAATTTCATATACGTATTCAGGTTACTTAGCAATAGCAATAGTTGCAGCTTTAGATTCTGTATTTGGTGGAATAACATCAGTACTTAAAGGAAATTTTGACTTAAAAGTATTTCTATCAGGATTTTTTGGAAATGCAATACTTTCAATACTGCTAACATGGTTAGGAGTAAAATTAAATGTAGATATATATTTAGCAGCAATAGTAGTATTTGTAGGAAGAATGTTTACAAATCTTGCAATTATTCGTAGATATTATATAGATAAATGGAGTAAAAAAATAGAAGAAAAAGAGGAAGCAAAAAATGAGAATGAGAAGAAAACCGTGGGTTAGAGAAGAACTTGCAGAGGCAGAATTTTTTATAGACGATGCAACACAAAACTTGGGGAAATGGCACAAAGCATTTAAAAGAAAAAATCAGCCCATGCATTTAGAACTTCGGATGCGGAAAAGGAAGCTTTATAGCAAAACTTGCAGTACAAAATCCAGAAATTAATTACTTAGGAATAGACATAAAAAGTGAAGTATTAGGTTTAGCAAAAAGAAATATAGAAAAAGAATATTTAAAGGCACAAAGAGAAATAGATAATGTGCTTATAACAGCTTATGAAATAGAAATAATACAAAACATATTGAACGAAAAAGATTTAGTAGATAGAATATATATAAACTTTTGCAATCCTTGGCCAAAACCAAGGCATAACAAAAAAAGACTAACACATACAAAACAACTAGAAAAATACAAGGTATTTTTAAAACCGGGTGGAGAAATATACTTTAAAACGGATGACTACAATTTATATAAAGCAACAATAAAATATTTGGAAGAAACAGGCTTTAAAATTATAAAACAAACAGAAGACCTACATAAAGAACCAATATGGGAAAATAATATAGAAACAGAGCACGAGAAAATGTTTGAAGAACAAGGAATTACAACAAAAGCAATAATTGCAAGAATTGTATAAAATTGCCAAAAAGTATTTACAAAAAGTAAATATATGGTATAATAAAAATAGAAATAGGAAGCCACAAAAATGTGGTTGCCATCAGAGGTTTAATAAAAAATCACATCTCTAATAGCACGCAGAGATGTGATTTTGCTTATTTACTGATAACTATAGCCAGAACTATAATTAAGGTAACAGCAATTATGGTTACTGCAACAAATGCAGTTAAAAGTAAAATTATTATACTATAATCTGTAAAAATATGTCAATTAAAATTGCCAAAAAAGCAACAAAAAAAGATGCGCAAAATTTGTTGAAAAAGAAGAGGTAATATAATATAATAATTACAAATTAGTCAAAGGAGAGATTTGTAATGGAGAAAAGTTTTAGCGAGAGTTACAAAGCAGCAGGCGTAGATGTTACAGCAGGATACAAAGGCGTGGAACTAATGAAAAAAGCAGTGCAAGCAACATATACAAATGCAGTAATATCAGATATAGGTGGATTTGGCGGACTTTATGCGCCACAAATTAAAGGGATGGAAGAACCAATTTTAGTTTCCGGAACAGATGGAGTAGGAACAAAACTAAAATTGGCTTTTTTAATGGATAAACACGACACAATAGGAGAAGACTGTGTAGCAATGTGTGCAAATGACGTAATATGTACTGGAGCAAGCCCAATGTTCTTTTTAGACTATATGGCACTTGGAAAAAACATACCAGAAAAGGTAGCAACAATAGTAGCAGGAGTAGCAGAAGGATGTAAAAAAGCAAATTGTAGCTTAATAGGCGGAGAAACAGCAGAAATGCCGGGATTTTATCCAGTAGATGAATATGATTTAGCAGGATTCTGTGTTGGAATAGTAGATAAAAAGAAAATTATAAACAACAAAACAATAGAAATTGGGGATAAAGTAATAGGACTTAAATCATCAGGAGTTCATTCTAATGGATTTTCACTAGTTAGAAAAGTATTTGACGTAAATAAAGAAAACTTAAACGAATACATAGAAAGCCTGGGATGTACAGTAGGAGAAGCTCTGCTTGAACCAACAAAAATATATGTAAAGCCAATATTAAAACTTATAGAACAAGTAAAAGTAAAAGGAATATCACATATAACAGGTGGAGGATTTTACGAAAATATGCCAAGAATGTTAAGAGAAGGTGTAGCATTAAAAATAGATAAAAACTCTTATGAAGTACCACCAATATTTAAACTAATTGCAGAAAGAGGAAACATACCAGAAAGAGATATGTATAATACATTCAATATGGGAATAGGAATGGCTGTAATAGTTCCAGAAAGTGAAGTAGAAAAATCACTAGAAATATTAAAAGAAGCTGGAGAAGAAGCATATTTGATTGGTGAGGTAATAGCAGGAAATAAAGAAATAATAGTGTAAACGAATAAAAATCAGCATCTTGCAAACATTGTAGGGGCGCCGCCCTCGGCGACCTGCAATGCACATTAGAAATTGCTATGAATGTAGGGGTATGCCCTGTGTCTGCCCGAAACTGTACATATCGACATCGGGTAAATTACAATTTATATAATAATATAGAGGAGAAAATAAAATGGTAAAAAGAATCTATGTAGAAAAAAAGCCAGAATTTAGTGTAGAAGCAAAAGGTTTATTAAAAGATCTAAAAGAAAATCTGTTATTAGAAAATTTAGAAGATTTAAAAATAGTAAACAGATATGATGTAGAAGGCATAAATGATGAAATATTTGAAAAAGCAAAAAACACAGTATTTTCTGAACCACAAGTAGATGAATGCTTTGAAGAAGAATATCCATTCGCAAAAGAAGATAAAATATTTGGAGTAGAATATTTACCAGGACAATTTGACCAAAGAGCAAACTCACTATCTGAATGTTTGCAAATATTAACAGAAGGAGAAAGACCACTTGCAAAAAGTGCAAAAATATATGTTATAAAAGGAAATATAAGTACTGAAGACTTAGAAAAAATAAAAAAATATATAATAAATCCAGTAGACTCAAGAGAATGTGCATTAGAAAAATTAAAAACAGTAAAAGATGAACATCCAGAGCCAAAAGACGTAGCAATAGTAGAAGGATTTATACACATGACAGATGAAGATTCAAAAAAATTCTATGATAAGTATGGGTTTGCAATGGATATAGAAGATTTAAAATTCTGCCAGAAGTATTTTAGAGATGTAGAAAAAAGAGATCCTAGCATGACAGAAATGAAAATGATAGATACATATTGGTCAGATCATTGTAGACATACAACATTCTTAAGCAAATTAGACAAAGTAGAAATAGACTGGGATTTAGCAAATAAAATATATGAAGACTACAAAAAATCTAGAGAATACGTGTATGATGGGAAAAAGGCAAAAGATATCTGCTTAATGGATGTAGCAACAATAGCAGTAAAAGAATTAAAGAAAAAAGGAATGTTAAAAGATTTAGACGAATCAGAAGAAATAAATGCATGTAGCATACAAGCAGAAATATTGGTAGATGGAAAACCAGAAGAATACCTAATAATGTTCAAAAATGAAACACATAATCATCCAACAGAAATAGAACCATTTGGTGGAGCAGCAACATGTTTGGGCGGAGCAATACGTGACCCATTATCTGGAAGAGTATATGTATATCAAGCAATGAGAGTAACAGGATGTGGAGATCCAAGAACATCAGTAAAAGATACATTACCAAACAAATTACCACAAAGAAAACTAACAAATGAAGCAGCAAGAGGATATAGTTCATATGGAAACCAAATAGGATTAGCAACAGGGCAAGTTGCAGAAATATATCATCCAGGATATGTAGCTAAAAGACTAGAAATAGGTGCATTAGTAGGAGCAGCACCAAAGAAAAACGTAATTAGAAAAGTACCAGAGCCAGGAGATGTAGTAGTTCTATTAGGTGGAAGGACAGGTAGAGATGGATGTGGAGGAGCAACAGGTTCATCAAAAGCACATAATAGTGCATCACTTACAACATGCGGAGCAGAAGTACAAAAAGGAAATGCACCAGAAGAAAGAAAAATACAAAGATTATTTAGAAATCCAGAAGTAACAACACTAATAAAAAGATGTAATGATTTCGGTGCAGGCGGTGTTTCCGTAGCAATAGGAGAACTCGCAGACGGATTAGAAATAAACCTAGATAAAGTTCCAAAAAAATATGAAGGATTAGATGGAACTGAACTAGCAATATCAGAATCACAAGAAAGAATGGCAGTAGTAATAGAAGAAAAAGATGTAGAAAAATTCCAAAAACTTGCAGAAGCAGAAAATATAGAATCTACAGTAGTAGCAAAAGTAACAAAAGAGCCAAGAATGAAAATGTACTGGAGAGGAAAGCTTATAGTTGATCTATCAAGAGAATTTTTAAATACAAACGGAACAGTAAAAATAGCAAATGCAAAAATAGAAAAACCAAAAGGAATACAAGAGTATTTTGAAGGAAAAAGAAAAATACAACAAAATAAAAACAGTGTAGGGGTCGCGCTCCTGGGCAACCCGCAAAATTGCATCAAAACAAACGAAAAAAATTGTGCAAAAACAGAACTTTGGAAGGAGACAATATCAGATTTAAATTGTTGTTCTCAAAAAGGATTGGTAGAAAGGTTTGACAGCTCAATAGGAGCAGGAACAGTTCTAATGCCATTTGGTGGTAAATACCAATTAACACCTACAGAAGCTATGTGTGCAAGAATTCCAACATTAAAAGGGTACACAAATTCTGGAACAATAATGAGCTTTGGGTATGATCCATATCTTTCAGAAATAAGCCCATTACATGGAGCTACATTTGCAGTTATAGATTCACTTACAAAATATGTAGCATGTGGAGGAGACTATAAAAAAGCATGGTTTACTTTCCAAGAATATTTTGAAAAATTAAGAGAAGAGCCTACAAGATGGGGAAAACCATTAGCAGCACTTCTAGGAGCATACTTAGTTCAAGAAAAACTAGGACTTGCATCAATAGGTGGAAAAGATTCAATGTCAGGTTCATACAACGAATTAGATGTTCCACCAACACTTACATCATTCTGTATAGGGGTTGTAGACACAAATAAAGTAGTATCAAATGAATTTAAAAAAGCAAATTCAAATGTGTATATGTTAAAAACAAAAATAACAGAAGAATTTTTACCAGATTTTGAAGATTTAAAAGAAAACTATGAATTAGTGCATAAACTAATAGAAGATGGCAAGGTTATATCTGTTGCAACAGTAAGACAATTTGGAATAGCAGATACAATAACAAAAATGTGTATAGGTAATAAAATAGGTTTTGAATTTAAAGCTAATAAATGCTTATTTAAGCCACGTTATGCAACATTTATAATAGAAGCAAAAGATAAAATAGAAAATAAAAAATTAGAACTTTTAGGAATCACTACAAATAAAAAAGAAATAAAAATATCAGAAGACGAAATATTAGACCTAGAAGAATTAATAAAAGTATGGGAAGAGCCACTAGAAAAAGTATTCCCAACAAAAACAAATGAAATAAATAAAAAAATAGAAAACATATTGTACAAACCTGCAGGGGGCACACCTCAAGTGAGCTCACATAAAATAAAAATAGCCAAACCAAAAATCTTTATACCAGTATTTCCAGGAACAAACTGCGAATATGATTTAGCAAAAGCATTTATAGATGCAGGAGGAGATCCTAAAATAGCGGTATTTAAAAACCTAAAACAAACAGACATAGAAGAATCTATAATTGCAATGGAAAAACTAATTAATGAATCACAAATAATAATGCTTCCAGGCGGATTTAGTGCAGGAGATGAACCAGATGGTTCTGGTAAATTTATAGCAACAGTATTTAGAAATCCACGATTAAAAGAAGCAATTCATAAACATTTAAATGAACAAGATGGATTAATATTGGGAATATGTAATGGATTCCAAGCATTAATAAAACTAGGACTAGTACCATTTGGAGAAATTGTAGAACCAACATCTGAAATGCCAACACTAACATATAATAACATAGCAAGACACCAATCAAAATTAGTAACAACAAAAGTAGTATCAAAATTATCACCATGGTTTAGCAAAGTAGACTTAGGAGAAGAATTTGTAATACCAATTTCACATGGAGAAGGAAAATTTGTAGCAAGCGAAAAAGTAATGCAGGAATTAATAAAAAATGGACAAGTAGCAACACAATATGTAGATGAAAAAGGAAACGCAACATACGACATAGATTACAATCCAAACGGTTCAGTATATGCAGTAGAAGGAATAACAAGCAAAGATGGTAGAATACTTGGAAAAATGGCACATTCAGAAAGAAGTTATAGAGGAAATATAATAAACGTACCAGGAAATATGGACCAAAAACTATTTGAATCAGGAATAGAATACTTTAAATAATTTATAAAAAAGATATTTTCAAAAGTAAAAATGAGGCACACATCGTATGCCTCATTTTTGTTAATTCCATATTTTATTTTACAACTATATTATAAATTTTATTTTTTACATAGATTTCTTTTACAACATTTTTTCCATCTAGTAAACTAGCAACAGCTTCGAGAGCCTTTGATTTTACACTTGATTCATCTTCATCTAAAGCAATTTTAATAGTTGCTTTTACTTTACCATTTATTTGAACAGGAATTTCCTTTTCACTATCTATTGTTTTAGCTTCATCATATTTAGGCCAGCTAGATTCGCAAATTGGCTTAAATCCTAATTGCTCATTTAGTTCCTCTGTAATATGAGGAGCAATAGGGTTTAATAAAGTTAATAACAAATGATAATCTTCTTTTGTTATTTTATCCTCAGCATCAAAGCTATTAGCTAAAATCATTAATGCAGATACAGCTGTGTTATAAGCCATTGTTGTTAAATCAGTTTGCACTTTTTTAATTGTTTTGTGAATAATAGGTTCTAATTTTTTAGAATAACCTTCGCCATCTGCAATTTTATCTTTTAAACGAATAACTTTGTCTATAAAACGTTTACAACCTCTTAGAGAATCTGTACTCCAAGGAGCATCTTGTGTATAGTCACCCATAAACATTTCATAAAGTCTTAAAGTGTCTGCACCATATTCGTTAACTATATCATCAGGATTAATAACATTTCCCTTGGATTTACTCATCTTTTCATTATTAGAACCTAAAACCATACCATGGCTAACACGAGTCCAAATCATTTCTTTTTTAGGAACTAAACCAATATTATATAGAAATTGAACCCAGAATCTTGCATATAGTAAATGTCTTGCAGTATGCTCCATTCCTCCATTATACCAGTCAACTTGTTTCCAATATTTCATAGCGTCCATAGAAGCAAATTCTTTATCATTATGAGGATCCATAAATCTTAAGAAATACCAGCTAGAACCAGCCCAGTTAGGCATTGTATCTGTCTCTCTTTTTGCTGGCCCACCACAATGAGGACAAGTTGTATTTACCCAATCGGTAATGTTTGCAAGAGGACTTTCTCCACTTTCAGTTGGTTCATATTCTGCAACATCTGGTAACAATAAAGGCAAATCTTCTTCCTTCATTGGTTGCCATCCACATTTCTCACAATAAATCATAGGAATAGGTTCTCCCCAGAATCTTTGACGAGAAAATACCCAATCTCTCATTTTATAATTATTTACTTTTCTAGCAATACCTTTTTCTACTAATTTATTTGTAATAGCCTCTTTAGCTTCTTCAACAGTAAGACCAGTAAATTCTTCTGAATTAATTAATTTACAACCTTTACCTAAATAATCTTGTTTCTCAAAAGCAGATTCACTAACATCTCTACCGTCAATAACTTGAATCATTTCCAAATTGTGCTCTACTGCATATTCAAAATCTCTTTGGTCATGAGAAGGAACAGCCATAACAGCCCCAGTTCCGTAGTCTCCTAGAACAAAGTCACCTAAAAATACAGGAACTTCTTTTCCATTAACAGGATTAATAGCCATAATTCCATCTACTCTGCAACCTGTTTTACCTTTATTTAGCTCTGTTCTATCCATAGCAGATTTTTTAGCAGTTTCTTTAATATATTCATTAACTTCCTCTTTATTTTTTACTCTAGGCATTAATTCTTTAATTAACTTGCCATCAGGAGCAATAACAAAAAATGTAATACCATAAACTGTTTCAATACAAGTTGTAAATACAGAAAATTTACCTCCACCAACAATTTGCACATCAAGTTCAACACCAGTAGATTTACCAATCCAGTTAATTTGACCAAGTTTTACTCTATCAGCAAAATTAGTATCATCTAAACCTTTTAATAAATCTTCTGCATAATCGCTCATTCTAAGCATCCATTGAGATTTTTCTTTTTGCTCAACTGTACTACCACATCTTTCACAAACTCCACCAGCTGCATCTTCATTAGATAAAACAGATTTACAAGTAGGGCACCAGTTTACAGGAATAGTATCTTTATATGCCATACCATGTTTATAAAATTGTAAGAATTGCCATTGAGTCCATTTATAATAATCTGGGTCAGTAGTAGAAAATTCACGAGACCAGTCAAAAGAAAAACCTAAATCCTTCATTTGTCCTTTAAAAGTATGAATATTTTCTTTTACAGCTTCCTTTGGGTGAATATGATTTTTAATAGCATATTGTTCAGCAGGAGCACCAAAAGCATCCCAGCCCATTGGATATAAAACATTATAACCTTGCATTCTTTTCATTCTAGCCAAAGCATCTTGAGCAGTATAGCTTCTAACATGCCCAACATGAAGACCCGCACCAGAAGGATAAGGAAATTCTACCAATATATAATATGGGTCCTTATTATCTCCAGTAATTGCTTTAAAACTTTGTTTTTCATCCCAATAATTTTGCCATTTTTTTTCTATTTCTTTATGATTATAATCCATAGCATATCTCCTCATTTCTATAAAATAAATGTTAAAAAAACTCTTAAAAGTGAAAGTTCCCTAAACAATATTGAAAAGATTATATAACAAAAATCAAAATAAATAAAGTAAAAACTATTAAAATTTGTAAATATCTGATATAATAGAGCAAACAATTTAGAAAGAAGGAAAAACATGAAAGCATTAATTACAGGAGCCTCATCAGGTTTAGGAAAAGAAATGGCAAAAATATTAAGCGAGCAAGAAATAGAATTAGTTTTAGTAGCAAGAGAACAACAAAAACTAGAAGAAGTACAAAAAGAACTAAAAACAAAAACACAAATAATATGCATGGATTTAAGCCTTGCGGAAAATTGTGTGGAATTATATAAACAGGTAGGAGATATAGATATATTAATAAACAATGCAGGATTTGGAACTTGTGGAGAATTTATAGAAACAGATTTAATAACAGAATTAAACATGATAAACACAAATGTGTGTGCAGTTCATACACTAACAAAACTATTCTTACAAGACATGTGCAAAAAAAATAGTGGATATATATTAAATGTAGCATCAATAGCAGGATTTATGCCAGGACCACACATGGCAACATACCATGCTACAAAAGCATATGTGTTAAAATTAACACAAAGCATTTACGAGGAATTAAGAAAAAGAAACTCGAATGTAAAAATAAGTGCACTATGTCCAGGGCCAATAAAAACACCATTTTTAGAAAAAGCAAACGTAGAATTTAAAACAAAAGTTATGACAAGTACAGAAGTTGCAAACTATGCAATAGACAAAATGTTTGAAGGAAAATATATGATATTACCAGGAGCAAACAACAAAATGATAAGATTTTTAAGCAAAATAGTACCAGACAAAACAATAGGAAAAATAGTGTACAACATGGAAACAAAAAGAAAATAAAGGAGGTACAGTATATGAAAATAGGCCTAGCATTAGCGGGAGGCGGAATAAGAGGCGCAGCACATATAGGCGCAATAAAAGCACTAGAAGAAAACGGAATAGAAATAGAAGCAATAGGTGGAACATCAGCAGGAAGTATAGTGGCTGCCTTATATGCAATGGGATATAAAACAGATGAGATAATAAAATTATTTAGAGAATTTTCTAGTCAGGTTTTATCTTTAAGCCCTAGATATATATGGGAATCTATTAAAGCCACAAGAGATATAAAATTAGGTGGAATAACAACTAGTGAAAACATAGAAAAAGTAGTTGAGCAAGCAGCTAAAAAGAAAAATGTAAAAAACATAAAAGACTTAAAAATGCCAATCACTATTCCAGCAACAGACTTAATCTCAAACAAAGAAATAATATTCACAAATAACGAAAATTTAAAAGGTGAAGAGTACATACACGACATAGAAATTGGCAAAGCCGTAAGGGCGAGCTCAACTTTCCCGGGAATGTATGCTCCGTTTGAACACGAAAAATATCAATTTGTAGATGGGGGAATATTTTCAAACCTACCAGTAAAAGAAACAAAAGAATTGGGAATAGACAAAGTTCTTGCATTACGTTTTAAACTAAAAAGCCCAAGAAAGCAAAAAACAATATATAATATAACAATGCAATCATTGGACCTAATGACAGAAAACCTAATAAAAGAATCTGTTAATGCAAGCACATCTGTTTTAGAAATAGACTTAAGAGAAGTAAAACCATTTAATATAAAAAAATTGGAGTTTTGCTATAAAGAAGGATATTTACAAACATTAGACAATATATTAAGAATAAAAAGAGAACTTGCAGGTTAATTATTAACTAAATAATACAAAAAACAGGAGTTAAAGATATTAATAATTCCTGTTTTTCTTTTCTCTTTTTTTAATTGAAATATGCTTTTTACTAATATTTCCAAAAACACCTACAAAACTTGAAAAAAGTGAGAAAAACCACTTGAAAAAGTTTACATAACCGTATATAATATATATGTATAAAATTATCATAGCGAAATTACGTTTAATTACAAAAATGTCATGAAAATGTAATTTTTCAAAAATTCTTTTTAATCTATTAGTTTCCGTAAACAAATTTTAAAAGGATGTAGAATTTGAACAATTAAATAAAAAAAACGTATATTGACATTAATTGCAAAAAATGTGAGAATAATGCTATATAAATATAAGAAGATAAAGAGAAAAATACTAAAATAAAATCAGGAGGAAAAAAACATGTTTAAAAATCTAAAAAAATCAAATGATGGAAAAATTAGTACAAAAGTTTTAGCAACATTTTTAGTTTTAACTTTAACTTTTTCAAATTTTGCACTACTTCGGATCATATTTGGGAAGTGGTTTAATTTCATATGCAGCAAATGAACAAAATCAAATTACATTTAATGCCCAAATACTAGATAGCGAAGGAAAGGAAGTAAAAGAAGCAGACATAACGTCTGAATTAAATTTACATTTAAGCATAGCGGTAAAGGAAGGTAATTTAAAAAATGTAAATCTAGACTTAAGCAACTGCAACTTTAAGTTAAAAGATGAAAGCGGAATAGATCAAATAAATGCAGGAGAAACTAAAGAATTAGATTTTAAAATAGTAGCAAGAAATGATGACCAATTTAAATTGGATTTATTAAACATGGAAAGTAAAATAAAATTAACAGGAACATATTCGAACGATAATAAAACAGAAGAAGTAAATAAAGAAAAAACAGTTTCAGTAAAATGGAATTCTTCAAATCTTACTTCAATGACTGAAGAAGAAATAAAAGAAACAAAAGTATTAAGTACAGAAATTATAACAAATAAAACATATACAATAGATGGAGAAGAAAAAAGAGTAATACAAGTAAAAGTAAAATCAGGAATAAAAGATAATATCTATCCAATAGAAAGAACTTTAATAACATTAGAGCCAATACAAATTGGAGAAATTTCAGAAAATGAAGAATTTATAAAAGAAAGCGATATTAAAGCAGAAGAAACAAGCGTTTCTGCATATTCAACAATGGGAACAAACGGAAAAGATGGATCAGTAAATTTTGGAACAGTAGAAGAAAATAAATTAGGTTCATGGCAATATGATAGCGAAAGTGGAAAAACAACAATATTAGTAAACAACCCAAAAGATGAAAATAATAATGTGGTATGGGCAAAAAATTCAATAGATGAATTTGTAGTTACATATATATTTAAAAATGAAGACATAAAAGATGCAAAAGCAATAAGAACAGAAATAAAAAGCGAAATAAAGCTTTATACAGAAGAAGGAGAACACACAAAAACAGCTAGCCAAAGTATAACAAATTCAGAAAAAGCTATGCTAATAGAATTAAATGTGCAAAATCCAACAGAATTAAGTAAAAAGAATATTCAAAAAGGAAAAGATTTTAACGAAACTTTTGAATTAAATATAAGTAACTCAAAAATAGTAGAAAGTATATTATTAGCATCTGAATTAGATACATTAAACATATCAGATTCAGAAGCTACAGAACCAGCTACATATTATAAAACTGTATATGTAAATAAAGAAGATTTTATAAACATATTAGGTGAAGAAGGCTTAATAGAGTTAATAGACATAAATAAAGAAGAAGTAGTTGGAACAATAACAAAAGACAGCGTGTCAGAAAGCAATCCAGAAATACTTACAATAGAATATACAGAAGATGTAAGCAGAATAGGAGTTTTAATTAGCAAACCTATTAAAGGTGGAAAATTAAGTATAATAAATAGTAAAACTTTAGATATTTCAAGTGTAGAAGAATATGTAGCAAAAGTAGATGAAATAAATTTATTAACAATAAATGCAATAGGAGCAATAGGTAGCATATATGAAACACCAATAGTTTTAAAAGAAATTGCTTTGTTAGAACCAAAAACAAATGTTGAATTGGGATTAGATTTGGGAATAGACAAAACAACTTTACCAGTAGGAGAAGAAAACAAAGTTGACTTTACAGTTACACTACATACAAGCAAAGAAACAGACAAACTATTTAATAATCCAACAGTACAAATAGAATTACCAGAACAAGTAAAAGAAGCATCAATAGTAGAAAACACAGAAGGAATATCAAATGCTAATGGATTAGAATTAAATGGTATAACAATAAACAATAATATAATAGAAGTAAAATTAACAGGAAATCAAGGAGAATACGTAGACTATAACGGACAAGATACAACAATAACATTTTCTGCGAACCTAAAAACACCAGAATTACAACCAACAACTACAGGTGATATTAAATTAACAGTAGTAAATGGAGAAGAAAAAATAGAAGATTCAAAACAAGTAACATTCTCTGCAGAAAAAGGAATAATACTTGCAAACAGCATATCAAATTATAATGGAGAAGAACCTGAAATATTAGCAATAAAAGAAAACAGCAAAACAGGTTTATTAAGCGAGGAAAAATCAGCAATAGCACAAGTTAAAGGAACAATAATAAACAACACAGAAAAAGATCTGGAAAATGTAGTTGTAGTAGGAAACTTCGCAGGAGAAGGCTCTACAATAACACCTATACTAAAAGAACAAATATCAGTAGAAAATGCAACAGTAGAATATTCAGCAGATGGACAAACCGTAGAATATTCAGCAGATGGACAAACCTGGGAAGCATATAATGCAGAAAAAGCAAGCACATACAAAAACTACAAAATCACATTTGCAAAATTAGCAGATAAATCAATAACAACATTTACATATAAAATAGAAATACCAGAAAATTTAGGCGCAAACAAATCTATGAATAGCACATATGATATAAAAATAGAAGACAAAGTAACACAAACAGCAGCAGCTATAACACTAGAAACACCACAAAAAATAGAAATAGAAGTATCTGCAAAAGCAATAAGTGATACTGTATATGAAGAACAAGAAATTACATTTACAGTAGATGTAACAAACAAATCAAATGTTACAGCTAAAAATGTAAGCTTAGAAGCAAGCCTTCCAGAAGAATTAGGATTAGTATCAAAACCAGAAAACTTTGATATAGAAGCTGGAAAAACAGTAACAAAAACAATAACAGCAAAAGTAAAAGCATTACCAGAAGAAACAAAACAAAAAGATATTACAACAACAATAAAAGCAATACCAAATGGCAAAGAAGATCAAGCAAAAACAGTAGAAGTAAAAAATGTAGTAAAACAAGCATTAATAAAAGCAACAATAGAAGATGCATATAGTGATGGAGCAGAATTTATTTACGAAGGAGGACAACTAGGATATAAAACAACAATAACAAATGTATCTGACGAAACTTTAACAAATGTTGTTATTACAAGCAAATTGCCAGAAGGAACAAAGTTGGATACAAAAGAAATTGGAGTCTATAAATATGAAGCAACAGAAGATCCAGATATGATGAAAGTAGAAAAAATAGATATAGACATAAAAGAGAGTGAGGAAAACGGAAGCATAATATATATCATACCTAAATTGGAAAAAGGGCAGATAATAAATATAGAAATAAAAATGAAAGCTGATAAGCTAGATAAAAATGTATATGAAAAGGAAATATCATATAATGAAGTGATTTCAATAAATGAAATGGAGGATTACACTTTAAGAAAAGACGATATAATTATAAAACCAAATTATGAAATTAGTTTTTCATCAGAAAACTTAACAGACTCTTCAAGAAATACATATGTTAATCCCGGAGATGAGATTAGTTATACTTTAAATATTAAAAATAAAACTAGATTTACTCAAGATATTGAAATTAATATTAGTGAAATTACAGGATTAAAACAATTAACTAAAGTAGAAGAAGCTATTTCAATAGGAAATAGTTATGCTATAAAAAAAGAAATAAAACCAGAAGAGACATATAGGCTAGATATAAAAGGAATTGCAAATGATGCTAAAGAAGAAGACTCTATAATAAATTTTAAAGCTATTATTTCACAAATTATACAAGATAGGGAAGGAATATCAGAAACTAGAGAAATTGTATTAAAGGAAGAAACAACAGAGTACAGAATAAAAGGAACTAAAATAGATGAGCCAGATAAACCAGTAGATCCAGACAAACCGGATACACCAACAGATAAAACATATAGCATTTCTGGTACAGCATGGCTTGATGAGAACGAAGACGGAATAAAAGATGAAAAAGAAAAATTATTAAAAGGTATTTTAGTAAAAATAAAACAAATTAACAAAGATAATGTTGCAGAATACCTAAAAGGTGAAGATGGAAAAGAGATAACAGCAATAACAGATAATGATGGTAAATATGAATTTAAAGACTTAAAGACTGGAAAATACATAATAGAATTTGAATACAACACAAAAACATATAAGCTTACACCAGTAACAAATAAAGATTCTGTACCAACTGCACCTACAACAAGCGAAGGAACAACAGTAAAAACAGATACACTTAATGTAACAAATGAAAATATAGAAAACATTAATATAGGTTTAGTGCTAAATTCAAAATTTGATTTAGAATTAAACAAATATATTACAAAAGTAACTGTTCAAAACAACAGTGGAACAACAGAATACAATTATAATAATGAACAATTAGCAAAAGTAGAAATAAAAGCAAAACAAATGGCAAGCTCAACAGTACTTGTAGAATATCAAATAGAAGTTAAAAATAATGGGGCAGTTCCAGGAACAGCAACTGTAATTGCAGACTATTTACCAAAAGGACTAAAATTTAATTCAGAAATGAATACAAATTGGTATCAGGGAACAGACGGAAACTTGTATACAGAAGAATTAAAAGACATAATGTTAAAACCAGGAGAATCAAAACAAGTTAAATTAGTTTTAACTAAAGCAATGACATCAAATAGTACAGGCACATTTACAAATGCAGCAGAAATATATGAAGATAAAAACGACTTTGGACTAGTAGATACAAACTCTACACCAGCAAACAAAGAACAAAAAGAGAATGATTACAGCACAGCAGAATTAATTATAAGTACAGCAACAGGTAGTCCAGTAATGTATATTGGAATAGTAATAACAAGTATGATTATATTAGGTGGCGGAATATACCTAATAAATAAAAAAGTAATACTTAGAAAGAATATATAGGAAAGGAGGTATGTGAAAATGAAAAATAAAGAATACACTAAAATATATAAAAGAATAATATTAATAGTTTTTTCACTACTAGCTTTCTTGTTATTAATACTTGTTAACAACAATACATATGCTGCTGTTGATATGACAAATTATAGAGAAAAATTAAATAATTCAACATATTATCATGTAGAGCAAAGAGATTTATGGAAAAATGAATACATTTATTGTATTGATCCAAATAGAATAGTGTATGAAGGGGATTATAAGGTATCAGCTAGTTTTGAAGTCGATAGCAAAAATGGAAAATATGCAACTAGCGATAGACAAGGAATACAAGCATGGATATTGGCAAATGATGGTATACTTGGATATTTCAAATATAATTTAACAACACAAACATATGAGCAATATTTAAAAACTTCTGTGGGACAACACTTAATGTGGATGTCAATGGGAACTCCTTGTTCAAGAATACCATACAAGAATTTTACCTACAATGGGAAAACATGGAAACAATGGCACTATTATGATACAGATGGAAATGACCAAGGATACCAAGGAGGAAATTCAATTCAAGAAATAAATGGAGTTAGAGCATGGGGAACACTACCATATAGTGTGGAGGATGAATGGAGTAGAATCGTTGGTGATCCTGCTGATAGTGAAAACACCCCAGGTTATTTGAATTTGCTTAATTATTTTAAAAAGAGAACAAATATAGAGAAAAAAAATTCGGATAAAATAAAAGTTGAATATGATATTTCTAAAACAGATTTAAAAGGGGCATCATATTCATATGTATCTGAAATATTCTCAAATTTTGATTGGGGAAAAGACTATATCATAATTGGACCAATTAGCTTTAATGCTGCCACAGGAGATTGGCTAAAAAATATAGAGATAGACTATACAAAGAATGGAAAAAAATATTATAATCAAGCTCCTTCAATAAATAATGATGACATTAAGGCATTCGAAAAAGTAAAAAGTAATGGAGAATATAGTGGATTTCATGAAGTAACTAAAGAAGATTTTTTGAAAATTCAAGAAACTATTACATCGCATGGATATGCAGGTATACTTGATTATGGTGTAATATATGGTAGAGATAGCGAGCCAGAAATATATTTATGTATAAAAAAGGATGCAGGAATAACATCTATTGATAATATTAAAATAACAGTTGCAAGAGGAGAAATTAAGGCTTGGTGGTATGAGTTAAAATTAAGTGGACAACAAACATTACTATATGGTGATGGAAATGTAACATTTGAAAATACAAATTTAAATTTTAAATCCGAACCTCTTATCCCACCTGTTCAAGTTGAACTAAATAAAGTAGACACTGCTAAAGCAGCAGTTGAAGGAGCTCAATTTAGTATAACATATAGCAATGGATTAAAAGGAGAAACAAAAACAGTTGGAAAAGATGGAAAAATAACATTTTCACAAATACAACCAACCAGTCCAGATGAATTTACTGCAACAATAACAGAAACATATACACCTGCAGGATACAAACCACTAGATAAACCTATTATATTGACATTTACATATGATCAAAACAATGCAATATGGAAAGTTACAAAAACAAGCGGACCAAGCGAAAAAGTAGAAATAGGAACAGTAAGTAAAGATAGTAAAAGTGGAATAAATAAAATTCCAGTAACAGTAGAAAACAAATCTATAATAGAAAAATTAACATTATCAAAAACTTCATCAGTAGGTGGAGGAAAGGTTGAAAAAGCAAAATTTAAATTAACATTAACAAATGTTGCAAGTATAAAGAACCATCAAATACCAGAAGCAGGGGAAGTAACAATAATTGAAACAACAAATTCAGATGGAAATCTTGTGTTAGAAGACATTGAAATAAAAAATTTAAATGAACCAGTAGTAATTACAATAGAAGAAACAGAAGCACCAGTAGGCTATAAGAAAATAGATGGAGAAATAACAGTCAAACTAAAAAGAGAAGGAAACACTTATACTGTAAGTGAAACTAAAAAAGATAATACTGTTACTGATGATGAGTTTGAAGCAGGAAAAGTAACATTAAAAAATCACGAATTAGAATTAGACATTCAAGATATTCCTGTAATGAACCTAGGCGGAATAGTTTGGTATGAAGGTGAAATAATAGACAAAGATCCTACACATGCTGAAGCAGAAAGAAAGCCATTAGAAACAGTAAAAGTAAGTTTATATAAGGGTAATAATAAAAATGCAGTTGCAGATACAACTTCATCAGATGGAACTGGAACAGCAACATATACAAATAATAAAGGCGAAAAAATAACAGAAAATCTAGCAAAAGGTGAGTATATGTTCACAGATATACCAGCTGGCGATGACTATTACGTAGTATTTGAATATGATGGAATCGAATACCAAGCAATAACAAACAGCAAAGAACAAGCATATATGTCAACAACAAAAAAAGACTCAAAAATAGAAAAAGAGCCTAATAGAGATGAATTTAATACAGCAACAACAACAATATCTGGCAGTGGTAAAGAGGGTGAAAGTATAACTAATGCTGGATGGATTATAAAATATGATTTAGATAATAACAGTACACCTAACAAAGCAATATATAAGGCAACATATAAAAATGAAGAAGATATGAAAAATAATATTCAACAATATGTAAAAGGACAAACATATACATATTTAAAAAATACAGCAGATTGGATGGGTACATGGAACACAGATGGAACAATAAACAAATCTCATTATGCATTTGATATAAACTGTGGATTAAACAAAAAATTCTTTGACTTAAGTTTAGGAACAGATGTAAAAGAGGCAACAGTAAAAATAAATGGTAACCAAACAACATATACGTATGACCAAATACTAGATGGAAAGTTAGATGAAAAGTTAAATAAATCAAGCAATTCTCCAATAGAGTATAACTTATATTTAGCTCATTCAGACTATAATTATAGAATTACAGATTATAAAGTACCGGGAGATCCAAATGGAGAACCAATAGAAAATAAATATGATGAAACAACAAAAGAAAATTTTGGAAAAATAAAAGACAACAAAAATAACACAGAACTAGAAGTATATGTTACATATAAATTAGCACTAAAAAATCAAAGTACACAATATGATGCAAAAGTAAACTTGGTGGAATATCATTTTGATGATAAGTATGCCTTCTTACAAGAAAAGAATAAAAACATAAAATTAACAGAAGGAACAAATCTAGAGAATAGAGTGTTAATGATTGATACAAGTGACCTTCAAATAAATGGTGGAGAAACAAAACCATTATATTTAACATTTAAAGTATTACCAGACGAAAATGGAAATAAGTGTGTGCTTGGTGAAGACTATTTGAATCAAGCAGAAATAGTATCATACACGACTGGTGGTGGACTTGTAGATGAAGACTCGGCACCAGGAAATGCTTTCTTAGATCAAAACAACGTAAGATATGAGGACGATACAGACGAAGCAAACGGAATAAAAATAAAATTAAAAGACAATGCAGAAAGAAGTATTTCTGGAAAAGTATTTGAAGATTCTGATAAAAATTCAACACAAAATGGTGAAAAACAAGCTGTTAATGATGTAATCGTTCAACTTATAGAACTTGTAGAAATCAATAATAAACAATATGAATACATTTGGCAAGAAACAGTAGCTGGAAGCAATACAGTAAAAACGACAGATAGAAATGGATATCCAGGGAAAATATATGAATATAAAAAATCTGATCATGAAAACCCTTCAGGAAAAATGGTAGAACAAGAGATTAATGGTGAAACTGGATATTGTATATATGTTGATGGAACTAATAGTGATGGACAATATAAATTTGTAAATATTATTCCAGGTAACTACATTGTAAGATTTATATATGGCGATGGAAGAACTTATGATATAACAGAAAATACATTAAAATATAACGGTGAAGACTACAAATCTACATATGTTGATTATAATTATAATGCAGAATGGTATAATACAAATACTTTAGATGGAGTAAATTCAAAAGCAGTAGATAACGAAGCAAGAAGATTAAAAGTAATGAGCTATGCAGTAGATGTGGATGGGAATAAAGGTAAAACTTTAAATGCATTGAATAATATTACAGATACAAGTAAACAAGCTGAAATAATTAATGCTTATAAAAATTTGAAAAAAATAGGAGAAGCAGAAGCGGTTCAATGGAATGATGTTCAAAAGGATGTATTAGCGAACACTTGGATGTGTGCAGAAACGCTAAAAATAAAAGTACCGGTAGACCCATCAGTATTAGTAAATGAGAATGGAGAAAAAGAAGAGAAACTATCAATTACAGAAAATTCAACATCAGTAAAAAAAGCAGATTCTCAATACAAAGTGACATTTGACAACGTGAACTTGGGATTAATGGAAAGACCAAAAACAAAATTAGTACTAGAAAAACATATAACAGGTTTAACAGTAAAACCAGTAGCAAGTGGAGTAAACTTAATAGCAAATGCAACAGCAGATATTAATAAAATTCTTGACCAAGGTGAAGGCGATCAAATACAATTAGAAGGACAAAGAGATGGATTATCTGCAACAAAATCAGGAAGAACAAACAGAGGATTATGGTACTTACAAACAGATACAACAGAATTAGCTCAAGGTGCAGACGCATATATAACATATACTTATGTTATAAAAAATGAAGGCGACGGGGATTACTTAAATAATGTCTTAGTTGATCTTTATGAAAAATTAAATGCAGATGAATATAAGCAGAAACTTGAAGAGTTTGAAGCTGGCGTAAAGAATGCTAAGAAAGATAGTACATCAGAAGAATACAAAAAAGGACAACAATATAAAAACGGAACATACATCTCGGATTTCTATTATACAGGAACAAAAGGTGAAAATGATAAAGAAGTTTTAGCATCAGTAGAGCAAATCCAAGAAGCATTAAACCCAAAAGTAAAATTCGTAAACAGCACAACAGACTTTACTAAAGCTGATAGAAATGTTGGTAATAAGTATCCTTACTATAATAGAGACGGAGAATTACAAGAAAATAATAACAACATTAAAGAAATAATAACAAGCAAAGAAGAAACAAGCAAAAAATTATTGCAGACAGGTAAAACATTAAAAGAAATAAATGATAAGAATGAGAAAAAAGACTTTATTAATAATACTATGGATACATCTAAAAAACTTGTAGTTTCAGTAGGTTTATCAGCATCAGAAATAGAAAATGATGGAGTATACGATAGCTATATAGCACAAGTAACACACTACACAAATGCAGCAGGAAGAAGAGACCAAAGTACACCAGCAAACCTAAGCTATGTACATAGTTATGACACAAATAAAACACTAAAAGACTATAACGAAGAAGACGAATTCTGGGCTGAGACATTTAGAATTACAAAGCCAACAGGTGAAGATAAAATAACACCAGTACAAATAGCAATAATAACAATATCAGCAGTAGCAGTACTAGGAGTAGGAATTATCTTAATAAAAAAATTTGTACTTAAAAAATAATAACTAATAAAAACCAATAAAAGGCCAAAACCTTTTATTGGTTTTTACATTTTACAATTTATTTTACAAAATAAAAGGAAAAAAATGTCAAATATAGAATAATATAAATACAGGATGATAATTTGCAAAATCTAAAAAATCTCGGAAAATTCTTTCCAAAAAATTTCCAAATTATTAAATATGGAGGTGATAAAATATTAATTGAATAATAAACCATTACAAAGAAAGAACGTAAGATTAAAGCATTATGATTATTCATTAGAAGGTTATTATTTTATAACAATATGTACAAAGAACAGAAAAGAGATATTAGGAAAAATAAATGTAGGGGTCGCACTCCTGGGCGACCCAAATAAAATAAATTTAACAAAAGCAGGAAACACTGTAAAAAAGCATATAAATAATTGTAATAAAATATCTGATAATATATTTATAGATGAATATGTAATAATGCCAAATCATATACATTTTAT
>OLXY01000253.1_pt1 | contig 32457 bp, 29 predicted proteins | sample 1644221 | NCBI WGS metagenome assembly OLXY01 (sample SAMEA103958121, study PRJEB25191) | human gut metagenome | reverse complement strand
TTAAAAAAGTTTTATATTTATTTATACTACATCATAAAAAAAACTAAAGCACAAAAATACGCTCTAGCTTCAATACCCTTTGTTATTTCATTACTTTTTGGAATATAAACATTCCATCTCCACCATCACCAATAAACCCTTCTTCGTTAATCTCTCTTTCATATTTAACTATATGGAACTTACATTTATTAACATAAAAGTGGATATTTATTTTCTCAAACCATGGTGTACAAGTTTCCCACATAATTGTATCTGGATGTAGTTTTTCTATTTCATTCCAAATCATTTTACCTATACCTTTTGCTTGTATTCCATATTTAACATATAAAAGATGCAAATCATTATGTTTTGTTTCTTCATTTATTACAACTACAGCTCCACCAACTATTTTATTATCTACTACAGCTTTATAAGCAATAGAGCCTTTAATATTAAGGGACTCATCTATATCTTTTTCTGGAAGAATTGTTCCATCAGTTTTTCCATAATTTTCTTCAAAACCTATTTGGAATGCTTCCTGCATGTCTTTTTTAAATATTGGTAAATCTTCTTTATTTAATAATTCTAACTTAAAATTCATGTTTGTTACTCTCACTTGTTTTATAAATTCTATTTTATATGATATTTATATTATACACCAAAATCTACTTTATTTTCATCATTATCTCTTATAGGTTTGAGTCACATCGGAACTAAAGGTTCGAATCCCGTAAGTTAATGGTTCAAGTCCGTTCTTATGAAAATAAATATTCTCGTCTTTCCAAATCACATGCTTATCGCTTGTTTCAACTTCAAAGAAATACTTGACAATTCCCAAATCCATTTTGGCATAAGAGACTCTCTTTGTATTTACTGACACTTAATTATCAGAGTTTAAAACAAAAAGATTTTTAGTTTAGTATTTCTTCGCAATATGATTTTAATTCAGGAATACTTTCTATAGCTGTATTCCATACAATTTCTAAATTAATTGTATCATATCCATGTACTATTTTATTTCTCATTCCTATAATTTGTTTCCATGGTATCTTATTATATTCTTTCATAAATTCTAAAGACAAACCATTAGCTAATTCACCAATTTGAAATAAATTAAAACATACCACTTCTTTAACGTCATCATTTCTTGAGAACTCTGCTTCCGTAATATTTGATACTTTGGAAGTTACACGACTACATCTTTTAATAATTTGTAATAATATACCCTTATCTTTAACTCCTAACATAATTTAATCATATCCTCTATAATCTGCATTTTAAAATAGTCATCAATATAAGATGAATCAAAAACAATATCTACTTTCTTATTTAAAGCTTTTTCTAATTCATCTTCGAGTAATCCTTGGTCTATAAATGTTTTAATATTTCCTTTATTACAATATATATCAATATCACTTGATTCTTTTGCTTCTCCCCTTGCATATGATCCAAATAAATAAATTTCATTAATGCCATATTTATTAAGAATAGGTTTGATTATAGTTTTAATTTCTTTAATTGTATATATAGATTTGTTTAAATCAGTATTAATTAATGATACTATATAAGCATTTCTATTCTCAATATTATCCAAATATTTTATTATATTAGCATCTGACTTCTTTACTCTAAATTGATACATTTTATAACTATTCTTATTAAAATTAGAAATGTATTCATTTTGGTTGAATGACATATTATCACCTCTTACATACATATGATATCATATGTTTTTAAATTTGTCAAGTCTTTACAGTACAATTTTCTCGTTTAAATTTAAAAAATAATTTAAACGTTCATCTGCATCTACTGAAAAAAACTTAATAAATTATTTGCATATAATTCAATATCTGAATCTGATAAATTCAAATAATCTCCGGTATCAACATCAATAAACTTATTATTCTTTTTTCCATAATAATTAGATGGACCAGCATAATACTTTCTAGAATCAATATTTGAATAATCTAAATCAAATTCATATGAATATTCCATCATTTCCAATGTAGTTATATAATAAATTACATATCCTAAACCTTCAAAATCAACATAAACATACTCTGGTGAATCATTAAAATTATATAAATACTCTATACTATTAATTTCAACGTTGCCAAATATTTTGATTGCTTCTTCAATAAAAAGTTCTTGTTCATCTTCTTATATATTCAATGTATGGGCATTTACTTTTGTTCTAATATTTACAAATATAAATGTCAAAACCAAAGTAAAAATCATCAATAATTTTATCAAACTTTATTTCAAGTTCTTTTGCTACTAAGTGATTAGCTATCCTTTTTGCTAGTGCATCTAACTTCATTGCTTTTCATACCCCATAATAATGTAATAAAGAACTCCACTATTGATGGAGTCCTGTTTTACAAAGTTTAGTTTCTTTAATATTATCAAGTTTATTTGTTTCTATAATCACATGCCAACCAGCCATATCACAAGTTGCATAATCACTATCACAAGTGGTCTTGATACTCACAGTTAGTGTACCTATTTTATTTACACTATAACCATCATATTTATGTCTATAACTACCACTATTTTCTTCTAAAATTACAATAATTATTGAACTATTTTTAAAGTAATCTTCATCATATTTTTCTATAGCATTGGCAAAACCAATTGTACTATCACTTGCTATTTTCTCACGAGGCCCTAAACTAAATTTTTTTAGATTAACATTGTAATATTCCAGTAATTCTTTATGTGAATTAACTGTTATTACACCTTCTGAATTTTCAACCCAATTAGTTTTTATAAATTGAATATTATCATTACTAGTAGAAAAACCACTTGTAAATAATAATGCACTAAACAGACTTAATACAATCGATATTTTAAATAATATTTTCATTGAATGTCCCCCACTACTATAATTATATCATTTTTTCGGTTAATTTACAAGATAAACGAATAATTTCATCTTGCTTAGGATTTTTAAAAATGTAAAAAGAGTTTTTGGCAGGTAATTTTTTTTAATTAAGTAGTTATTATTTTAACATTTTTGACCGACTTAATGTGTAAGATAATCTATTTGAATACAAATTGTGTACACTCCTTAAAAAATGCGTACAGTTGAAAAAAGCTAGAAGAATTAGTTCATAGCTCCTCTAGCTCTTTTATTGATATTTGATTTTTTCTAATTGCTGCACTTTATTTTTTCTTGGTGAACAATGCTTTGATTTTTGCTCCGAGATTTTTGAAGAAGTTTCCGATAGCAGTGAAGCCTTTCTTCAAAGCAACGCCCAAATCTGCAAAGGTCTTTTTCCTGACTGCGAACCAGAAGATTGCAAATCCGCCGATTCCTGCGACCGCTACTGAACCGATTACGATACCTGCAATTTGTCCGCCCGAAAGTCCTTTCTTTGCCGCGGGAGCATCTTCATACACAGCCGTAAGAGTTGTTGCGCCCGTGACGGTGAAGGTATAGGTGGCATCCGTGCTGACGATATTGCCGCTCGCGTCTCTCCATCCCTTAAAGGTCTTCCCTTCTTCGGGGGCGTTTGCCGTGATGGTGACCGTTTCTCCTTCGGTATAGTTGCCCGTGCCGTTACCGCCAGTGACGGTCACCGGTACTTGCGCGGGTTCTCCCGTCGCGGGAATGCTCTCGACCTGTTTATAGCCGCAAACGGAACATTCGCGCTCCTTTTCGCCTGCAACGCCCGCTTGAGGTTGAACGGTAACCGTCCACGCACCGTACGTATGCGCCGCAACGCCGAGTTTTTCGGTACAACCCGTACACTGATGCCAGTGTTCGTCTGGATTTTTCAGCCATTCTTCTCCCGCCGTATGTGTGGTATGACCGAGCGCGGGGGTAATGATATATCCGCAGACGGTACATTTGACGGCTTCGGTTTCGGTCGCAGCCGTGCGGTCGGGCACGTGGGGAGCGACGTCCACTTCTTCACCGCAAGCACAAACGTGCCAGTGTCTTGTGTCGTCTTTTTGCCAGGTCGCCTCGGTTGCGGAGTGCAACTCGAAGTTGGACTGTATCGTCACGTTTGTCGTGGACACGGTAAAGTCGGTTGAAGTTGCGGCGTTGTTTGCAAAGTCGCCTTCGCCCGTTTTTGTCCAGCCTGTGAAGTGATAACCTGCGGGTGCGTCGATTGCCGTAAGGCTGACGGTTTCTCCTGCCTTTTTGTAAAGGTCTTCGGTATTTGTGCCTTGCTTGATCGTCACTTTGGAATAGATCTCCAACGTCTTGGTTGCAACCTTTTCGGGATCTCCGTTGGCAACGGCTTTTATGGTGAGAGCGGAAGAGGTTTCGTTTGCGGCAATGGTGAGAACGCCGTCGCTTGAAATGCTCGTGCCTGCCGAGCCGCCTATGACGCTCCATGTGACCGTGTTGTTAAACGCGCCGGTGCCCGAAACGGTTGCTTTGAAGGTGTACGCGCCGTCTCTGACAATGGTGGTGTCGCCCGATGCAAAATCAACCTGAACGTCCGTCACGGCGACGGGGATGGTGGTGTCCTGCGCAACGAGAACGATTCTGCGCAAGGGCGAACCGCCGAGAGTGGTTACCGCCGACAATCCGGTTGCATTTCCGTTAACCGTAAACGTGGACCAATACTTGCTATCCATCTCATGGTAAACATAAGAACCGACTGCTTCAAACTCGATTTCAATCGCATACTCGTGCCCCGCGATAAACTTGCTGTCTTTGGGATATTGTCCGCTGGCGGTGTTCAAAGCGTTATCCGTGAGATCGAACACGCGCCAGAGCGCAACCGTGTATTTGGACGGGTCAAGCGACGCAAAGACAAGGTCGTTTGCCGTCAACTGGTCGGTGATTGCGGCAGGGGTCATGTTTGCTTGACTTACTCTTATGTACTTGCCTGCGGGGATAACTGTGCCTTCTTCTGCCAAGGCGCCGCACACCGAGCAGTATTTGTCGCCGGTGTATCCGTCCGTATCGAAGGTGGCTTCAACTGCATTCTTCAACTCGCCGTTGGTATCGTGCGAAACTTCATTTCCATGAACTGCACATCCCGTGTCTTTGCAGGGATTCCAGTGTTTTGTCGTGTCGTATTCCCACGTGGAAGTGTCAAAGTCATGCTCTGTAACGACAAACTTGACGGTTGCGGTTGCTTCCACGCTCGATCCGCCGTACTTGGAATATTCAGGTGTTCCGCTGAACTTTATCGTGACGACGTATGTGCCCACGGCCAAACCGCTGTTGGGCTTTACGCTCCACGACTTAATATTCTCCATGCCCGCTCCGACGGAATAGGGGTTAGCATAGTAATTTAACGTGAAAGAACTTGCGTTTTCCCCTTCGAGAGTAATGGAATTAAGGTCGCAGTTGATTTTCCCCGTACCCGTGTTGACAACGCGTAAGGGAACTTGCGTGACCGGAGAATATCCCACTCTCACCGTGCCGAAATCCACGGGATCAACGGTTGCGCTGTACGTGGGGGCGGCAACCTCGCCGATATTTACGGTGATGGTCTTCGAGTATCCGTATTTGTCCTTCACCCTGACGGTGATTTCCGTGGCTTCACTTACGCCTCTGATCGTAGGAGCGACATATATTTTATTAAAATTGGATTCGGTCGAAACAATGCCGACGCCGTTTTTATTCCCGTCTGCCGCGCTCACGACAGAAAAGACGTATTCTCCGCTGCCGCCGCTTGCCGAAAGCGCAATCGAAGAATAGCCGGCGTCACCGCCGTAAACGGTGGCGGGAACGTCGTACTCTGCCTTGTCTTCAAACGTAAGGGGCGTTGCGATTTTGTTGTAAGAGTAATTTTTGAAACTTACGCCATTGGCGCACTTATCCCAAACGTGGACGAGGCAGTCGTCGTTTTCAAAATATTGTTCGCCTGTCAGCGATTTTGTCCAGGAAGAAATCATTTCAGCGCCGTTGGCAACAAGTGGAAACGCGGTCAGCGACGAGCCCGAACTTCCGGGGCATACGGAAGTGATCGTTGCTTTTTTTCCAATCAAGCAGGTTGTGTACGAAGAATACGTAAATACGTCTCTCCATGTGTTGTTAGCCGCACCCGAGCCCGTATATTCCATTTTGATATCAACCGTGCCGTTGAGAGCAACGTTGCCTTTGACGAAAATGCCGTACGTCTGATAATCTTTGTCGCACTTCAGGTCGATATTGAGCGTGGCGTTCTCGCCCACGGTCACGTTGCCCGAACCGATGTCGTCCGTCTTCATGTAAATTGCGTCAACCGAACCGTTTTTTTCTGCCACTTCGCCGTAAACTCTTACGGTGACGGTGCAACTTTCGTCAAACGTCAGATTGCCGTTGTTTTTAGAACTGCTTTCGCCTTCCATTAAAATACCATGCATATACACTTGGTTTGATGCTACTACTTGATAGTCAATGGTAAGCGAACCGTTCCCCTTGAACGTAAGGGTGGAAACGTTGTACGTGTAAATCGCCCTGTTTCCGTACGGAGCGGTGACGGTGATTTTGTTATCGCCGACAAGCACAATATCCACTTTGCCGTTATTGACTCCGCCGATTGCGATTTCCTGCCCGTCGTAGTTGTTGAGCGTGAGCGTGCCGTTATAACTCTCGTCGGTATCCCAAGACCAACCCGTGCCTGTTTTGTCTGCCGAACCGCACGTGACTTGCAAAAACGGATTTGCCGAATCCGCATAAACGACGGTCGGCATTATTGCCGCCGCGATTTCCATACTAACTAGCATGCAGACAAGCAAAAGCAAGCCCGCTATTACGTTTTTCTTTGATTTTGTATTCATATTTTACCTCGTAAATTTATTACCATTGCGCTCACATTTCGGTGTGCGCGTAAGTTATTTTTCATTCGTTTCGATTACAGCTCGATTATGATTGCCGGCACGACTCCGACAAACGTCTTCGTGGCAAGATACTTAGTAGTTTGGTCGAACGGCGGGCAGGAAGTGACGCACGTAACGTAGTTTTTGCCGTCGTCTCCTTTTACGATTCCGTCGCGCAACCAATACGGGCAATAATTGTCGCCGTAACCTTGCAACACTTCTTTATACGCCCCCAGACAGAACGGATACCTGTAAAGCCCGAACTGCTTGGGGTTGTTTATGCTGATTTCATCCGAACTCGGCAAGAATATCTTGTCGCCGAAACAGGCTTCGTTGCCCTGCAAAATCGCCTGTTGCGCGGGTGTAAACAATTCGTTGATCCAAGTATTGATCAGCCAAGAACGAATCCAACTGTTTTCGTAGGTGAGTTCCCCTTCGTCCGACTCGGCGAAGCGCTGACTGATCCAGATTTCCTTACTGACGAGATAGGCTTTGCCGTCCTCTATCTTCACGATTTCCCACATGGCGGTGCGCTGTTCAAACCAATAGGTACCCGTCCAGTAGCGGCTGTTCGTCGTTTGAGCGCTGTCGTTGTCCTTACGATAATCTTTGATATACACGCCGCGGTAATTAAGACCGTTGTATTCGACGTCGCAATAATACGTGGTTGCGTTTTCGCCGCTGTCGCCGTTGCCGAAGTCGAACGGAGTCCAGTTTTCAAGCGTTAAGTATGGGCTGCCGGCAATCTCCATAAGAGCATTTTCAATATTGCCGTCTTTTACCTGTTCGCAATAGGTCTTGCCCATTTTTATATACGCGCCGTTGGGGTTTGCCACGCCGTTGGCGTTGACGCGGACGTAAGTCTGCGTTTTTCCGCACATGGTGCAAACACCGTCCTGATAGTTGTGGTCTGTAATCGGTATTGCTTCGGTTTTGGTCTTTCCGCAAGCACAGGAAAGCTCTTTCTCGCCCGCGTGCTGACAAGTGGCTTCGGTAATGATTTTTTCATCTGCAAACGTGTGCGCCACGGTTGCCGTATAATCGCCTAATTTGCACTTTTCCGTGTGTGCGTCGTCGGTGATTTCCGAATACTGCACGTCGTGCCCCGTGAAGTTTGCCGCAAAACTGATATTTTCCGCACCTACGGTAAACTCATACACAGGTTCGCGTGAAAGCACTTCGTCCTCACCCCAGAAACCGAAGTGATGTCCGCTTGTCGCAATCGCTTCCACGGTAATTCTTTCGCCCTCGGTGTGCGTCGTTTTATAGCTTGCCGCGTTTTCATACAGCGTGCCGTTGACTTTCAGCATTCCGCATTCCGCCAAGGGAAGTATATTGATGCTGACGTTTACCTGCTTTTTAGGCTCTTCAATTTCACCGCCCGATTGCGCGTCGGGTGCAATAATAAAGCAAGAAAAGCCGTCAGTTTCAAATATCACTTTTCCGCTCTGCACCGTGGGCTTAATCTTTTCGACCGCTCCGTCGTCCTTTACGTGATATACCGTATACGTTTTGCTTGTGTCGATATCCGGCACGGAAACGGTAACTTTTACTTTGCCGCTCGGCTGTACCTTTGCGCCGTCCTTTATCAGCGAAATATCGTAGACGTAAACTTCCCCGTCGGTATCGTACTTTTCTTCGGCAATCGATTGAAGCGCAAGAATTTTATCCGCGCCTACCACTTTCACCGCCTCTAAAGCCGCGCCGTCCGCAAACGTTCCTTCAACGGTAACGCCGTTTTTGCTTTCAAGCGTGCCGTTCGGCGCGGCAGGCGAACCATCGCACGCAGCTAACGGAATAGCTATAAGCAAACACAGAATAATTGTAAATATCCATCGAGTGCGAATTTTCATATTTCTATCCTCCTTCAAAAGTGTATACGCAAACGCCTATTCGGGCGTTTGCGTAAACTTGTTTGATACTGCTTCCTATTCGGATTCAGCTATTGTCAATGTGCCTACGAGATTATAGGCTAATTTGTAATTGGGATTATCCACAATTTCAATCTTTACCTGTGTTGACAAAGGTTTTTCAAGGACTAAAGTCAACTCTCCTGCATGATTCCATACACTTTCACTTGTAACCGTAAATTTGAAATTAACCATCTCTGTTTTTCCATTATCAAGATCTACGCTTGCAGAAATACTAACAGAAGTTCCTGTTTGCGGGGTTAGAGTAGTATTAAATTCTGTGATTACTTTTTGAGTAATAGTGGCAGTTGCCGAATAACTCTTAATCGAATAGTTTTCATAACCCGCAACAAAACTACAACTCGTTACCGTGCGATCTCCTGCATCTGCGCTATCCAAAAAGTACATAACAACAACATTTTCTCCTTCTACACATCCTTCACTTGTTAGTTTTTGAATTCTATTGTCGCCATTGTATTCCCTTGACGGTACTTCCGTTAAATCAAGTTCTTTTTTATTTATCGTCGCAGTTGCCGTTTCGTCTTGCGGTGCAAGATAGTTGTTTGCAAGGGCGCCGGTAAGCGAATAAACTATGGTAACGGTTTTATCGCTTCCTGCATTTTTATCTGCAAACGTTCCGGTTGCCGATACACCTACGGAAAGTTCATCGGTTCCGATAAGACCTGCAAGCGTGCCGGTCATAACGGTTGCATCGGTGGTTCCGTCATAAACTTTATCAGCAACGGTCGTTCCGCTGATAGTCAGCTGTTTAGCCTTGATCGTCGCGGTGCAAGTGTCGCCCCACGCATAGTTTACGGTTTGTTTTTCGGTGTCGCCGATATATAAAACGTATTCGTTAAAATCAAAATCTTCGTCTTCGTTGCCGTCTTTGTAAACGCCTACGTTTGCGCCGATTGCGTCAACGTAAATTTTAATGCTTTCACCGGCAATGATCCCTTGTGCCGTAGTAAGCGCAGTTCTTGCAAATCTGCCATGACCGTCGTAAACTTTCTCCAAATGTATGTCAGACAAAGTTTTCGGATTTATTGTAGCTGCATCACGCAAGGTTTCGCCGACAGGCGCAAGGTAGTTGTTTGCAAGTGCGCCCGTAAGAGCGTATGAAACCGTTACGTCCTGCTTCTCAATGCCAAGTCCGTACGCAACGTCCTTGCTTGCAAAAGTACCGGTTGCCATAACACTCACGGAAATCTCATCGCCGCTTACCAAGCCTGCAAGCGTGCCTGCCGTTACGGTAGCCGTATCGCTTCCGTCATAAACTTTATCCGCAACGGTTGTTCCGCTGACGGTCAACTGCTTTTTGTCTATCGTAAAGTCGAAGGTTGCTTGCGCCGCTTTCCACTCCGACGTCGCCGCAACGGAAACTCTCAATTTATAGTTTCCTGCGTTCGCGGGTGCCTCGTAAGACCATTCGGTTTCGTCTGCTCCTTTGTATTCAAGCGTAATCGCGCCGTCACCGTTTTTGGTAAAGGCTTCGGCAGAGAGGGTATAAGCCTCGCCGTCGTAAGTTTTGCCGAGCACGACGCCGTCTGCAAGCAGAACTTGATTCTCCTTTGCTCCAAGAGCCTCGCCGTTGTCAAAAGTTTCCGTTCCTTTTTTGCCGCATACGCAGGACTTATAATATTTTGCAGGCTCGGTATAAGTTGCTTCGCTTGCACGATATTCGTCGGCTACGACTTCTTTATCGTAAACGTGCGCCGCCTTATCTGATATTTCGTCACAGTTGGCGCATTTGTGCCAATGATCGGTGGCGTCGTTCAACCATTCGGTTGAAAAACTGTGGCCTTTTTTTTCGCACTCGGTCTTTTTTTTGCCGCAAGCGCTAAGCGCAAATGTCAGACACAACACCGCAACAAGCGACAAAATGATGGTAAGTAGTCTTTTTTTCATCATGATCTCCTCCTAAAATTTTTTATGCTTCACCGTTTACTCTTGTGAGAGTGAGCCTATAATAAGTTGTATAGCCTTCGCCTTCTTTATCGCGGATTTCACAGAACAATCTGTCGTTTTCTTCGTCGTATGTAGTCAGCGTATAAACGGTGTCACCCATAATTGTAAGCGTTGCAACGTAAACTCCGTCGGTTTTCGTATAAGTTGCGGAATCGGACATAGTAGATTCACCCATTGTCATAGTCAAGTTTAAACTTGTTTCTTCCACCGTCAAATTGAACAGATCTTCTGACAAGGTTGTTCCGAGAAAAAGGAATTCTTCTCCCAAATTAACAACGGTTCCTGCGGGCATAACGACTTGATATGTTTCCCAACTGCCGATCACCGCATCTTGCCACTTTGCATAAAGGGTGATGTTTTTGCTAGGCATATAGCCGAATACGAACGCGTCAGGTTTGAGAGTCGTGCCGCCGTCGGTGCTTTCGTACCAACCGACAAAGCGCTCTCCGCTCTTTGTCGGCGCAGTCGGTGCCGCAATTTCGTCGCCCGCTTCTACCTCGATTTGTGCAACGGGGCTTCCGCCGTTCGTCTCAAAAGCAATCGTATAAGTTGTTTTCGACGGCACGACCGCTCTTTCATATCCGCAAACGTTGCAGGTGGCGTCTGCGTCGTTATCATACACGTGCGCCGCAAGCCCTTCCGTTTCGTTGCAGTTTTCGCCCGTGCAGGCATGCCAATGTCCCGTTTCGTCGTGCGTCCACTCCTCGGAAAACCCGTGTTCGTGTTTGCTTTCGCACGCAGTAAATACGATCGCTCCCAAAACGAGAACAAGCACAACGCTCAAAATCGCCTTAATTGATTTTTTCATAATATAACCTCCTGAAATTTTTATTTTTTCGGGGGGCGATTGCCACCCGTCAAAACCTTTCTGATAACTTCCGCGACGGATTTACAGCGAATCCACCACGTCGCAAAGATAGTCGGTCTGCACGGACTCGTAAAAAAATACGTCGATTAGCCCCATTTCCTTTGCTTGCTTCACCTTTCGAGCAATTTCCGGATCGGAAACGTTGTCGCACAAAAGTCCCGTTTTCAAAGACGGATTATTCTTTCTGACGCACCGCACCGTTTCCATACGCCGCTCAAACGAATTTTCCGCCGCGCGCCCCGCGTCCATCAAAAGAACGTTCGCGAAAAACACGTCGCACGCCATAGCCACTTTATCGGGAAGTTGCGAAAGCGACTTTTCCGCAAAAAAACCTCTTTTTTTCAACGCGCCGATCACCGCTTCCCTGACGAGCGTGTTCTGTATTGCAACGATTATTTTTTTCATTTTTTTGCGACGCCTCCTTTTCGGGAATAAATAGGTGAATATACGCAAGACAGCGGATTACCACACTATTATTACTATACTATTATTTTATCATTTTATTTTCCGTTTGGAAAGTGTCAAATGACCCCCTTCCGGGCATTTTTTTAAATTTGCAAAAAAAAATCGGCATCAAAAATGCTGTGAACCTAAAAGTTCTGCCACCTTTAAGTTCACAGCAAAACACTGCCGTTTTCTCTTTTTCTTTCCGTTTAAAAGGGGATACTGCCGTTTTTGAAGGCAGTTTTTCCGTTTTCTAAATGTCGTCATCCGTTCTTTCAAGTATGACGATTCCCGTCTCTCTTGCGCGCACGGCAAGTTCGGTGCGGCTTCTGAATCCCGTTTTTTCAAGCATATTGGCAACGTGATTGCGCACCCGCTTTTCCGAAATGCCGAGTTTTTCCGCAATTTCCGCGTTCGTGAACCCGCCCGTCATCTCGCGTAAAATTTCAAGTTCTCTCGCCGTCAACTCTCCGCTTTTCGCAAGTCCGAGTTGAATTTCGGGCACGTCGTCGGGATAAACGGATTCGCCGCTCAGCACGCGTTCGATAAGCGTTAAAATCGGTTCCGGGCTGAAATCCTTATACCAAAAGCCCTCTACGCCGATCTTTTTGGCGCGTTCGACGTAAGAACATTCGGGCATACTCGTAACGATGATTATTTTAACTTTTTTATTCTGCGCCTTTATTTTTTCCGCCGCGACGAGACCGCTCGCCCCGTTTTTGGTTACTACGTCCATCAGCACGAGGTCAATTCCGTGCCTTGCGCAGCAGATGTCCGCAATGGCGGCGTTGTCGATCGATACGGCAAGGTTGAACTTTTGTTGCGACTTTACGATCGCCTCGAAAAGTTGCCGCGGCATCGCCTGATCTTCCACGATCATCACGTTTATTTTATCGCTCATCTTCTTTTTCTCCTTTCGGAATACTCACGGAAAGCAGAAACCGCGGAAAACTTTCCGTTTTCATACTACCGCCCGCCATTTCCGTTATTCTACGCAAAGAGGAAAGTCCTCCTCTCTCTACGATTTCCGCTTTCGGCGGTCTGCCGTTATTACCGATTCTTGCCGTAAAAAATGCCCCGTCGTCCGATACCGTTATATAAAGTTCGTCGCCGTCTGCGTGCCTTGCGGTGTTGGTGATACACTCGAACACGGCGTTTGCAAGAATTTTTTCGGCGACGCTCCCTTTCGGCGGGCGCACGCCCGTGTACAATATTTTCACGCCTACGCTTTCCGCCGTTTTTTTAATTTCTTCCGCCCTGTCCTCTTCCGTTTCGGGCGAGGAAAAAAGCGAAACGACGCCGCTCCATTCGCGTATCAACGCGTCTTTATCACATTCCTCCTGCAAAATCGCTTTTTTGGTTTTCAGTATCAAAGAGCCCATACCGTCGTGCACCTTCACCCGCGCCGCAAGCGTTTCCCGCTCTTTGGTAACTTCGGTAACGGTTTCGCCGTATTTGCGAAGTCTTACATTCATTTTCCTGAGTTCTTTATTTTGTTCTTCGAATTTCTTTTTGAGCGCAAATTCACGGCTGATGTCCGAACCGGATAACTCGTAAATAGTCTTGCCGTCTAAAATATGTATGATCCGCTTGTAACAGCTTGCCCGTCCATCATTTTTCTCAACAAGCACGGATTCGCCCTCACAGCTGCAAACGATACCGTCCGCCGTGTTTCCCTCGCACATAGCCGACCAGAATGCCGTGCCGTCCAAAAGTGGCATTCCCGTGATCTCTCTGCATTCGTTGCCTATCTGTTCATTCATAAGAAGCAATCGCCCCGTTTCGTCGTAAAAGCAAAGACCTGCCGGCAATACGGAAATCGCGTCCTTGACGGACATAGCGGTAAGACTGGACAACCGCTTTTTTATGACGAGCGCCAGACAGACGCCGATGGACGCGAGCAGTAAAAATGCAACCGCAACCATGCACCATGTAGGTCCAAAACAGACCGAACCCGAAAAATTGCTTCGGTTTTCGCCGAAATCCCGAATCCGAATGCCGTCCGCCAAAAAGCAGAACATCAGGATCGCGCATACCATACAAAATAATTCCGGAACAATATACCGCAATTTGATCCGATATGAGATGCTTATCGCAAAACATACGACTCCGACAAACGCCGCAACCAACAGCAGGATAAGCGTGCCGCGAAAAACGGCTTCGTTGCAATCAACGAACGGTATCATACAATCACCCCTCTTTCGCCAAACGACAGCGTTGCATACAGCGTTTCGTCCTGCTTCTGCAGTCGAACCGACGCCCCGAGTTTTTCACATTTCTCCTTTCGCCAACTCTCCGATATACTCTCCCTTACATTGTCAAGAGCAATGCGACAATGCAATAACCCGTTTTTATCCGACAATCGAACAAGACACGCGGAAAGGTCGGGGAGCGCGCTCTCTATACAGTCCTCAAAAAATTCGTACAGAAAAGTAATCTGCTCAATTGGGACCGTGCCGTCGCCCTCGAAAATCACCGATGCCGCCACGCCATAGAAAGAAAGCGCGTCCGTAGATTCGCGTATAGCGTATAAAAGTTCCGATAACTGCGCCCGACCGTTCTTCGCAAGCATAGCAAGATTGCTGCGCCGTTTCAGATACACGCCGTAAACGACGGCAAGGCGTAGCGCTTCTTCTTTCTCTTCTTCGCTTATCACCTTGGCAAAGCATTTTTTTATCTTTTTCAGATGCGGGCGAAACACGGCGAATATCCCTTTGTACAGGTTGTTCTGTTCTTCGATTTTAGAGCGCTGTTCTTTCAGTTTGTTTTCTGCGGCAATCAGGTCGCTCTCCTCCGAAATCGTTCCGTTTATTTCCGCAAGAGAGGCGTTTATTTTGTTGATGAGAGAATAATCCTCCGTCCAGAGCACTACCCCGCCGCGTATTGCTTTTGCGCGCAGAACAAGGTCTTCTCTCAATTCGATTTTGCTTCCGTTTGCCGCTTTCATCGCCTGTTCGCGCGTGATTTCGGGCGCGTTTTTCGAGGTTAAAACGACGTTCAGGTCTTTATCGGCAATGCCTGCGGAAACGTCCGCCACGTAAAAAAGTTCTTCGTGATTGACGTTCGACGGGATAAATCCTATTCTGATAAGGCTTTCAAAAACCACAACCACGCTGAAAACAACCGCTTCCGGCATTCTGATAAAGACGGGATCGAACACTTCTCTCAAAACGCAGAGCACGATACAAACAATAAACAAAACGAGGGGAATCCACGCCTTTTTTCTGCACCCCGAAACGCGGCATTTGATATAGAGCAATACGCCGATGGAAAGATACAATACGGCAATCCACGACAGAATAAAATAGTACCCCCATTCCCATTTATATGTTTCGTTGGAATATTTGAGCCCTTTTGCAAAAGAAAACACCTGCTCGTGGAGATCGTTCGTAAAAACCAATAGAATCAGCGCCGCCGCAGGCAGAAACAGCAGATACCATCCTTTTGCAAGCGGTTTTCCGTCTTTGCGCCCTATACCCAGCAGCGTAATAAGCAGAACCGCGGGAGCAAGGCAGTGCGGGATATAATAGGAATACCATAAATACCGCATCACCGTTCCGTCGTAAAAAACGTGATATTTGAGAAGTCTGACAAAAAGGATCACCCCCATCAGCGCTATCGCCACGATAATCCCCGAGCAAATGCTTTTGTCGGAAATGCGGCTGATCACGGACGCCGTCCAATACGCGAGGAGACCGAAGAAAATATATTGCGTCAATAACGCAATCGTTTTTTTAACAGACCAATCGGAAATATAATCGTCTACCGTTTGCAGTACACAAGCAGTAAGGAAGAAGAACGCAGCAACTGCGACATATAATAAATCTTTTTTCTTCGACCTTGTCATATTCATTCTATTACACTCCTTTTCCTTTATATGTTGCCGCCTTGTCGCCTATGCACGAGAATTCCACTATGTCGCCTATGTCACAGTTGAGATATTCGCAAATACGAAGCAGCGTTTCCACAGAAACAGGTTCTTCTTTATATAGTTTCGTAAGCTTATTCGGCGTCAGTTCAACCGCCTTCCTGAGTTCAGAGCCGTTCATCCTTTTATCAATCAGTAATTTCCATAACTTTGAATAACAAATTTTATGCATCTATTTGCTCCTTCTGCTTTTCGTTTAAGTAGTTTATGCCATATTGATTATAACGCATTTTTTCTATAAAGACAATAGGTTATCTCTTTGATTTTATAAAATTTGTGAAAATTTTGTTTACACAAAAAAATTCATTTTCAACAAAAGAAAAAATCTATAGTTTGCATTATGCTTACTCATGGTTCTATTAATACAAATAAAATAATTATCTATCTAGTTATAAACTTTTGTTCATTTTAATAATAAAACTCACTGTTATGTTCCCTCACACTTGGACTTTTGGTAGTCTTAAACCTAGGTTGAACTTACCAAAGGTATATGTTGTATTTATGATATTTTAAACTTATTTATACGAATTTTTACTTAATTTTCTATTTTTTAGTTCAAAATAGCCATAAAACGACTATTTTTACCTATCTTCTTTCAAGACAAACTACACACTCAACGTTGGTTGAGACTACCAAAGGTATATTTTTAACCTTTTTTGATAGGTCGAAACTACCAAAGGTATATTTATTATATCATAAATTTAAAAATATTAATAGATATTTGTTGAAAAAGCTTCAATTTTTTTAGATAAAGAACTGACAAAGGCCTTAAAACATGCTTAAAAGTTGGTAGTAATACTAATATTAAAATCCCCTTGTTCCTAAAATTTGAAATTAGTTCAACTCCCCAGTCTAGCCGTAAAAAACGAAGGTTCAACTCCCCGTACAGCTCTACACTTTTTGAATAAAAAAAGAGCTATTTTCAGCATTTTATCATAGTAAAACTATGAATTTTTGCGAAAATAGCCTATTTTTTAAAAGTCTACAAAAGACTTTTTGACCGACTTTAATGATAAAACTATACAGATTTTAATATTAAAACTCACTGTTATGTTCCCTCATACTTGGACTTTTGGCAGTCTTAAACCTAGGTTGAACTTACCAAAGGTATATGTTGTATTTATTGTATTTTAAACTTATTTATATGAATTTTTGCTTAAGTTTCTATTTTTTAGTTCAAAATATTCATAAAACCCCTATTTTTACCTATCTTCTTTCAAGACAAACTACACACTCAACGTTACATGTTTGTGGGAACATATCGAGAGGTTGTATTTGAAGAATATGATATTTCTTTTGAAGGTGATTACAGTTTTTCGCAAGTGTAGCAGGATTGCATGAAACATAGACAATTCTACTTACAGGAAATTGTTGTAAATAATTTAATAGTCGTAAGTCAAGTCCCGTTCTTGGAGGATCAACCACTAAAACATCAGGAATGAAACCTTCTTTTCGCCATTTTGTAAGGCAAGTTAAAATATCACCTGTATAGAATCTTGCATTAGGAATTTCATTTAGTTGAGCATTTTGAATAGCACTCTTGATTCCTTCTTTATTAATATCAATACCTCTTACTTCTTTTACATATTTGCTTAGCCATATGCCTATAGTACCAACTCCACAGAAAGCATCTACTACATTTTCTTCACCATGAAGGTGAGCAACTTTTACGATGTGAGTATATAGTTTTTCGGTTTGTTCACAGTTTAATTGAAAAAATGCAGTTGGAAGTAGTGAAAACTTATAAGGACCTAATTTTTCAACAATCGCATCAATACCAGCTACTTTAAATGTTTCAAGTCCAAAGTTTTCAATAGCATCAGGATCATCATTAATACTAATATAAACACTTTTAATGTTTTCAAGTTTTATTAAGTCTTTCGCAATATTAATTGTTCTTTGATCATGTTTGAATAATATTAATGTAACTTGAATATCTTTAGTTAAACTTGAACTTCTTATGACGATATGACGAAGAATTCCATCTTTAGATTTAGGGTTGTAAGCTATCACTTGATATTTTGTTAAAAATTCACAAATTTCTTTTACTTTGCTTCTGATATCTTCTCTTTCTACTAGACAATCTTCTATATATACTAGTTTATTTGTATCAAATGCATAAAGACCTGTTACTAATTTTTCACCATCATAACGGACAGGAAGTTTCGCTTTATTACGATAATGCCAAGGATTATCCATAGTAATAGTATCTTTAAATAATTTTTCGTTTAAAGTGCCATTATAATATCTTGCAAAAGATTCTTCAACTATTTGTTTTTTCATTTTGCCTTGCTCCTCATAATTTACATGAAGAAGTTGACATCCTCCACATTGTTCATAATACTTACAAGGTGGTTCAATTCTTGAAGGTGATGGCGTTTTAATCTTGACAATTTTACCTTTAGCATATTGATCTTTTATTTCAGTCATTCTTACGACTACTTCTTCACCGGGAATTGTAAAAGGAACAAATACCGCAAGACGTTTGTAATAGCCAATTCCTTCACCATTAATGCCTGTTCTTTTTATTGTTAATAATACTTCTTGATTTTTATTTAATACATTTGGGCTCATAACACACCTCTTTCAAATAGATTATAACACAAAATTTGATTTTTTGCATTTGATGTGGTATAATTGTTAGTAATCAATAAAAAATAATAATAAGGAGAGGATTGTATGGAGAATAAAAATGAAGTTGTAGTTGATCCTAAAAAAGCGAAAAATCATCGTAAAACTATTTTATTTATAAGTTTTGGTATACTTGTCTTAATTGTACTTGCCTTTATCTTTGTGTTTTCACAACCTAAGGTTGTTAAATTCGCAAACTTAAAAGGCTTAAAAATTGATAATATTGCGATTGACGATGATGGACACATTAAAGAACCTACTCTTCAAGAAAGAAATGGTTGGACTTTTAAGGGGTGGTATTTAGATGCTACTTTCAATAATAAAATTGAAGACTTATCTACTTACACATTTACTAAATCAACAACAATTTATGCAAAATGGAAATTAACTCGTTATACTATTACTTATGAAGGAATAAGTGGAGTTACTAATTTAGAAAATCTTCCAACTGAGTATGTTGTAAAACACACTTTCCCAGAAGATTACAGCGAAGATGAAAAAGATAATGTATGGAAAGCTGATTTTGATTATTCAGGTAAAATTCCAACATTTAATGAAGAAAAAGCAATACGTGGAATTGATCTTGTTGATCCTGTTCGACCTGGCTATAAATTCCTTGGTTGGTATGATAGTGATGGTAATAAAGTAGATAAACTAAATAATATTGAACCTACAAATATTACCCTAACCGCAAAATGGGAACGATAGACTATTGAGCACTATTTTAGTGCTCTTTTTGTTAGTTTAATTAATCTATTAATAAAAGTAAAATGCCTCCTAAAAACTAGGAGGCTTAATAATGAATAACTCGTATTCATTATGGTGCTATAAATCTAAAACAGTTTTAAAGGTGTAACCTTGTTTGTTGATTTCATCAATTATCAAACCCAAAGATTCGCTATTGGTTGAAGAAACGGTATGTAATAAAATTATTGCTCCGTTATGTAAATTGTCAACCACACTTCTTACAGCCGCATCCACCGACTGTTGTTTTTTAGTATCCCAGTCTCGATAAGCAATTGACCAAAATACCGTTTTATATCCTAAACTTTGGACATTCTTTAATGCTTCACGGCTAAATTCACCTTCTGGTGGTCTAAAGCATTTGGCTAGTTTACAGTTTGTAAGACTAGTATAAGCATTTTCTAATTTTTCTAAATCTTTTTGTAATTCATCTTTGGATAAGGTTTGAATTTTTCGATGGCTATATGAATGGTTACATATAATATGGCCATCATTTGTCATTTGACAGGTTAAATCACTAAATCTTTTTACAAAGTCACCGGTGATAAAGAAACTTGCTTTTACGTTTTTATCTTTCAATACTTTCAGTATTTTCTCAAGTTGTCCATTATCATATCCCGCATCAAAGGTTAAGTACACAACTTTTTGGGTTTCATCCCCCACATAATATGTTGAAGTATCTTCAATCATTTTTTTGTATTTACCTATTTCGGGTGTTTCGTGGTTAGGATTTTTTGAAAATCCCCATCCTGCTGCTTTAATGTTTATAGCGTTTAAAGAAAATAGAATCGTGAACAAACACAAGAAAACGAATAATTTTTTTCTAAACATTATTTTACCTCGCTTTGTTCATAATTAGTATATCCAAGCTATTTATTTTATTACTTGCCTTTTTTTGGTAATATAATAATTTAAGGCAATAACATAAACTAACGCTAAAATTATTAAATAAAGCCAAAAAATAAATAACATTAATGAAGCCATTGAACCATATAAAGTATCATAATTATTTAATTTTAAAGTGTAATTAATAAAATAAAACATAAATGTTAGAACATACCATATAAGTGTAGTAATTAAACTTATATAAAATGTCTTTCTAATTTTTATTTTTATTGGTATAACATATTTATAAACAATACTTAAAATAAAAGTAATTGATAAAAATTGTAAAACAAATTGAATAATAAATAAAATGTAATATTGACTAATTTGTAAAATATTTTTGAAGAAGTTTAAAAAGAATAATACAACTATAATTTGAATAATCATAAGAACTACTAGTCCCATCATTAATAAAACACTTAAAATTCTTCTTGATAAGGCTGATCTTTTCTTTACATCTTGATATATTACATCTGAGGTAACTGTTAAAGCATTAATGAAACGGGAAGCAACCCAAATAATGGAAATTGCAAGAATGATAACTGATGCAACATTTTGTTGTTTGGTTACTTGATATTCACTTAATATAGGAATATCTAAATTTAATAAATTCAAAATATTACTAAGTAGACTAATTACTGGAATGATTATGAATAGTAAGTAAAATGTAATTGATGCCGCAAGCATACTTGGATTTACTTCATTAATGTATTTAACCATTTCTTTGTTCACTATTTTTTTCATATTTTCACCTTTTATATTTTATGTTTATTTAATTATAATATACAAACTAGCCTACTTAGTAAAACTAAATAGGCTAGTTAATTATTTATTTAAGAAATTCTTCTAAATCTTTTACTTCTTTAATAATATCTTTAGATAAAAGAATTGCTTTGCCTTTTGTTATTAAAATGTTATCTTCAATTCTAATACCAATGTTTTCTTCTGGGATGTATAGTCCTGGCTCAATTGTTATTACCATTCCTTCTTTTAGTCCTTCATTAGCATGAGAAGGATCATGAACATCAAGCCCTAGAGAGTGACCGATTGAATGAAAATAGTATTTGATTAATTCACTATCTTCTTTGATAATACCTAATTTTTTACAGCCATCAGCTAGTAATTTTTTAGCATAATCATTTAATTCTTTCCAGCTCATTCCATCAGTAGCATACTCAATACATTTTTTATTAGTATTTAATACTACTTCATATACTTCTTTTTGTCTTTCTGTAAATTTACCAGATACTGGGAAAGTTCTAGTTATATCACTTGAATAATGTTTTGTATAACAGCCAAGATCCATAAGTAGTAATGAATTTTCAGGAATGTCACTATTATTATCATCGTAGTGTAAAACAGTAGCATTATGTCCTGAGGCAATAATATCATTGAAAGATAATGTTTTTCCTTCTTTAATAATTACAAAATCATGGTATGCATTCGCAATAGATTCATTTGTTAATTCTTTATGGTGTTCCATAACATTATAAATAGCATTCTTTGTTGTATTAATACTTTGTTTAATTAATTCTACTTCTTGATCGTTTTTGCACATTCTTAGTTCAACTATCATATTATAACAATTCTTAATCACAATGCTTGGAAATCTGTCTCTTAAATCTTTGGCATATGCTAAAGCAAAAGTATTATATTGAGGAATATCACGTTGTTCTAAATCAAGATAAATGGTTTTAGCTTCATTTAGGCCGTAACGATTAGATTGATATAGCGCATCAACTTTTGATTTAAATAAATCTAATGGATAAATGCTTTGAATTTCAATTCCTGAAATATTTGATGCTTCTGAAAATGTAAGAGTTGCTCCTAACCATTTAGCTTTTAATTCATCAACTTCTTCAATAAATAACCATTCTAAATATTGATTATTAAATTTGCCAATTACAAGTTTTACATCAGCTTGATCAATACCTGTTAGATAATAAAAGTTATTATTAACAAAAAAATCATAAACTGAATCAGCTGATTTAAATTTTGAATAACCTGAATGAACAAGTACAAAACTGTTATCTTCTAACATTTCAAATAATTTGTGCCGATTTTTAATGAGTTCGTTTCTCATTATTCTTTACTTCCTTTCTTTTTAGGGGTTTCTGTAATATCTTTTATTGATTTAGGGTCATAATAATATTCAAGTACCATCGCAAATTGACTCATTACTTTAGTTGCTTGTTGAAGGGTTATACCTTTTTCTAAGGCTAAGCCAATAATGTTCTCATGGAATTTATCATGTTCTTTTAGTACTTTTTTAGCTTTTTGGGTTGTACTAACTAGAATAATGCGGTGATCCATTTCATGTCTAATTCTTAATAAATATCCTTTTTGAACTAGACGATTAATACAAATTGTAAGAGACCCAACTGTTACTTTTAGTTTTTTCGCAATTAGTGACATTGGCTTATTATTATTTTGATCAACCATTTCAATTACATGTAGTTCTCCTATTGTTAAATCTTGGATAAGTTTGGTATCCATTGTTTTTTCTTCTACTACATTAGTTAAATTAGCTACATAATTAAAAGATTCAAGTAACTTCTTATATAAGACTTTTTCTTCTTTTGTTAGTACTTTTGTCTTTTTAGGAGTTGGTCTTTGAATTACTTCAGGTTCTAATGCTTTTTCTTTTTCCTTTTTTGTGTCGTTTTTTGGTTCACGTTTTGGTGGTTCAATTGTTAGTGATTTTGAACTAACCTTAGGAAGAGGATTTTCAGAAGGTTTACGTCCTCTTTTTTTAACTGTTTCTATAGTTTTTGTCGTATCTAGTTCAGTTATGATTGGTGTTACTTCTTCTGGGGTTTGTATAGTTTCAACATTATTTTCAGTATCAACCACATCATTACTTATAACTGGTTCAACACTAACTTTAACAGGGGTATCTTCTACTGGTTTTACAGTTGGTTCTGAAGTCTTTATAATACGAGCAGGTGATTTTTTAATTGTCACTGGTTCCTTAACGGATGTAGTTTTTTTAGTTTCTTCTTTTTTGGTTGATTTTTTAGTAGTTGTCTTCTTAGAAGTTGCTTTTTTAGTTTTAGTTGTAGTTTCTTTTTTAGGAGTTGTTTTCTTTTCAACTACTTTTAAAGTACCAGTCTTAGGGTCAATCTTTGTTTTGACAGCAGCTTTCTTAGGAGCTGCTTTTTTAGTTGTTGCCTTCTTTTTTACTTCTTCTATATTTTCCATATTATCACCTCTTTAGTTTTATTATAAAACAATTTTATTTTAAAGTCAAATATTTTACTTTATAAAAAGGTACTGCAAATACAGTACCTATGTTGTTATTTATGACTTTCGATGTATTTTACTAAATCGCCAACAGTTTTAATTGCTTGAGCAGAATCATCATCAATTTCCATTCCGAATTCTTCTTCTAAAGAAAACATAATTTCAACTGCATCTAGTGAATCAGCACCAAGATCTTCAACTAATCTTGTTTCCATTTTAATGTTTGATACATCTTTATCAAGTTCTTTCGCGATTATAGCCGCAACTTTTTCAAATACCATAGATTCCTCCTATTTTTCTTCTACTTTTTTATTTTGTTTCTTAGCTTTCTTTTCTGGTTCTTTTGCTTTTTCATTTGGATCAATCATAGTAAGTTGTAATCTACTCTTCTTTAGATCAACATCTAAAACCCAAACTTTAACGATTTGACCAACACTTACTGCATCTAATGGGTGTTTGATATAACCTTTAGACATCTTAGAAATATGAACAAGTCCATCATCTTTAACACCACAGTCAACAAACGCACCAAAGTCAACAACGTTACGAACAGTACCTTGTAATTCCATACCAGGTTTTAAGTCTTCTAAGTGTAAAACATCACTTCTTAATACTGGAGCTTCAATTTCATCACGAGGGTCACGAAGTGGAGAAACGAAAGCATCAAGGATATCATTTAAAGTATATTCACCAACATTTAGTTCTTCAACTAATTGTTTCTTTTCTTCATCAGTTAAAGCTTTTACTTTATCAACCAATTCTTGTTTACCTAAATCAGCAGAAGTAAAGCCTAATTTATTTAAAATTGTACGTGCAATTTCATAACTTTCTGGGTGGATTGCTGTCATATCAAGAGGTTCAGTGCCATCAACAATACGTAAGAAACCAATTGCTTGTTCTAAAGCTTTAGGTCCTACACCTTTTACTTTGATGTCTTCTCTTGTTACGAAACGGCCATTAGCGTCACGATGCGCAACAATTTTCTTTGCGGCACCAGCATTTAAGCCTGCGACATATTGAAGTAATGATACTGATGCTGTATTAATATTAACACCAACTTGGTTAACTGCAGTTTCAACTACGAAATCAAGTGAGTCAGTTAATTTACTTTGCGTTACGTCATGTTGATATTGACCAACACCAATTGCTTTAGGTTCAATTTTAACAAGTTCAGAAAGTGGATCTTGCAAGCGGCGTGCGATAGAAACTGCTGAACGTTCTTCTACTGAATAATCAGGGAATTCATCACGAGCAAGATCTGATGCAGAATAGACTGATGCACCTGCTTCATTAACGATAATATATTTAACAGGACGAGAAACTTTCTTTAATTGTTCAGCAACAAAACTTTCAGTTTCACGGCTAGCAGTACCATTACCGATTGCTACTACTTCAACATTATGTCTTTCAACTAAATCTAAGAAAATGTTAATTGCATTTTCATATCTTCCTGGAGGAACTACTTCACCTTTTTGTTTTTGGTGAGGATACATAACGCTCTTTTCAAGAACTTTACCTGTAGCGTCAACTACACAAAGTTTACAACCAGTACGATAAGCAGGGTCAACACCTAATACAATTTTTCCTTTCATTGGAGCTTGTAATAGATAATTTCTTAAGTTTTCACCAAAGATATGAATAGCTTGATCTTCAGCTTTATCTTTTAATTCGGCTCTAATTTCACGAACAACAGCAGGTTTAATTAAACGATCATAACCATCTTCACATGCTTCTTTAACTAAATCTGCAGTAAGTGATTTCATATTGTCATCACCAATTTTATCTTTTAAGATGTACATTATAATAAAATCACGATTTTCAACGATTGATACTTTAATTACTTTTTCAGATTCTGCACGATTTAAAGCAAGAATACGGTGTAATTTAATTGTTTTGATTGGTTCTTCATAATCATAGTACATTTCGTATACTTTCTTTTCATCTAGTGTTTCATCTTTAACTTCTGATTTCATTTTTGCGAAATTGATGTAATTGTTTTTAATCCATGTACGATAACGTGGTTCATCAGATACGATTTCAGCAATGATATCTTTAGCTCCTTGAATAGCATCTTGAACATCTTTAACAATAACGCCTTCTTTTTTCATGGCTTCAATTTCTTCATCAGTTTTGCCTTCTAAGTTTGTTACATACTTACTAGCTTCTTCTTCAACACTACCTTCAGTTGGATAACTTAATAAGTATTCAGCAAGAGGTTCTAAGCCTTTTTTCTTAGCATCAGTTGCACGAGTCTTTTTCTTTTCCTTAAATGGACGATATATATCTTCAATTTCAGATAATTTGCTTGCAACGATAATTGCTTGCTTAATTTCATCTGTTAATTTACCTTTTTCTTCAATTAGTCTCATTACGTCTTCTTTACGAGCCGCTAACTTTTGACCATATTCCCATTCTTGATAAATTGCTCTAATTTGTTCTTCATCAAGATTGCCAGTTACTTCTTTACGATAACGAGCGATAAAAGGTACTGTTGCACCTTGTTCAATTAGTTGTAGCACTGCATTAATTTGCGTAATCTTTACATTTTGTTCTTTTGAAATTTTCGCAAGTAATGCATCATTAATGTAATTGTTTTCCATCATTTTCCTCCAGTTCATCAATATATGGTACAAAACGACCATATATATAAATTTTTACGCTTAAATATTATACCATAATCTCCCGTTTTTATCAATTAATTAGGCATATTAATTATCCTTAAAACTTGCCATAAAATATAGGTTGTTTGCATTTTTCTAACATCATTACGGGTTCCTTTAAACTCTTGTCTATCAATGTGTAAATGGTTTTTTCCGCCAATATTTGTAAGAATTGCATAGTCAAATAACCCATCAAGAGGGTCACTCGCACCACCACCAGCTCTACCAGTTACTGATACACACACTTCAGCTTTGGTTTTAATGTATAAGCCTTCTACCATTTCTTTTGCGGTTTGTGGTGAGTAAACAGTGTATTTATCGATTGTTTCTTTTTTGACGCCTAATACTCTTGTTTTTGCATCTATGCTATATGTTACATAACTTTCATTTAAAACATTTGAGGCCCCACTTGCATTAACTAAGGTACTAACAAGCATTCCCCCAGTACATGATTCAGCAAAACTAATATGGAGACTATTTTGTTTTAGGCATTCTACGAGCAACTTTTCAAGGGGTATTCCTAAAAAAGATATAACATATGATTGATTTTTTTCAAAAAACTCTCGATAGTCTTTATCACTATCAAAGTACCAAATAATGGTGTTTAATTCTTCTTTATGTTTGTATATTCCTTGATAAAATAGTTTTAAACTTTCATCATTAATTGTAATTATTTCTAAATTCATTGTTTTATTACCTCTTATTCTTGAAATTTATTATAACACATCACTTTAATTTTTTTTCAATTTTTGCTATACTATAGATAATGGAGGTGCGTTATGAATACAATAAAAGGTGAAATCATTAATACTATTGAAATAACAAAAAGCACCTTTACTACTTATCTTAAACATGTCGATGATGTAAATGATGCGAAAGACTATGTTCAATATGTCAAAGTACTTCATCCTGATGCTACTCACCATGTTGTGGCGATGACAATTGGAAAGACTGGGGAATATGGAGTAGCTAATGATGATGGTGAACCCAGTGGAACTGCCGGACTTCCCGCTTTAGATGTTTTTAGAAAAAACGATATTACTAATTTCGTTTGTGTAATTGTTCGTTATTTTGGTGGTGTCAAACTTGGAGCAGGTGGTCTTGTTAGAGCTTACTCTAAATCAGCTAGTGAAGCCCTTAAATTATTAGAGATTGTTCCCATTATTGAGTATGACCATTTAGTTATTAGTTTTGACTATAGTTTTATGAATCTTTTAGAAAATCGTTTAAGTAATTATGAAATTATTAATAAAACATTTACAGATCAAGTTTCCTTCGTTTTAAAAGTGCCAAAAAATGAAATTACATCAGTTATTAAAAATGTAATATCTTTAACTAATAGCCTTGTAAAATATCAAGTATTATCAAATAATTAAGAAAAATAGTCCATATCTAAGACATGGGCTATTTATTTTTTTTAGTTTTTGGAAATATTGGAAGTAGCATATTGGTATTTTCCATATATTCTTTATATGCTGGTTTATTTTCTAATTGGTGTTTTTCCATCATAGGTATACTAATTGCAACAAATAGTAAGAAAACAATAATTGGTGAGAAAATTAGAATCCAATTTGGATCTTTATAGAATGATGTTCCAATCATCCATATGCCAATCCAAAATAAGATTTCACCAAAATAATTAGGGTGACGACTATTTTTCCATAATCCTTTATCACATACAAGTAAAGCATTACTTGATATTTTCTTAAACATATGCATTTGTACATCCGCAACGGTTTCAATTATCACCGCAAGCAAAGCGATTATTACGCCAAGATAAGTTGAAATAGTAGGTACAGCATTACGATCAATTTCTAGTACAAACTTAAAGGCCGGAAGCATACCAATAAAAACAACAATTGTTGGAATTAAATGAATACCAAATAAATTAATTAACGGCCAAAGTTTAGGGTGTTTATCTTTAAGGGATTGATAACGCCAATCTTGATAATGAAGATTTTTGAAAGTATAAATCCAGTTAACTGTTAGTCTTAATCCCCAAACTAAAATAACACTAATTAACATTACCACAAATCCATTAGTTAAATTACCAACTTTATAAGCAAAAAAGACAATCATTAAAATAGGAACCACACTCCAATATGGGTCATAGATTGATGAATTATTAAAAATGGTACTCATAATGAAAACAAAAATTGTTGAAATTAAATCTAAGATAATCATCATTATAAGTAATCTATCATTCATTTTATCTGGTAAAAGGTTATCAAACACTCCATAAAGGAAATAACATCCTACCGCAACAATAATATATACTAACGCAATTATTATTAAACTAAGGGATTTACTGCGTTTCACTTTATCACTCCTTTTTAATTTTCTACTATTATTATATCATTTTTTTATTTTTACAATTACTTTTAACTTTATTATTTTGACAAATTGGAAAGTTTTTGTTAAAATAATTATTTGAAAGGCCGTGATTATATGAATTTAATGACTGATGAAAAACATTATGTCACAATGAATAACTATTGTTTATATAAGTATCACAAAAAAACTTATCGTATATCTTTAAATGGTAATTTCAGTTGTCCTAATCGTGATGGCACCCTAAGCACAATGGGTTGTATCTTTTGTTCAGAAATGGGTAGTGGTGATTTTGCTGGGGATAAGAGTTCTAGTATTAAAGAACAATTTGAAGAAGTTAAAAAAATGATGGAAACTAAATGGCCAGATGGATATTACATTGCTTACTTTCAAGCTAACACTAATACATATGGCTCTTTATCTAAATTAAAAGAAGTATTTGGACAAATCGTAACTGAGTGTGGATTATTAAACGATAAAATTAAAGTATTAAGTATTGCGACGAGACCCGACTGTCTTGATGAAGAAAAAATTGAATATTTGAAAGAACTAAATAAACATGTTGAAGTATGGGTAGAACTTGGTTTTCAAACATCAAATGAAAAAACTGCAGCGTTTATTAATCGTGGATATAATAATGAATGTTTTATTAAAGCAGTTAAGGCACTTCAACAAGCGGGACTATATGTTGTTGTTCATATGATTAATGGTTTACCTTTAGAAACAAAAGAAGATATGTTAAATACTACTAAGTTAATTAATTCTTTGAACGTTAATGCCGTAAAGATTCATATGCTTCATGTTATGAAGAACACTCCCCTTGGAAAAATGTATGAACAAAAGCCTTTTCCCCTTCTTTCCCTTGAAGAATATGTTGACATTGTTGTTGATGAACTTAGAAATTTAAACGAAAATATTGTAATCCAACGTATTACTGGGGATGCTCCAAAAGATTTATTATTGGCCCCTAAATGGACGTTAAAAAAGTTTGTAGTGATGAATGAGATAGATAAAATGCTTAGAAAGAAAAATTATTATCAAGGTGACTTATGTTCAAAATAGTAGAGTTTTCACATTTATTAATTAAAGAATATTATGAAAGATATAAACACAACAATATGACCTTTATTGATGCAACATGTGGAAGAGGAAATGACACAATCTATATGGCAAGGTTACTTGAAAACAGTGGTATAGTTTATAGTTATGACATTCAAAACATTGCTATTGAATATACAAAACAAGAGTTATTAAAACAAAACATTACCAATGTTATTTTAAAATTAGAAAGCCATGAAAACATTAGTGAAATAGATATTGATTTAATTATTTATAATCTTGGTTATTTACCAAATGGTGATAAAACTATTACTACTAAAGCTGCATCAACCATTTCATCTTTAAAAAAGGTACTAACTCTAATGGAGTTAAATCCTAAAATGTTAATAATTCTAGTCATTTATCCTGGACATGATGAAGGAAGTAAAGAAAGTATTACAATTGATAACTTTGTTAAAGATCTTCCGAGCACCGAATATTTAGTAACCAAGTATCTTAATTATAATCGGCCTAAGTCTCCCTATGTCATTACAATATCAAAAGATAAGAAATCTATTTAGTATTACTTACAAATTAAAAACAAAGTTGGATTTAACTCTAACTTTGTTTTTTAATATATTATTAATTTTCTATAAAATAATTTAACACCAAACCATCTTCCTTAGTTTGTGCCAATTTATTAAAGCCACTTTCCATTTGATTTTTCATAAAATAGATACCACTATAAAAATTTACTAATGTAACCATATAACCATGTGCGTATTCTTTTAAATTTTTAGGTAAACTTCTTTTAATCATTTTTTCCAAATATGTGCATATTTTCTTAGAACCATTTTCTAACACTAAAGATAACTCTTCATTAATTCTTTCCATGATTTGATTAAATTCTTTACTTAAATAAGCAACATTAGCATATATTTTGTTGTTAATATTTACTAAGTAGCCTTCTTTTATTAAATAAGCATAATCTTCTTTTAATTCATCGCTTATAATTCCGTTATATACATCTGTAACAATTTTGGTGTAATGATGATTCTTAAATATTTCTTGATTTTTACAAGTTTTAGATAAAGCTTGAGAGTCTCTTGCCCATAAAGTATATTTATCTATTCTTGATGGAGTTTGACCAACACAATAAATAGATCCACTACTTTCTTCACCAAATATAAAAGCTCTCGCACCACAAGATAATATTCTTGGATATTCTTCATCTTTAATATACAATAATCTATAATCAAAATTTGCGACTTTATCTCCAAAGATCCATTTATATCTTTCAATTGGAACATCATACTTAAACATTTTAGTTTCTTTTATTTTTGAAAGATTTTCATTGAATTTATCATCTACTATTTTTATGTAGTTTTTATAAAGTTCTTCATATAATTTTTCTATGGTCTTTTGCTCTTCTTTATTAATGATTAGAAAATTAGTACTAAATTTGTTGCCTCCATTATTTAAAAGAACACCACTTTTTACGAGTATTTCTATTTCTTCTTCTAAATAACAACTAGCAACACCAAGTTCTATCGATAGTTCGGTAATTGTCTTACTTTTATTATAGCAGCTAAGTACAATTTGTTTAGGTAGTAATCTTTTAAATAAACTCCAAACATTTATTCTTGAAAAAGCAATACCGGAATAATAAATTGAAAAGTTTGATGGGTTAAAACTTTTAATGCCAAATGTATCTTTCATTTGATAAATCTCCTTTATTTTCTTTTTACTTTTTTGTAAATACCATTTAATCATTTCTTCTGATTGATTATACTTTTTGGAAATATCTTTAATTTTTAGGTTTTCGTATAATAATCAACAATAACTTTTCGGTACATACCTGAAAGCACTAAAAGTGAGTATCTTATTTTTGTCATTTCTTCACTAGTACTTGTCGTATCAACTGAGTTGTTATCATATATTTTCATACAATATTCACTATCGTAAACGATTGGTTCATTTTTACTCTTTAAATATCGTTTATACGTATTATGAGCAATACTCCAGAAATATTTATCGATATTTTTAATATCCTCATTTTTGTTTATTGCTTTAACGCATTCAAATAAAATCATTTGTGATAAGTCTTCCGCATCATTAATTGATGTAGTTCTAGACAGCGAAAAATTATAAAAATATTTAACATATTCGTTGACTAATATATTGTATAATTCATTTTTAGACTGCATAAAAGTTTACTTTTAATCCTTTCACTTATATAGTAACAATTATTATAAAAAAGATAACTAAATTTTGAAAATTATTTTCTATCTATATATTATATCAAATAATCGCAGCTAAAATCAAATATTTAAAAACCTTAAAAGGAATTACCTTCTAAGGTCTTTAGTCATATAGAGTATTATGCTATCTCTGATATTTTTTTGCCGATAAGTTTTTCAGGATTATAATGTTTACCATTTTTCATCATTTTCACGTAAACATGATTGCCTGTTTCCGCATCAATTTCAGTTTTACCACTAACTCCAATTTTATCTCCTTGATTAATTTCACTACCTAATGTTACCGTAACTTCACTTAAACCGTAATAATAAGTTTTGAAACCATCTTTATGTTCAATCGCAACATAGTTACTATAAAGTGGACTTTCTTTTATTTCCACAACTTTACCACCTAAAACACTTAAGACATCAAATGTGGTTCCATCTTTTTTAGCATAGCTTGTACCAACACTTGTGCGATAACTGTTTTGATATTTAATTAATGAAAGTTGTTGTTCTTCTTTGGTTCCATCTTTTTCATAGAACTTTCTTACAACTACATATTCCATACCATCTGTAAAGGGAAGTTTAATTACTTCTTCAGGTATTACATCTGTGTGTGGATTTTCGGGGTCAGTTGTTGAAGGGTTAGGTTTATCTGCAGGTTTTGATGTTGATGCACTGATAACAAGAGCTGTTACTAGTAAACCAACAAGGCCTACAAAAAAGAAAAACTGAAATTTATTTTGGGCTATCTTCTTAAATAACTTTTTCACTTTTATCACCTCGGTTTTATTATTACCAAAAAAAGTGAATA
>OLXY01000185.1_pt1 | contig 39573 bp, 36 predicted proteins | sample 1644221 | NCBI WGS metagenome assembly OLXY01 (sample SAMEA103958121, study PRJEB25191) | human gut metagenome | reverse complement strand
ATAAATACGATTATTTAATAGAAGTTTTTAAGTCTCCTGAAAAATTAGAGTGGATATCATTTGTGGAATCATCTGATAAGCAGACAAACTATAAGACATGCTATAATAGATATAAGAAAATAGCTTCAAATGCTGAAAAATATAAAAGTATTAAGAAAAAAATTAAACCTTTAATATACTAAAAACTAATATATCTAACTTTAATCAGTATTAAAATAGAATTAAAAAGAAGAGGTTTATAAAATGGAAAACATTCAAAATAATATTACTTTAATAAAAGATTTAGCTGAAAAGTATGCTAATTGTATGGAAAGTTATGATGAAATAGTTGAGAACTGTAAAAATGTAGTATTTACAAAAGATAAGAAATCTTCGTTATCTTTATATGGGATGTTTATTCCAGATGATAAAATGACTCCTCTTATTGGTAATTATGAAGGTAGAATTATAAAGGATGAGTCAAAGAGAGATTTCAAATATTATTTTGATAATAATAATCGTATAATAATGACGGAAAGATATTCAGAAGGATCTATAATAGATATATTATTTTATTACTATTATGATGATCATATTGATATTGCAATATATTCACCTGACAAAAATAAAGTTATAGTTGTTGGTAGAATAGAGTATGTTGATGGTAAAATATCAAGATTTATAGAATCACAAGATTTGTTTCCTGAAGTGAGTTATGAAGAATTAGTTTTTAATAAAGATGATGATACAACAGTACAACAAAACGGTTATTGGGATATACTTGGAATGAAAAAATTTCGGACTAAAAGTATTCAAATAAGAAAAAAATAATTAAGAAAAATTAAAAAACGTAACAATATTTATACAATTAAAACTCTCTTTGGTTTAATAACTAAAGGGAGTTTTAAATATAATAAAAATTAACTACAACTAAATGATGTTTCAATTAACTAGTGATTGGTAGAAAAACATCAAATAGGGTGTTGTTAGTAGTAATAGTTCAGTATATTATATAGTAAATTGTATTAGGTTTTAATATGGAAAAAAATATCAAAGTGTTTAAAATGAAAAAAAAACGTAAGTGTGTTATAATATAAAAAATTTTGGTGTTTTTTTTGGCCAATAAAAACACTTAAATTTTTAATGATATAGCATAACTACATCATTTAATTTAACATATTGTTAAACAAAGATAAATACAATTATAAGAAGGATGGTAGAAAAAATGGGAGTTAAAATTGTTGATACTTCATTAAGAGATGGACATCAATCATTACTTGCTACAAGATTACCTATTTCAGACATACTTCCAGTTGCTGAAGAATTAGATAAAGCTGGATATTATGCTCTTGAAGTATGGGGCGGTGCAGTATTTGATGCATGTATTCGTTTTTTAGACGAAGATCCATGGGAAAGATTACGTTTAATTCGTAAGGCTTGTCCTAACACAAAATTACAAATGTTATTTAGAGGACAAAACATTTTAGGTTATCGTCATTATTCTGATGAACTTGTTGAAAAGTTTGTTGAAAAATCACTTTCAAATGGAATTGATATAATTCGTGTTTTTGATGCTTTAAATGATTTACGTAATTTAAAGAGCGCAGTAAATGCCACTAAAAAGTACAAAGGACATTGTCAAATTGCTTTGTCTTATACAACTAGCCCAGTTCATACAATTGACTACTATGTTAGTCTTGCTAAAGAAGTAGAAGAAATGGGTGCCGATTCAATATGTATTAAGGATATGGCGGGAGTATTATTACCAAAAGATGCTTATGAACTAGTTTCTAGAATTAAAGCTGAAATTAATATTCCACTTGAACTTCATACACATTGTACTGGTGGTGTAGCTGAAATGACAGTAATGAAAGCCATTGAAGCTGGTATTGATATTGTTGACACTGCATTATCACCATTAAGTGGTGGTACTAGCCAACCATCAACAGAATCACTTGTTTATGCTTTACAAGGAACTAAATATGATACAGGCCTAAACATTGATGCTCTTAATAAAGCAGCTGAAAAGTTAACTGTTTCAAAAGATAGATTCTTAAAAAATGGTGGATTAAATCCAAAAGCTTTAACCGTAAATCCAAGAATTTTAAAATATCAAGTACCTGGTGGTATGCTATCTAACCTTATGAGTCAATTAAATGCTCAAGGTGCAATGGATAAATACGATGAAGTGTTAAAGGAAATACCAAGAGTTCGTAAGGATTTAGGTTATCCTCCACTAGTAACACCAATGTCACAAATGGTTGGTACTCAAGCTGTTATGAACGTAATCAGTGGTGAACGTTATAAGATGTCACCAAAAGAAGTAAAAGAATATCTATGTGGTCATTATGGTAAAGCTCCAGCACCAATTAATGAAGAAATAAGAAAAAAGATTATTGGTGACGAAAAGGTTATTACTTATAGACCTGCTGATGATATTAAACCTGAATTTGATGAAATGAAAAAGAAATATGCAGATATCGTTAAATGTGACGAAGATGTTCTTACATGTGCGTTATTTGAAAATGTTGCGGTTAAGTTCTTACAACATCGTAATGCTCCAAAAACAGACGATGAAGTAGAAGAATTTAATGTAGTTATAGGGTAGGTAACAAATATGAAAAAATTAGTTAAAGTATTTTCGCTTATTGCGATAGTGGCCCTTGTCTTTACTTGTGCAAGTTGTACTTCTAAAAAGAATTATGTCGAAGGTAAAAAATATTCTGAATATAATATCGTTGATATAATAAAAGATGTTATGTTAAAAGATAAGACTTTTGTTGGATTCTTATATTTCGATGAAGAAAATCCTGGTGAATCAGTCTTATATACTGATGTTACAAAAGTTCCAGATGATTTAAAAGATAAGGCTGTAGCAATTTATGTAACTGAAAATGAAAAGTTAAGTGGTGATAGTTATTCATTACCAAAACTTCCTACAGGACTTTCACTTGGTGCGAATTTTTCTGGTTGGTTTGTGGAAAACAGTGATGATTCAATGACTAGAATTACAACAGTTGAACAAGCACAAGCTGAAGGAATAGTTCATGCTAAATACATTAGTTATGGTGAAGGTGGCCTAGTTGTTCTAATTTGTATGGCAATCGTATTCTTAATGCTTGCTTTATTATGTGGTATCGTAGCATTATTTAAGTTTATCGCTCCTAAGAAAAAACAAGAAGCACAAACTAAAAACGCAGTACTACCACAATTAGAACCAACCAAACCATTTACAATGGAAGATATTACTGATGATGATATGATGGCAGCAGCACTTGTTGCGACTATCGATTATCATAATGAAATTCATGAAGACGTTAGAGTTATTTCAATAAAGGAAATTAAATAGGAGGATACTATGAAAGTTTATAAAGTTAAAGTTAACGGAAAAGTTTATGAAGTTGAATTAGAAAGCGTAAAAGAATCAGATGCTAAAATTACAGCACCTACACCTGCTGCAGCACCAGTAGCTGCTGCTCCTACTCAAAGTGGTGCAGGAAAAGATCTTGTTGCTCCAATGGCTGGAACAATTCTAGATGTAAGAGTAAATGTTGGCCAAACTGTAAAAGTTGGTGATGTTATTTGTATTCTTGAAGCAATGAAACTAGAAAACGAAGTAGTAGCTGACTGCAATGGTGTTATTACATCAATCGCTGTTACAAAAGGTACTGCTGTTAAAAACGGACAACTTATCGCAAAGATCGGGTAATGTATTATGAATATTGGCGATTTAATTAAAAATTTTATCGACCAAATGGGATTTATGGGTGATCCTGCATCATTACTTTTAAGACTTGTAATGATTATTGTTGCATGTGTCTTAATCTTTCTCGCTGTAAAGAAAGACTTTGAACCATACCTATTAATTCCAATTGGTATTGGTATGTTACTTGTAAATTTAGCTCCAGGCCTTTATGCTCAAGGCACAAACGGTGAAGCAAATGGATTGTTGTATTCTTTCCATAAAGGTGTTGAATGGGAAATCTTTCCTCCACTTATCTTCTTAGGCATAGGTGCAACAACAGACTTTGGTCCACTAATTTCAAGACCTAGTAGTTTACTTCTTGGTGCTGCTGCTCAACTTGGTATTTTTATTACTTTCTTTGGTGCGTTACTTCTTGGTTTTAATGCTTTAGAAGCTGCATCAATTGGTATTATTGGTGGTGCTGATGGACCTACTGCCATTTTCCTTTCTAACAAATTGTTGAAAGGAGCTCAAGGCGGACAAATGCTTTGTGCATCTATAGCAGTAGTTGCCTACTCATATATGGCTCTAGTTCCAGTAATTCAACCTCCAATTATTAAGGCTCTAACAACTAAAGAAGAAAGAAAAATCAAAATGGTAGAACCACGTGTTGTATCAAGAAGAGAAAGAATTATCTTTCCAATTGTTGTTATGTTCGTAGTTATTTTATTAATACCTTCTTGTGCATCATTAATTGGTATGCTAATGTTAGGTAACCTAATTAAAGAATCTGGTGTTGTTCCTAATCTAGTTGATGCTGCTGCGAAGACATTATTATACGCAATTACTATTTTCTTAGGACTTGCTGTAGGTGCTACCGCAACATTAAGTGGTCCAACTGAAGCATTAGAATTCTTAAAGATCTTAATTCTTGGTATGATTGCATTTAGTTTCGCTACGGCTGGTGGTGTTTTAGTAGGTAAAATTATGTGCAAATTATCAGGTGGTAAGATTAATCCAATGATTGGTGCTGCCGGTGTATCAGCAGTTCCAATGGCCGCACGTGTAGTTCATAAGATTGGATTAGAAGAAGATAAATCTAATTACTTATTAATGCATGCAATGGGACCAAACGTAGCTGGTGTTATTGGTAGTGCTGTCGCCGCAGGATTACTATTAAGTATTTTTGGATAAGATTTATGAAGAGATTTAGTTTTAGACTAAGTCTCTTTTTACGTTATAAAATTATTCTAACCAGTTGCTTGCAAAAAATTAAAGTTGTGTTATACTATTAAAAGGATGTGATAAAATGAATGATTTACTAGACAGTAAGATAATTAAAGATAAGTGTAAATATGATGTTGATATTGTAGTATTTGATGAAATTGATTCAACAAATAGATATGCGAAGGAACTAGAAAAAGATAAAACAATTGTTATTTCTGATACCCAAAGTAATGGAAGAGGACGATTAGGACGTGATTTTTTGTCATCTAAGGGAAAGGGAATATATATGAGTATCCTTCTAAAATATGATGAAAAAATGCTTGATCCGACTCTCCTTACATGCTTTACTGGTACTGTTGTATCTAAAGTTTTTGAGCATTTATTGGGGCTAAATCCAGGCATTAAATGGGTTAATGATATATATATAAACAATAAAAAAGTATGTGGTATTTTAGTTGAATCAGTTATCAAAAATAATAATTTCGATAAATTTATAGTAGGAATTGGCATCAATGTTTATAAACAAGAATTTCCTATTGAGTTAGTGGATAAAATAACTACACTTGAAGATAACACAAAAATAAAGGTATCAAGAAATGAGATAATTGCCTCAATTATTAATGAATTTTTTGATAATCTAAATAAACCATTTATGGATTATTACAAAGATAAAATGATCTTAAAACAAAAACTAGTAGAGATTAATGAACGTGATAAAAGATATATGGCAGAAGTAATTGATGTAAGTGATAATGGAGAACTTATTATTAAGTATAATGGAGAACTTAAAAAACTTTATACAGGTGAAGTTGTAAGGGTAAAAATGTAAGAAATAGTAGACTTAAGTCATTAAAGATTTAGGTTTACTTTTTTGCTTTTCTAACTTTTTGATTTTACTGCTTGAAATAAAACGGACTTTGTGTTATAATCAATATATAATAGGGAGGATTTTGCATTATGATTAAACCTTTAGATAAAAATGTATTAGTTAAAAGTCAAGAAATAAAAACTCTAGGAGGAATTTACTTACCACAAACTGATACTGACTTTTTTGTAGTAGTTGGTGTTGGTAAAAATGTTATGGAAGTAAAAGAAGGTAATGTAGTAATAATTAATCAAGCAGCCTCCAAACTTATAAAGTATCAAAATGAAAATTATTATCTTGTAAAAGAAGAAAATATATTAGGAATAGTGGAGGAGTAATATGGCAAACGTTGTTAGATTCGGTAAAGATGCAAGAAATTTAATGGCAAGTGGAATTAAAACTTTATGTGATGCTGTTAAAGTAACACTTGGTCCTAAGGGAAGAAATGTTATTATTGAACAAGATTTCGGTAGTCCCTTAATCATTAATGATGGAGTGACAATTGCTAAATCAATTGTTTTAAAAGATAAATTTGAAAACTTAGGTGCCGCAAGCCTAATTGAAGCCGCAACTAAAACTAACGATCAAGTTGGTGATGGTACTTCCACCGCGATAATTCTTGCTTCAGGTTTAATAGAGGAAGGTTTAAAATTACTTGATAAGGGAATGAACCCTGTGACTCTTCGTAATGGTTTAAACTATTATCTTGGTCATATTTTAGAAGCTATTGATGAAGTTAGTACAGAGATTAGTTCAAGTGAAGACTTAAAGCAAGTTGCTTCCCTTTCATCAGGTAGTACTAAAATTGGTGAGTATATTGCTAGTGCCTATGAAGAAGTAGGTAGAGATGGCCTTGTAATGGTTGAAGAATCACAAAGCCTAAACACATATCTTGATGTTGTCAAAGGATATTCATATGATAGAGGATATCTATCTCCATATATGGCAAACAATAAAGATAAAATGCAAGCTATTTTAGAAAATCCTTATGTCCTAGTTACGGATAAAAAAATAATTAATATGCAAGAATTACTTCCATTCTTAGAAAAAACCATGAAAGATGGAAAACCATTATTCATAGTTTGTGATGATATGGAACCAGAAGTATTGAGTGCTTTAATTGTAAATAAACTAAGAGGCGTCTTTAATGTTGTTGTAACTAAAGCTCCAAGCTTTGGTGAACGTAAAGCCAAATTACTAGAAGATTTAGCGGTTATTACTGGTTCAACTTATGTAGATTCAAGTATTGGTATGCATTTAAGTGATGAAAACGTTAAATTAGGTAGTGCCGTAAAAATTGTAGTTAGTCGCGACCAAACAATTGTCATTGATGGCGCTGGTGATAAAGATGAAATTTTAAGCCGTGCTGAAAACATAAGACAAGAAATGAATCATACAACTAGTGAATATGACCGTGAAAAATTAGGTGAAAGATTATCTAAAATTTTAGGTGGTGTAGCCCTAATTAAGGTTGGAGCTAGTACGGAACTTGAATTAAAAGAATTAAAACTTCGAGTTGAAGATGCTTTAAATGCAACTCTCGCCGCAATGTCTTCGGGTATTGTTGAAGGTGGAGGAAAAGTCTTTTATGAAATCAGCGAAAAAATCAAAAAGATTAAACGTGAACCCAACTACGCTACAATATGTGATATGCTAAGTGAAGTTTTAAAACGTCCATTCATGCAAATTGTTGAAAATGCAGGTGGTGACTACAACCAAATTGTAAGAGAAGTTAATAGCACTTATTGGTATGATGCAAGCACTAATAAACTTGTAAGATTAAAACAAGCAGGTATTATTGATCCAACTAGTGTGGAAAAATGTGCCATCACAACCGCAATCAGTATTGCGGGAGTATTCTTAACAACAGAATGTGCCATCACGAAAGAAACTACAAACCCCTTAAGAGAGGATGATTTATTATCATGAGTGAACAAGAAATCCTAGAACAAAAGATAGCAGAACTTGAAGAAGAAAACCTACATTTAAAAAGAAGAATTGAAGATTTAGAAAAAGAACTAAACATTGCTGGATACATTAGAAAAGAAACGGATCCAATGACAATTAGTAGTTATTATCTAAAAAAATATTTAAGTGTTCACGATGAAGTATATAAAGAACGTAGTAATATGCTAGAGGAAAAAAGACAAAGTCTTCAAGCGGAATATGATAATTTGCTTAAACAAGAAGATGGTCTTGATTTAATCGCAAGTAAAAATACGGAATCATTAAATAGAATTAAAGAAATTGATGAAGAAATCAATAATAAATATTATACACTTGAAAAAGAACGTTATGAATTTGAAGCCGAAGTTACTAATGTTACTAAATTAGAAGACTCATCATATCAAGAAACCATTTCTTCAGTAAATGAAATCTTAAATATCATGAAGCAAACTTCTGATATTAGTGTCATAACTTCCGTAACAACTCAAGTTATCCAAGCTTTAAAGATTAACCTATATCCGTTAAATGTTATAATTGGTAAGAATAAATATAAACTAGTAAAAAAACTTCAAGATATTAATGCATTAGATCAAAAAGTAAAAATGGAAACCAAAGCCTTAAGTGCTGAGAAGAAAACACTAGAAAGTGCTATCCAAACCATTTCTCTTGAAACAGTAGAAACAATGCTTGATGAACTTGCTTTAGAAATAACCAAGGTTAATAAATCAAAAGAAGAATTAGATAAATTATTCAAAATGATTAAGCCTAATAATTTAAAAGCCATTCAAGATGAAATTAATCATTTAGAAGTATTAGAATATTCCAAAAAAGAAATAGCTAGCGCACTAGACCAAATGATTAGTGACTATTATGAAAAATTACGTGGTCTTGATACTGCTACTAACATTCAACTAAACAAAACAATGGAGTTAAGTAAACTTACAATTGAAAAGAAAGAACTAGACACCATTAAAGCTGAATATGACAATATCTTAGCAGACTATCAACAACTAGATAGCATCTATCAAAACATCAGTGGTAATATTAAAAAATTAGAAGAATATTTACAACTTACTAATAAAACAATTCATGCGAAAAATGAATACTTAGAATTTGTTAACCGTTATGAAGGTATTAAAACAACAATAAAACTTGTTCAAAATGAAATAACTAATACGGAAAACAAAATTAAAGAATTAAAAGAAACAAGAAGACTAAAAGCCTTAGATCCATATGCGAAAGAGGCTATTCAAGATTTAACAGAACAAATTAGGAAAACGGAACATTTACTTGAAAAATATCAAGAAGACGTCAGAAATAGTACTATTGAACTTGAAATAATGTCACAAAATGAAAAGAACTTAAAGCTAATAAATATTTTGAAAGATCGTACTAAAATAGAGGCCAAGCTTCCTAGTTTGTATAATCAACAAAAAGAACTTGCATCAAGTGTTAATGCCAAATATCAGAGTTTACGTTCACTTGAAAAGCAACTTAAAAATTATGATGAACTAACAGAAAGAATCGAGGCTTTAGAAAGTGAAATTAACAATTGATAAAACTATCACAGATAAAGTCCCTTCATTTAATGTTATTGCTTATACAATGGAAGTTGAAAATGCCAAAACTAAATTGGTTGATGAGTATTTAGCGGCGTTATCACAAGAATATTTTAACAAATATGATATGACTGAAATTGTTAACATCCCTAAACTAAAAGAAACAAGAGATGGATACAAAAAACTTGGTAAAGATCCAAGTCATACCCGTCCAGCATGTGAGGCCCTGCTTAGAAGGACAGTTAAAGGAACGGGTTTATACCGCTTAGGTGATATCGTTGATCTCGGAAATGTTTTATCGCTTTTAACTATGCGTAGTGTATGCGTGGTAGATGCTGATAAATTAGTTGGCGATATTAATATCAGAATTGGAAAAGATAACGAACCATATGAAGGTATTAACAGGGGTTTTATCAATATCACTAATCTTCCAGTTTACGAAGATGAAGTAGGACCCTTTGGGACGCCTACTAGTGATACTTATCGTACAATGGTAAATGATAAAACAACAAAAATCTTTATAATGATTATATGCTTTTCACAACAAGAAATAGAAAAGGATGAAAATTTACTACTTGCGTTATACCAAAAATATGCAAGTGCACAATCAATAAAAAAAATAGAGGTAACTTATGGAAAATTCTAATTTTATAAAAACAATTATGAAAAATGAGTTAGAAACTGGTGTGGTAGATCACATCTTAACTCGTTTTCCACCTGAACCTAATGCATACTTACACATTGGTCATGCTAGGGCGATTGTCACGAACTTTGAACTTGCGAAAGAATTTAATGGGGGCACAAACTTACGTTTTGATGATACTAACCCAGCTAAAGAAGATGCAGAATATGTTGATGCGATTATCAAAGATTTAGCATGGCTTGGCTATACTCCTCGTATTGTTGTCTATGGCTCAGATTATTTTGAAAAAACATATGAAAAAGCTAAATTATTTATTAAAAAAGGTTTAGCTTATGTTGATGATTTAACGCAAGAACAAGTAGCAGAATATCGTGGCTCAATCAATGAACCTGGTAAAGACTCTCCATACCGCACACGTAGCGTTGAAGAAAACTTAAAGTTATTTGAAGAAATGAAAGATGGAAAATACAATAATGGGGAAAAAACATTGCGAGCTAAAATTGATATGGCAAGTCCTAATATCAACATGCGTGATCCTGTAATATATCGTATTATGAAAATTAAACATCACCAAACTGGTGATAAATGGTGTATATATCCAATGTATGATTTTGCACATCCATTACAAGACTCTTTTGAAGGAATTACTCACTCTTTATGTAGCCTTGAATATGAAGATCATAGACCACTATATGAATGGGTAATAAATAATGCGGAAGTAGAACATCATCCTCGACAAATTGAATTTGGTCGTTTAGGTATTACTAATATGATTATGAGCAAACGCTATTTAAAACAACTTGTTGATGAAAACCTTGTTACCGGTTATGATGATCCAAGGATGCCTACCCTTGTTGGTTTAAGACGCCGTGGTTTTACACCTGATGCAATTAAAAACTTTATTAAGTCAACAGGTTTATCGAAGATTAATTCAACAATTGATTATAGCATGCTTGAACATTTCTTAAGAGAAGACTTAAAACTAAAAACAAATCGTCGAAATGTTGTGGTTGATCCAATTAAAGTTATTATTACTAATTATCCAGAAGGACAAATTGAATGGCTAGATGCTGAAAACAATGCTGAAAATGAATGCCTTGGCACATATAAAATTCCATTTGGTCGTGAACTTTATATTGAAAGAGAAGACTTTACCGAAGTTAAACCAAACAAACATTGGAAACGTTTATCAGTAGGTCTTGAAGTTAGACTTATGCATGCTTACTTTATTAAATGTAATGAAGTAATCTATGATGAAAATGGAAATGTTACAGAATTACATTGTACATATGATGTAAATACTAAGAGTGGTAGTGGCTTTAATGAACGTAAACCAAATGGTAACATTCATTTTGTCGAGGCAACTCATGCAATACCTGCTACCTTCAATTTATTTGAACCATTAATCCTTGATGAAAAAGTATCAAGTGAAAACTTTAAAGAACGTTTAAACCCTAATTCATGGATTAAAAAACAAGGATTTGTGGAATATGCATTAAAAGATGCCAAAGCAGAAGATAAATTCCAATTTGTTCGTAATGGCTATTATAGTGTTGATTATGATTCGAAAGGAAATGACTTGATATTTAATCGTATTGTTGGATTAAAATCATCATTTACAGCGTGATATCATGACTAATGTACTAGATACCTTAAATGAAGAACAACGCCTTGCGGCTGAAGCTGTGAATGGACCAGTAATGGTTTTTGCGGGAGCGGGAACCGGTAAAACAAAAACCTTAATTGCGAGAATTATTCATATGATTAATGATGAAAACATTAATCCTCGAAACATTCTTGCGATAACTTTCACTAAAAAAGCAGCAGCTGAAATGCGTGAACGTTTGAGCGCACATATGGAAGATGGGAAAGCTAGTCTTGTTCATATTTCAACTATTCATTCACTATGTAATAGAATACTAAGAAGAAACATTGAATACCTAGGTTATAAACGCGATTTTGAAATTATTGATGATGAAGAAATTCAAAAAGTTTTAACTGATGTATACAAAAAAGAAAATATTGACCGTAAACTATACTCACCTAAAGCAATGGCTAAAATGATAGGTGATTATAAGAATGGGATTAGACCATTACGAGGTGAAGAACAAAAAGTATATGAACTATATCAAGGATATTTAAAAGAAAATAATATGTTGGATTTTGATGACCTACTAATCTTTACTAATAAAGTATTAGATATTAAAGAAGTATTAGAGTACTATCAAGAACTATTTAAATATATTTTAGTAGATGAATTTCAAGATACCAATATTGAACAATATGAAATAATTAAAAAACTTGCATCTAAATATCGCAATATCTTTGTCGTTGGTGATGATGACCAAAGCATATACTCATTTAGAGGAGCTTGTATTGATAATATATTAAGTTTTTCTAAGAGAGATTTTAAAGATGCTAAGGTATTTAAACTTCAAGAAAATTATCGTTCTAATCAAAGTATTTTAAATGGTGCCAATTCATTAATTAAGAATAACACAATTAGAGAACCTAAAGAATTATTCACTAATATTAAAGGCACTCAAAAACCTGTAATCGTTCATGATGCTTATTACTATGAAGACGAAGTTCGTTTTGTAGTTAATGAAATAACTCATTTAGTTAATCATGAAAAATACACATATTCTGATATTGCGATATTATATCGAAATAATGCTTTATCTAGAAACTTTGAGTTAGGACTTATTGAAAGTAAAATACCATACAATCTATATGGTGGATTCTCATATCTAAAGCGCAAAGAAATAAAAGATATAATTAGTTACTTTAGATTCATTATTGATGATACTAAGTTAGCACATTTTAAAAGAATCATCGATCGACCTTCTCGTGGTATTGGTGATAAGACAATTGAGAAAATTGAATCAATTATGCAAGAAACCGGAACAAATGTACTTGGTGCTATTAAAGTCTTATATAAGGCAAATCCATCTACCAAAAATAAATCTTTGGATGAGTTTAGACAAATTATAGAGGGTCTACAAGAATCAATCGAAAAAATGAGCCTTGTTTCATTCTTTGACGAGCTAATCAACAAAACAGGTTACCTTGAAATGTTAAAAGAAGAAGACACTGAAGAGGCTAACCGAGTAAACAACTTGATGGAATTTAAATCAATTTTATATAAAGTTGAAGAAACTTTTGAAAATCAAGACTTAAGCCAAAAAGATAAAATTCAAACAAGTCTAGATGAGATTATTCTTGATCAATCATATGGTGATGAAGACAAAAAAGAAGGAGTAACTCTATCAACTATTCACTCAGTTAAAGGCCTAGAATTTAAAGTTGTATTTGTTGTAGGTCTTGAAGAAGGAATCTTCCCATCAATAAGAGAAGAACAAGACATAGAAGAAGAACGTCGTGTAGCTTATGTAGCTTTTACAAGAGCGAAAGAAAGATTATATCTTACTTCATCAACACGCCGTTTAATTTATGGTAGAGTAGTAAGAAATCAAAAATCACGTTTTATGATGGAATTTTTATTATCAAATGATCTTCAAGAAATGGTAAAAGAAACCCAAGAAGAAGAAAAACAAAAAGGAGAAATGAAGGTTGGAAGTAAAGTAAATCACACTTTCTTCGGTTATGGTATGGTAATAGCTCTTGATGATAAGTTCGCTCAAATACTATTTGAAAAAGATAATAGTATTCGTAAAATAACCAAAGATCATCCAACTATCAGTGTAGTTAATGAGTAAAATTTGCTTTTTAATTCATGGATACTTAACAGATTATCGTGACTTTAAAAGTTTACCACTAGAAATAATGAAAGATTATGACCAGGTTATCTTATATCAGTTGCCTGGTCATAACCATAAATGCAGCCTAAAACTATTTACAAAAGGTAATACTTTTAAATCAATTGATGATGAAATGAAAAAAATAATTCTTAATAATACTGTAGATGTAATCGGCTTTTCTTTAGGTGGAGCTCTTGCTTGGCACATTGCTTTAAACTATCCAATCCATAAACTTGTTTTAATGTCTCCCGCAATAAGATATTTTAATCCAGCTTTTTTATCTAGTAAGATTAACTATCAAAAAGGTTTAGAGACAAAAGAGAAGCAAGTCTTAAAGAATAACGATAAAGAAGCAATATCATTTGTTATGCATAATACCTTCCCTAAATTTACTCTTAAAAATGGTGTAATTTTCTGTACAATAGTAAATGCTATTTATAAAGAAGAAGGTAATGTAAATGTTCCAACTTTAATTATTAGAGGAACCCTTGATGAACTAGTACCCGAAAAAGTAATAAGTGAAATTAGTCATCGATGCACAAATCCTCATATTGAAATCTTTAAAGTTCCTGGCATCGGCCATATGATGCTTAGAACTCAAAAAGAAAAACAAATAGTTGATAAAATAAAAAACTTTTTAGAGGAAAAAGATAATGAATGAAATAAGAGAAAGAATTAAATATTTAGTCAACATTCTTAATCAATATAATTACGAATACTACATTTTAGATAATCCAACTGTTGATGATGTGATGTATGATAGTTTAATGCGTGAACTTGAAGCTCTTGAACAAAAATACCCAGAAGAAGTTTTACCAAATACCCCAACCAAAAAAGTAGGAGATTTTTTAAAAACTGATTTAGAAGAAATTGTTCATGAAAACCCAATGCTTTCACTTGCTAATGCTTTTAGTTATGATGAATTAAGAGAATTTGATGAAAGAATTAGAAAAGTAGTAAGTAACTTTACATATACAGTTGAACTAAAAATTGATGGAATTGCTAGTAGTGCCCATTACGAAGACGGACTTTTAACCCTTGGTGCGACAAGAGGAAATGGAGTTATTGGTGAAAATATAACTAAAAATATGCTGATGATCAGAACCCTTCCCAAAGTTTTATCAAAACATTTGTCAATGGAAGTGCGTGGCGAAGTATATATGGCCAAAGATGTTTTCAATGAATTAAATGAACAAAAACAAAAAGAAAACGCGTCACTATTTGCGAATCCTAGGAATGCGGCGGGGGGAAGTCTTAGACAACTTGATCCAAATATTACAAAAATGCGTAAACTAGACCACTTTGCTTATACTTTAGTAAATCCAAGTAATTATGGAATGACCACCCAAAGTGATACCTTAAAATTTTTAAAAAGTTTAGGGTTTAATGTTAATCCTCATTATCGCCATGTTAAGGACATTGAAGGTGTAATAAATTATCTTGAAGAATATAAAGATAAACGTAAAACTCTTAATTATGAAACGGATGGCGTCGTAATAAAAGTAAATGAGTTTGATTTATATGACTTAATAGGCTATACTGTTAAAGTTCCAAAATGGGCAATAGCTTATAAATTTCCTGCTCAAATTGTAACAACAAAATTAAAAGATATTATTTTTACAGTCGGAAGAACAGGAATAATTACCCCTAATGCAATCTTAGATCCTGTGTATGTTGGTGGAACAATGGTTTCAAGAGCAACCCTTAATAATGAAGATTTCATTACTTCAAGAGATTTAAGAATTGGTGATTATGTAAAGGTGAGAAAAGCCGGAGAAATCATTCCTGAAGTAGTTGAAGTAGACTTTGATAGAAGAAACCCTGATGCTACCCCGTTTGTGATGCCACTAGTTTGTCCAGTCTGCGGTTCAAAACTAGAAAAAGCTCCAAATGAGGCCGAACATTACTGTAAGAATCCTGAATGTGGAGGAAGACTCTTAGAGGAAATTATCCACTTTGCATCGCGTGTAGCAATGGATATAGATGGTTTAGGTGACAAACAAATTGAACAATTATTTGCGTTAGGTTTTATCAAGGATATTGGTGATATATATTTATTAAAGAACTATAAAGAAGAACTCCTATCTATTGAAAGATTTGGAATAAAGAAAATTGAAAACCTTATGAACGCAATCGAAAACTCTAAACAAAATTCCCTAGATAAATTTATCTTTGGTTTAGGTATTAGACATGTTGGCGCGAAAGCCTCTAAAAACTTAATGAAATATTATCACTCTATAGATGAATTGATGAAGGCTAAAAAAGAAGATTTAACAACTATTGATGACATTGGTAGTATTATGGCAGAAAGCATTGTTAACTACTTCCAAAACCCTAAAAATATAGCTCTTATCAACAAGTTAAAATCTTTAGGTGTTAATCCCCAAGTTAAAGAGGCATCAACTAATAACAAGTTTTTAGGTTATACCTTTGTACTAACGGGAACTCTTCCAACTCTTTCTAGAGATGAAGCTAGTAAGATGATAGAAGATGCTGGTGGAAAAACTTCATCAAGTGTTAGCCGAAAAACTTCATTTGTACTAGCTGGAGAAGAAGCAGGTTCAAAACTAACTAAAGCAAAAGAACTTGGAATTAAAATAATTGATGAAGAAACATTCATAAAAATGTTAAATGAATAAAAGACTAAGCAAAAACTTAGTCTTTTGTTATATGTTTAAATGTTTTCATATAATGTCATTTTATATGTTCTAAGGTTTTATTTATTATTAAATTATCCTTAGTTTCATTTTTAACAAAAAACATCAAATCTTCTTTTAGAATGTAAGTTATTTATATTTCACATTTTTAGAGCGAATAAATAGATATTTCACACATTTTTAGAGCGAATAAATAGATATTTTACACATTTTTAGAGCGAATAAATAAATATATTTCACATTTTTAATAGAATTATAAGCTATAAATATAATGATATACTTAAAGAAATAAAATTAAAATACTATGTTTTATTGATAATTTATCATTTAATATCGATATATAAAAATCTATTGTATATTAATTATTAAAAAAAAATAATTATGATATAATAAGTAATTGACATAATAATGGTGGTGATTAAAAATGAATGATAAGATAATTATAAAAGGAGCACGTGAAAACAACTTAAAAAACATTAATTTAACGCTTCCTCGTAATAAACTAATTGTAATGACTGGGGTATCAGGTAGTGGTAAATCATCTTTGGCGTTTGATACAATTTACGCAGAAGGTCAAAGAAGATATGTTGAAAGTTTATCAGCTTATGCTAGACAATTCTTAGATAATGTTGATAAACCAGATGTTGATGTAATTGAAGGACTTTCACCTGCTATTTCAATTGACCAAAAAACAACAAGCAGAAATCCGCGTTCTACGGTTGGTACAGTTACTGAAATATATGATTTTTTAAGATTATTGTATGCAAGAATCGGTAGACCTCATTGCCCAGTTCACCACTGTGAAATCAGTAGTCAAACCATTGAACAAATGTGCAATCGTATTTTAGAGTATCCTGCCGATACAAGAGCAGTAATATTATCGCCGATTGCTGAAGAAAGAAAAGGAACTTTTGAAAAGACAATCGAACTACTTCGAAAAGATGGTTTTTCTAAAGCTATTATTGATGGTGAAATGTTAGATTTAGATGATGAGATTAATCTTGAAAAAAATAATAAACATAATATTTTAGTCGTAGTTGATAGATTAAAGGTTCGACCTGAAATTAAATCAAGACTTTATGAATCATTAGAAACAGCATCAAAACTTAGTGATGGTAAAATATATGTCGACTTAGATGATGAAAGAGTATTATTTAGTGAACATTATAGTTGCCCACATTGTGATTTTACAATCGGCAAACTAGAACCAGCTATGTTTTCTTTCAACTCCCCGCTTGGTGCGTGTCCCGATTGTAAAGGACTAGGATTTGTTAATGAACTTGATGAATCAAGGTTAATTGTTAATCCTGACGCGAGTATTGCTGATGGAGCAATTAGATATTTAAAAAATATTGTTTTTACAGAAAATCTTGAATGGCAACAATATAAAGTATTATTTGAACACTACCATATTGACTTATTCAAACCATATAAAGATTTAACTGAAGAACAAAAAGATGTAATATTACATGGTTCAAAAGAACCAATTGCTTATGAAATTCATTCAAGTGGCGGCATTACGATGAGAAAAAATCGTCGTATCGAAGGACTTTCTGAATTAATCAAAAGAAGGTATGAAGAAACTGAATCTAATATGCAACGAGACTACTATGGCTCATATATGAAAGAAATTACTTGCCCTACATGTGGTGGTAAAAGACTTTCTAAACTTGTATTATCTGTTTTAATTGGTGGTAAAAACATTCATGAATTTACGGAAATGTCAGTACTTGAAGCCCTTGATTTTATTGAAAATTTAAAACTAACAGATAAAGAACAACAAATAAGTGGACTTGTATTGAAAGAAATAAAATCACGTCTAACATTCTTAAAGGATGTTGGTTTAGATTATTTGACTTTATCTAGAAAAGCAGGTACATTATCAGGCGGTGAAGCTCAAAGAATTAGACTTGCGACACAAATTGGTTCACGACTAACTGGTGTGTTATATGTCTTAGATGAACCATCAATTGGTTTACATCAAAGTGATAATCATAAACTAATTAACTCTTTAAAAGAAATGCGCGATCTTGATAATACCTTAATTGTGGTAGAACATGATGAAGAAATTATGAATGAGTGTGATTATATTGTGGATATTGGTCCGCTTGCTGGTGTTCACGGTGGTGAGGTTGTAGCGTATGGTGAACCTGAGGAATTTAAGAAGAGTACAAATTCCATAACTGCTGATTACTTAACAGGTAGAAGAAAAATAGAAGTACCAAAAGTAAGAAAAACAGAAGACCTTGGTTCAATTGTGATTAAAAATGCACATCAAAATAATTTAAAACATATAGATATAAAAGTACCACTTCATAAACTTGTGGTAGTAACTGGAGTATCAGGTAGTGGTAAATCATCATTTGTAAATGAAATCTTATATAACGCTTTAAGTAAGAAACTATATCATAGTGCTGTTACAGTAGGAGCGCATGATGGAATTGAAGGAATTGAACAGATTGAAAGAGTAATTCAAATTGATCAATCTCCAATAGGTAGAACCCCTCGTTCTAATCCTGCTACATATACAGGAGTGTTTGATGCTATTAGAGATTTATTCGCTGAAACAATTGATGCGAAAAAACGTGGATATACTAAGGGACGTTTCTCATTTAATGTAAAAGGTGGTAGATGTGAAACATGTCAAGGCGATGGTGTTATAAGAATTGCCATGCATTTTTTACCAGATGTGTATGTTGAATGTGATGCCTGTCATGGTAAAAGATACAATAGTGAAACATTAGAAGTAAAATATAAAGATAAAACTATTTCTGATGTTTTAGATATGACTGTTGAAGATGCATGTTCATTCTTTGAGAATATTCCTGCTATTTATACGAAAATGAAAACACTAAATGATGTAGGACTTGGTTATATTAAACTAGGACAAAGTGCAACAACTTTATCAGGTGGAGAAGCCCAAAGAGTTAAACTTGCTAGTGAATTATATAAAAGAATAACCGATAAAACAATGTTTATTTTTGATGAACCAACAACAGGATTACATACATATGATATTGATAAATTAATGAAAATGATTCAAAACATTGTAAATCTTGGAGCGAGTGTAGTTATCATTGAACATAACTTAGATGTGATTAAACTTGCAGATTACATTATTGATTTAGGTCCAAAAGGTGGAAATGAAGGTGGCTATATTATCGCTACTGGTACACCTGAAGAAATTGTGGAAAACAAGAATAGTGTAACTGGTGAATATTTAAAGAAAGTACTAAATAGGTGATAAATATGGAATTAAGAAAAACAAAAATAGTTTGTACAGTTGGACCAGCAATAGATTCAGAAAAAATGTTAATAAAAATGTTTAATGCTGGCATGAATGTCGCAAGATTAAATTTCTCACACGGCTCTTATGAAGAGGCAATTAAAAGAATTGCAAGAATTAAAACAGCTAGTGCGAAGACTAATAAATATATTGGTATTATGCTAGATACTAAGGGACCAGAAATTAGAATTGGAAATTTTGAAAATGATGAATGTTTATTTGAAGAAGGCGACATTGTTACTTTAACAAGTGAAGAAGTTATAGGTAATAAAAAACGTTTCTATGTTAATTGTCCTGAGTTTTTCGCTGATATTGAAAAAGGCAATGAAATTCTAATTGATGATGGTAAAATGTCATTTACAGTTCTTGAAAAAACCGAAGAAGATGTAAAGTGTATTGTTAATACCACAGGAATCTTAAAAAACAAAAAAGGTATCAATGTTCCTGGTGTAGAACTTTCAATGCCTTTTGTTTCTGATAAAGACTATCAAGATATAAAGTTTGGTTCAGAACAGGGTGTTGATATTATTGCTCTTTCATTTGTTAGAAGAAAAGAAGATGTTTTAGAAATTAGACAAATTTTAAAAGAACTTGGTACTCCTAATATTGAAATTGTTTCAAAAATTGAAAATCAAGAAGGATTAAATAATATTAAAGAAATCATTGATGTATCTGATGGTATTATGGTTGCACGTGGTGACCTTGGAGTTGAGGTACCACCTGAACTTGTTCCTCTATATCAAAAACAAATTATTAAACTTGCTAATGAAGCTGGTAAACCAGTTATTACCGCAACTCATATGATGGAATCCATGATTACCTCACCTCGTCCAACTAGAGCTGAGGCAAGCGATGTTGCCAATGCTATTTTAGATGGTAGCGATGCCATTATGCTTAGTGGTGAATCCGCAATCGGTAAATATCCTATTGAAAGTGTTAATTATATGAATAAAATTGCCATCGCAACAGAAGCAACAATTGATTATCTCCATAAATTAAAAGAACACGAAAAACAAAGTACAAAGAGTAAGAGTGATGCCATTGGTGCTTGTATTTCACAATGCTGTATTACTCTTCAAAATGTTTCAGCTATTCTTGCTTTTACGGAAACTGGTGGTACTGCTAAACGTTTATGCAAATATCGTCCAAAGGCAATGATTCTAGCTTGTACAGATTCTCCTGCTACATGTCGTAAACTTAGTTACTACTTTGGGGTTCAACCAGTAATCAGCAATTATGTTAACGATATTAGTATGTGCGATGATATTGCGATTGAAGTGTCAAAGAGTGTAGATATTAAAGAAGGTTCTAATATTATAATTACTAGTGGGTTTGGTCAAAAACACGGTGTAACTAATACGATTAGAATTATTGAAGTTGAATAGGTATGAAACACTTATTAAAATATTTTAAACCATATTTAAAAGAAACAATTCTCGCTCCTACGTTTAAACTTTGTGAAGCTTTATTAGAACTTCTCATCCCAATAATTATTACCCAAATTATTGATAAGGGTATTGGAAATAATGACACTACATATATAATAAAAATGGTAGCTTTAATGGTTTTGTGCGGTATTACGGGCCTTGCTTTTTCGATTACTGCTCAATATTTTTCGGCGAAAGCATCAGTTGGTTTTTGTACAAAACTAAGATATGATATATATAACAAAATTCAAAGTTTAACTTTTACAGATATTGATAAACTTGGTTCATCAAGTATGATAACAAGAATGACTAGTGATGTAAATCAAGTTCAAACAGGTATCAATTTAACTTTAAGACTTTTATTACGTTCCCCATTTGTGGTTTTTGGAGCCGCAATTCTTGCAAGTATTCTTTCACCAAGTCTTGCTTATGTTTTTTGGATTACCATTGGCATATTACTTATTGTAGTATTTAGTATTATTTTAATAAGTATTCCGCTTCACCGAAAAGTTCAACTAAACCTTGATGAAGTACTTCAAGATACAAGAGAAAACTTAACAGGTGTTAGAGTAATTAGAGCTTTTACAAATGAAGAAAGCGAAATAAAAGAATATAATGAAGTAACAAAAATCTTAGAAAAATCTCAAAATAAAGTTAGTAATATTGCAAGCTTAATGAACCCTTTAACTTATGTAATTATTAATATTGCGATTGTGCTATTAATCTATGTTGGAGCGATAAAAGTAAATGATGGCATATTATCTAAAGGTGAAGTAGTAGCTTTATACAACTATATGTCTCAAATTCTAGTTGAACTAATAAAGTTTGCTAATCTTGTGATTACAATAACTAAGGCAATTGCTTGTGCGAAACGTTTAAATACTGTTTTAGGAATGGAATCTAGAGTTACAGTTCTACCTCAAGAAACAGACAAGGCAAAAGCTTATATTGAGTTTGATCATGTTTACTTGAACTATCAAGATTCAAGTATTCCTTCATTAGAAGATATATCATTTAAAGTTAATAAGGGTGAAACAATTGGTATAATTGGTGGTACTGGTAGTGGTAAAACTAGTCTAGTCAATTTACTAACTAGGTTTTATGATTCTTCAAAGGGTAGTATTTATATTGATACTCATAATATAGAAAGTTATGAACCTAAATATTTAAGAGATAATATTGGGGTTGTCATGCAAAAGGCTGTTTTATTTAAAGGAACAATTAAAGAAAATATTTGTTTAGGATTAGATAAAACAGATGAAGAAGTGCTTGAAGTGTGTAAAATTGCTCAATGTATTGATGTAATAAATAAAAAAGAAAATGGTTTAAATGCCCTTGTAGAACAAAATGGTCGGAATTTTTCGGGTGGACAACGTCAAAGACTTTCTATCGCAAGAGCGATAGTTAAAAAGCCTAAAATCTTAATCTTAGATGATTCCGCATCAGCTCTAGATTATGCAACAGAAGCATCACTTCGTAAAGCCTTAAAAAATATGTCATTTAATCCAACGACATTTATTATTTCTCAGCGTACCTCATCAATTAAACACGCCGATAAAATAATTGTTCTTGATGATGGCAAACTTGTAGGTTTTGATACGCATGATAATCTACTTCAAACATCTAAAGTTTATCAAGAAATTTACTATTCTCAATTCAAAAAGGAGAGTGGTATCAATGAATAAAGGTGTAATTAAAAAAACTCTTAAATATTTAAGTAAGGATATAATTACTCTAATTATAGTTTTACTATTAGGTATTGCCAGTGTTATTCTTACAGTCTATTTACCAATGCTTATTGGTAATGCGATAGACTTAATCATAGGCATAAATAGTGTTAAGTTTGATTTATTAAAAAGCTTACTACTAAAGATAATAATAATTATCGCATGTACAGGAATAATTGATTGGATTATTTTAATACTTACTAATAAAATGACATTTAGAATAACTAAGAAACTTCGTCAAGAATCTTTCCGTAAACTTCAAAGATTGCCACTTAAGTATTTAGATAGTCATCCAACCGGAGAAGTAGTAAGTGTTATCATCAATGATGTTGATCAATTTGCGGACGGATTATTACTGGGATTTACGCAACTTTTTAAAGGAATAATAACGATTATTGGTACTTTAGTTTTTATGTTTATGTTAAACTGGGTAGTAACACTAATTGTATTATTTGTTACCCCTCTTTCAATTTTTGCGGCGAAGTTTATTGCTGGTAGAACATATAAAATGTTTAAATCACAAGCAGAAATTAGAGCCCTTCAAACCGGTTTAATTGATGAAATGGTAACAAACATTAAAGTTATAAAAGCTTATAACTATGAAGATGATAGTCTAGCAAAATTTAAAGAAACAAACGATTTACTGGGTAAGTGTTCCCTAAAAGCAATCTTTTACTCATCACTTACTAACCCGGTAACAAGATTTGTAAATTCACTTGTTTATGCTCTTACGGCTTTAGCTGGTTCAATTTTTGTTATTAAAGAAGTGAGCCCCTCACTCGTGCTAACAATTGGTAATTTAACCACCCTATTAAGTTATGCAAACCAATATACTAAACCGTTTAATGAAATATCATCAGTTATAACAGAAGTTCAAAATGCCTTTGCTTGTGCAACAAGAGTTTTTAATTTACTTGAAGAAAAAGAAGAAGTACAAGAAGGAAATATAGTATTAGATTTAAGTAATCCAAATAAACAAATATCCATTAATAACGTTTATTTTTCATATGTTGAAGGACAAAAATTAATAGAAAACTTTAATTTAAATGTTGCTCCTGGTAAACGTATTGCGATTGTTGGACCTACTGGATGTGGAAAAACGACGCTCATAAATCTTCTTATGCGGTTCTATGATGTGACAGATGGTAGTATCCAAATTGATGATACTGACATTAGATATTTAACAAGAAAATCACTTCGAAATAATTATGGAATGGTTCTTCAAGATACATGGATTAAAACTAAATCAGTAAGAGATAATATCGCAATAGGAAAACCTGATGCAAGTTTAGAAGAAATAATTGAAGCATCAAAACAAGCTCATGCCGATAGTTTTATAAAAAGACTTCCTCAAGGCTATGACACAATAATTAGTGAAGATAATAGTTTATCAATTGGCCAAAAACAATTACTCTCAATCACAAGAGTAATGCTTGTAAAACCAGATATGCTAATACTAGATGAAGCAACTTCATCAATTGATACAAGAACAGAACTAAAAATTCAAGATGCGTTTAATACATTAATGAAAGACAAAACAAGCTTTATTGTTGCTCATCGTCTTTCCACAATTAAAGAAGCAGACTTAATATTAGTAATGAATAATGGTAATATTATTGAACAAGGTAATCATCAGGAATTATTAGCCAAAAATGGTTTTTATGCTAAACTTTATAATTCACAATTTGAAGAATAATTACAATAGCTTTTAGCGAAATTATTTCACTAAAGGCTTTTTTCGTAAAATGCATATTTAACATCAAAGTTTACAATTTGTGGTATACCATTTGCCAAAAATTAGGAGATGATTAAAATGACAAAATCACGTTATAAACCAACTAAAAAGGCCCTACTATTTTGGACATTTTTTATTGGTATAGGTGCTATTTTTGGCGGAACTTGTATGTTAATTGATCCAAGTGGTAAATTAATGGGAATGGACGCAATGTTGCCATACTTTAAGAAACTTCCTTTTTCTGATATTCTGTTTGCTAATTTTGTCTTTTCAGGTATTTCGTTATTAATAGTAAATGGTTTAACTAATATCATAGCTAGTATTTTAATTATTAGAAATAAAAAACTAGGAATAATACTAGGTGGTATTTTTGGTGTTACTTTAATGCTTTGGATATGCATCCAGTTTTATATGTTTCCCCTAAACTTCACGTCTACTATCTTCTTTATTTTTGGCTTTATTCAAACTATTACAGGCTTTATGGCATTAGTGTTTTATAAACAAGAACATTTCATCGTAAATGAAAGTGACTACCCTAATATTGGAACTAACAAAAAACTTTTAGTTGTGTGGTTTTCAAGAATGGGATATACTAAAAAAATAGCATATGAACTAGCAAACAAAACGGGAGCGTGCCTTTATGAAGTAAAAAGCACAGAAAAAATAGAAGGTACTCTAGGCTTTTGGTGGTGTGGTAGATATGGAATGCATAAATGGAAAATGCCGATCGAAGATATTAAAGTTAATTTAGAAGAATTTGATCATGTAACAATTTGTACACCAATATGGGTATTTGGTTTATCAGCAGTTATGAGATCTTTTTGTTCATTATCAAAAGGGAAAATAAAAGAAGCAGACTACGTATTATTACATTTTACTAGAACAGCATACTTTAAAGTAGGAAAAGAAATGGATGATTTGCTAGGCTTACAAAATAGTAAAATTACTAGCATTTGTTCAAGATATGGCAAACGCTTAAATAAAAAAATTATGAATGAAAAAACATATCAATAGGTTTAATAATTCCTAAAGATATGTTTTTTCATAATATTTTTAATATTGGTAAAACTATAAAGATGGCTATCGCATATAAATTGAATATTTGGAGATTGTGTGGTATAATGAAAACAAATAAAACCAAAATTATAATATTTATATATACAATACTTACAGTGATGTTTTACTTTTTACTTAAGAATAATTTTTTCTTTAAAGAGTTTAACAAACCAATGATAATTGTCTATCTCTTATTAAGTATAATTACAATGCATTATTTAGTGTTTAGAATATTTCAAATAAAGGTGTTATACATAAATGTAAATTTTAGTTTTATTTGTTATATAGGATTAATTTTCCTTAGTTTATTTTACCGTAAAACAAATAATACTGAACAATCTACTAACCCTAGTTATATGAAAGAATGGATAAATATAATATTTACTAATAAAATTGTATTTTTAAATATAATTGGTAATATATTTTTATTCTTACCATTAGGCACCTTTATATATAATCTACACATAAATATAATGTTAAAAACAATTATCATTATTGTGGTAATTACTTTGTTAGAAGTGTTACAATACATTACTAAAAAAGGGGTATTTGATTATATCGACATTTTACTTAATTTAACGGGGGCTATAATTGGTTATTGTTTATGTATTAGAAAGGACATATATGGCAGATCAAGAAAAGAAAACGGAAGATAAAGAACAGAAGCAAGAAAAACAAGAAAAGCAGGAAATAAGAATAGAAGATGAAGAAGATTTATTAAAATTATTACAACAGCTATATAAAGATTCAGATAAAAAAGTAAAAGTAAAAATAGTTAATAAGATGGGAATAAGTATTAAGATATTTGAAAATATATTACTTGATTTCTTAGTAATGACAATAATTAATATGGGACTTTTACTTGGTATATGTGGTTGGTTTAAAGTAATAGAAGTAAAACACTTTTATGAACTTTTAATTATAACGTTTAGTTTTAGCTTAGTAGATTACTGGTTAAAAACCTTAATTTTTAAACTAAAACCAGATTGGTATGTTAAAACGATGGGACTACTATTTACTATAGTATCAATGCTTTTATTGATAGGAATTGGATTTGGTGCTCATTATTTATTTGATGCCACATTTAATAAAGCAATAGTTATAGTTGGTAGTATCGTGGTATTTTTAATAGTTAGAACAATAATAGTTACATATTTAAAAAAGCTAGAAAATAGGAGGAAATATAAATGAAAAAAGTAATGTTAAATGAAGTAGTAAAAGCCTTAAATTTACAAGTAATTTGGGGAACTGATTTTTTGAAAAAAGAAGTAGTAAAGCCGATGTCATCACGTCCATGTGTAGAAATCTATGCTGGATATTTTGATTATTTTGAAAAAGATCGTATCCAAGTTATTGGTTCAAAAGAACTTGCAATATTTGAATTATTAGATAATAATGTAAAACGTGAACGTTTAGAACAATTATTTAGTTACAATTCACCAGCCTTTGTATTTACTAAAAATGCGGAAGTACCTAAAGTGGTAGTAGAAGTTGCGATAGAAAAACAAATGCCAATTTTAAAGAGTGATTTAACAACATCAGCTTTAATTGGTAATCTTCATGCCTATTTATCAACAAGACTTGCTGAAAGAATTTCAATTGATGGAGCAATGCTTGATGTATATGGTGTTGGTGTATTAATAACTGGTCGTGAAGGAATCGGCAAAAGCGAAACAGCTCTTGAACTAATCAAACATGGTCACTTACTAATATCTGGTGAAGAAACTCACCTATATCAACGTGAACCAGGAATGTTGATTGCGGAAACTACAGAAGTAATGGAAAAACTAATGGATATTAAAGATATTGGTATGGTCAATGTTGTAAATCTATTCGGTATTGGTGCATTTCGTTCTAGTAAACGTTTAAGAATGGTTATTGAATTAGTTACATCTGATGAAGAAATCAAGAAAGATGAAAAGATTAAATTCTTTGATACTGAAATTCCTCATATGACAATTGTTGTGGAAAAGGGCCGTAACATTGCTTCTTTAATTGAGACAGCAGCTTTAAATCAGCAATTATTATTAAATGGCTTAAGCGGTGAAAAAGAATATGCAAAACGTAAAGCTAATGATGTAATAGGAAGAAGGAAATAAGAGTGAATATATTATTAACCAATCTTAGACCTGAATACCATAATAAAATCGCATTTAGTCTTGGTAACTTTGATGTTGCATGGTATGCAATTATTATCATGTGTGGGGCCATCATTGGTACATTAATTGGTTACTTTGGCTTTGCGAAAAAATTAGGGTTGAATTCAGATATCTTAATAACTGGTTTGACCATTGGAGTTTTAGTTGGAGTTATTGGAGCGAGATTATACTATGTGTTATTTAACTTTAGAAACATGGAGATAAAAAACTTTTGGGATGTCATAAGTCCCCGTGGCGGAGGCCTTGCTATTCATGGTGCCGTACTTGCGGAATTCATCTTTTTACCAATATACTGTAAAGTTAAAAAAGTTGATTTAGTAATTTTACTTGAAATTGCAATGCCATTAATATTACTTGCACAAGTTGTAGGTAGATGGGGCAATTTTATGAACCAAGAAGCCTTTGGTGGTCTTGTTCCATTTACGGGTGAAGCAGTTAACGGTGTTTTGAGTGATGCACAACTTCAGGAACAACGTACTTACCTTGCTAATCACTTGGTACCAGAATTTGTTATTAATAGAATGTATATAGCCTATAGTGGTGCGCCTGGCTTTACTCTTGCAGGATATTATCAACCAACATTTTTATATGAATCATTTTTTAACCTAATGGGTCTAGTTCTTTACATGGCTCTTCGTAAACGTGTTAAAAAACTTTATATTGGTGATGGTTTAAGTTTTTACTTAATATGGTATGGTATAGTTAGATTCTTTATTGAACTTATGCGTACTGACCCATTAACAATCGGTAATACTGGTATTAGGATTGCGGTTGTAACATCAGTTGTATATGTTATAGTAGGCCTTGCGATTGCGATTGTAAGGAGAGTATTAAAATATCGTTTAATTCCGTGTCAAGATGTATTCTATGGCGAAGGCTATAGTATGATGCTTGATGAGACTAAAGAAAATAAAAATAACAAATAAGAGGTAAAATATGAGAGGACCAATAAAGAATGTCATTTTTGATTGTGATGGTACTATCCTTGATACTTTTAAGTTAATTGAACAAGTTGTTATTGAAACTTTTAAAATTATTGAGCCAAGTTACCATATGACTGAAGAAGAGGCACATACTTTCTTTGGTCCTTTTTTAAATGATACATTCAAAAAATATTTTGATAAACAAGAAGATGTAGATAATGCAGTTGAAGTATATAGAAAACTATGTGAAGAGTTAACTCCTAAATATGTTAGAGCCTATGATGGCATAAAAGAAATGCTAATAGTTTTAAAACAAAAAGGATATAAGATAGCAATGGTATCAAATAAAGTTACAAAGGCAATTATCCAAGGGCTTGATTTATGCAATATAACTAATTACTTCGATTACATTGTTGGAGCTGAAAAACTAAAACAAGCTAAACCTAATCCCGATGGGATTTATCAAGTATTAGATTATTTTAACGCACCAGATACTACTTTAGTAGGTGATACCTTAATTGATATGAATACCGCAATTAATGCGAAGGTAACATTTATTGGTGTAACTTGGTGCCAAGTATCAGAAGAAAAATTTAAATCTCATGGAGCTAAATTTGTTGTAAATAACCCTCTTGATATAGTCACAATACTGGAGAAAAAATATGAGCTTTGCGAGTGAAGTAAAAAAAGAAATTCTAAACATTGAAGATATGTCAAAGTGTTGTGAAAAAGCATTAATCTTTGGTATGCTTCAAGGCACAACGGAAATAAGTATTGCTTTAGGTGGTGTTAAACTGATAATAAAATCACCAATACTAAATGCGATTAAAGTAATGATTCCATATTTAAAGGAAACATATGGGATTAAAATAGATGAAGGCTTACAAACAGTCAAAAATGCATTAGGTAGAAGATACTACTATCTAGAAATAAAAGATAATGTTTCAAAAATTATAAAAGATTTTAGCTTAATGCCTTATGATGAAATAACAAATTCTAATTCAATTATTAAAAAAGAATGTTGTAAAAATAGTTTTGTTAGAGGAATGTTTGCGGTTAAAGGTTCAATCAATGATCCTAGAAAACAGTGTTATCATCTTGAAATTAACTGCAAAAAAGAATCAGTAGCAATAACTATTCAAAACATTTTAAAAGAAAAAGAAATAGAATCAAAAATAATCATGAAAGGTCAAAACTATTTATTATATGTAAAAAAAAGTGAAGGCATAAGTGATACATTAGCTCTCATTGGCGCATCCTCTGGTGTTTTCTATTTTGAAGATTCTAGAATCTACCGTGACTACGTTAATGCGGCCAACAGACTAACTAACTGTGATGTAGCAAATGCCAGAAAAACTGCTGCTGCTTGTGAAGAACAACTAGCAATGATAGAAGTAATTAGAGAATATGGTTACTTTGATAAGATGCCAGTTAGACTTCAAATTATTGCGAAAATGCGTGAAGAATACCCAGATTCATCACTCGAAGAACTAGCAGAATTCTCAGATAAAATGTTTGGTAAAATGATGACAAAATCAGGTATTAGTCACTGCATGAGAGATTTAAAAAACTACTATCAATCATTAAAAATAAAAGAAAAATAAAACTACTTATTTAGAATAGGTAGTTTTATTTTGAAAACAATTATTCATATTTTTTCTTGTAGTAGAATTCTTCATCATGATCTGGGATTGCCCACGTTACAATTGCAAGTACCGCCGCAACACCAACGATTGAATATATAATTCTTGAAATAACAGTACTTAAACCATCAAATAAGAATCCAACTAGGTTAAAGTCAAAAAGTCCAACTAGTCCCCAGTTTAATCCACCAATTATTAAGACAGTTAATGCAATGATTTTTAAAACTTTCATAAATACCTCCTAATATAAATTTACATTAGTATTATTTCCAAATATAAAATAATTAATGCTGGTAAATTTTATATTTTGTCATTAAAAAGAAAGTAATAACATATATTTTATTGAATGAGGTGTATTATGAAGAAATTAACTAAAACTATTGTTTTTTTATTGGTATTTTTATGTGCTGTAACATTAACAAGTTGTAAAAAGGAAACAAAAGTAGAAGAATCATTTCCTGAACTTGTTTCAAAACTTAAGAGTTATAAATTAGTTGGTAAACTAGAATCAATGTTTCCATCAGGAACAAAAGAATGTGAAATTAGTGTATATTATAAACAACCTAATTTATATCGTGTAGAATTAAAAAATGCTGGCAATAATGAGCCACAAATAATGATTAAAAATGCAGATGGTATATATGTATTATTACCAGCTGTCAATAAAATATTTAAGATTAATAGCAATTGGCCAAACAATTCAAGTTATCCATATATTTTACAATCACTTAGTAAAGACATTATAGGTGATGATAATCTATTAATAAATAAAGATAAAAATATTACAACACTTGAATTTAAAGCTAAACAATTTAATAATGCGGTAGTAACAAAACAAAAAGTAACATTTGATAATGAAACTCATCTACCTCAAGAAGTATTAATTTATGATGATCAAGACACTTTACTTGTTAGATTTAAAGTAGATAAAATTGATACAAATATTGACGTTGATGATAAATATTTTAAAGTTAATGACTCAATGTCAACTGCTCGCCTTACATATGCTTCATCACCAATTGAGTTTGACCGTTTAATTACTTATCCAACTTATTATCCTGAAAAGACTACCCTTCAACAAGAAAATACAATGGGTAATGGTGGTATTAAACGGGTTATTATGAAATATGGTGGTCAGTCGCCATTTACAATTATTGAGCAATATGTAATTAATACTGAAGAAATTAAAACTGAATATGTTAGTGGTGATATATATACAATGGGTGGAGCAATATGTATTCTTGCGAATAATACAATTCAATTCTATGATAGTGGTATTGAATATACTCTTGCCTCTACTACACTTGATTATTATACGTTAATTCATGTTGGCGAATCATTAAGAACTGCAGATTTAAAATAAAGAATAAAAAAAAGATCTTGTTTTATATAAACAAGGTCTTTTGTTAAGCAGTTTTGGTTATTTAAAGTAACGATCAAGCAATGCAATTAGAGCTTTACCATGTCTTGCTTCATCTCTTGCCATTTCATGAACACTATCATGAATAGCATCAAGATTTAATTCTTTAGCCTTTTTAGCGATTGCCATTTTACCATGGCATGCACCATTTTCTCCGGCTAACATTTTTTCAAGATTTTCTTTAGTTGATTTGCTTACTAAATCACCTAACATTTCTTGGAATCTTGCTGCATGTTCAGCTTCTTCATGAGCAATTTGTTCAAGAACAACCGCAACTTCAGGATATCCTTCTCTTAGGGCTTGACGTGCCATCGCAAGATACATACCAACTTCACTACATTCACCATTAAAGTTGTTTCTTAAACCTTCTAGAATTTCTGGGTCTACACCTTGTGCGATACCAACGTGATGTTCAGCTGGCCAACTTAATTCTTCTTCAACATAAGGTACAACCTTTTCTCCTCTTGCTTTACAAACAGGGCAGATTGGTTCTTCGCCATCTTTAACATCAAAAATTTGACCACAAATTAAACATTTATATTTCATTTAGTACCTCCTATTATTTTTAATTTGTCTTACACTAATATTATATAACAAATCAATAATAAAAAGTGTAACAAATGCAACAAAAAAATTAATGATAAAAACTTTTATAAATAATATTCCAATAACCAGTTTTATCAGAACCGCAGCGTTCTACTAAATTATAGTTAACAAGTACTTTTTTGTTTCGTCTAATGGTTTCTTCAGATTTACTTAAAATATTTGAAAGTTTATTATATGTCATATATGGATCAGTTGTAAGAAGCATATATATATCATATTGTGTTTTATTTAATTTTACACCCACATTTACACCCACATTTTCGTTTAATGAAGGGCAATTTAAATCTAATGTTTGTTTATAAAAATTGTTGGGATGGTTTAATAATACTTCTTTATCAAAAGGAATGATGACATTAATGTATTTTTCGTTTATATCAAAAATTTTTTCCCATACACTTTTATAACATCTGGAATGCCATGACCAGTTTGTTCAACATAATTTAAGTCAGCTAATATTCTCATTAATTCTTTGTTTCTAGGGGTACTAATACCTTTGTAAAACATTTCAACTGTTTGTCCATCCGGAAGTCCACCATGAGAAATAATTTCGATTCTATTATCGAATATGTAAATTGCAGGTTCTACAATAGTCCAATCATTATGAGCTATCGCATTAATAAATATTTCCCTTAAAGAGCTCATATCAAATAAGCGTTTGTCAATTCTTTGACCACTTTTAATAATTGACATAGCATAGTTTTCGGCTTCCAAACGATTAATAATTTTATCTATTGCAATTAATAAACATTTATAACCATATTCGCTTTTTTCTGATAACTCTGATTTATCTCTACCTTTAAATCTAGCTATTTTAATTGATACTCTATTTTCATCTGCCAACATTTCTGCCAATAAGTTATATTTGCCGGTTGTTGTTAGTAAATGTAAATTTTTCTTAAAGGTACGGTTACTAAGATGATAATTCTTTTCAGTATAATAGATTTTTAATTGTTTAAAAGTTAAATCGTTTTGAGTGCTTTCTATTTTAGTAATGTCACATTTTGGTGAATAGATTTCTTTATACCTAGTTTCTATCTGCTTTTCTGTCATACTCTTGCAAGTAGTTCCAACTCTAATATAGCACCCTTTTGAACTACGGCCATGTCTACCTATGTAATATAATAGATTTCCGCGAGTTACGTTTACTTCAATAATCCAAAGAGCGTTAACCAATTTAGTAGAAATGGTAACCAACTCTTGTGGATTTGGCAAAATGCAATCAGTAATAATATCCGAAATCTTACACATAGTTTCATCAAGATTATCTACACCACAAATATCACCATTGTCATTTACTCCAATGTATATTGTTCCATTATGAGTATTTAGGAAAGCTACTAACTCTTTTTCAAAACTAGTAGTTAAAGAACTTTTTAATTCAATGGTTTCAGTTTCTTGATATCTCATTATTATTTTTTCTTTCTTTTTCAGTGTAATGTAAAACAATAGTAAATTTATCATAATAAATAAAAATAGTTTTCCAGAAAAAACTAGAAAACTATAATGCTACGAATGATGATACGTGTATTGGTATAAAAAATTCTATAAACTAACTTATAGAATTACTTGACTAAAATGGTGATCTGTACGGGATTCGAACCCGTGAGTGCATGCGTGAAAGGCATGTGAGTTAAGCCGCTTCTCCAACAGACCAAAAGATGGCGGAGTAGAAGGGATTTGAACCCTTGCACCAGTTTCCCGGTCTATGCCCTTAGCAGGGGCACCTCTTCAGCCTCTTGAGTACTACTCCAACGCTATAATATTATATCTTTTTTTAATAGTTTTGTCAACTAATTTGTGTTTTTAGTGTGTTTTTAGATTTTTATAAAATTGTAAGTATAAAAAAAGCATACCTACTTATAATAATAAAAAAGTCAAAAATGACTTTAGAAAGGACAAAAATATGCCAAAATTAAAATGTAAAGTTGAACAATGTATTTATAATTATGATTGGTTATGTGGAAAAAACTACATTGATGTAGATGGACCTGATGCGAAAACCAAAAAAGAAACTAGATGTAGTAGTTATCAATGTCGTAGTGCCGATAATAGTAATTACGAATTTGCGGTGTTGGGCGGACTTAATCCAAGTATCATGACAGAAGTTTATTGTGATGCTACAAATTGTGTTTTCGAAAAAGGCCAAAGATGTTATGCTGATAGAATTGAAATTAAAAATGTCAATGGTGAACTAAAACTTAATGTAAAAGAAGGCGCAAATAGAGAAGTAACCAACTGTCAAACATTTGAATGTAAAGACTAAAATAACAGTTTTAAGCTGTTATTTTTCTTTTTTGATTAAAACAGTTGCATTATTATAAAAAATTTGATATAATATTAAAGCGCTAGGGGCATCGTACAACGGTAGTACACCGGTCTCCAAAACCGTCAATGTGAGTTCGATTCTTACTGCCCCTGCCATGGCGAATGTGGTGAAGAGGTTAACACAGCGGATTGTGGCTCCGTCATGCGTGGGTTCGAATCCCATCATTCGCCCCATTAGAATGTATCTATAAGTCATCTAAGATGACTTATTTTTTAATTTGATTTGGTTGATTAATAATCAACTTTATGGTATAATCTGGGTGGTAGGAGGTATAAAATATGAGTAAAATAATTGTTAAAGATAAAGAAATTACTATCACAGGATTTAGTGATGATGATTATGTTAGTCTAACAGATATAGCAAAATTTTTAAATAATGATGATCCAAGATATCCTATTCAAAATTGGATGAGATTAAAGGATACAATTGATTATATTGGTTTATGGGAGACGCTAAATAATCCAAATTTTAACCGCGTCGAATTCGACACCTTTAAAAAAGAATATGGACGCAATTCTTTTGTTATGACACCATCAAAATGGATAAAATCTACAAATGCAATAGGGATTAAATCAAAAGCAGGAAAATATGGAGGAGGAACATATGCTCATAGGGATATAGCTTTAGAATTTGCTTCATGGATTTCTCCTGAAATTAAGTTATATATAATAAAGGAATTTCAAAGATTAAAATCATTGGAAAGCGATAAATTAGAATGGCAAGGGCAACGATTAATCGTTAAGTTAAACTACTTAATAAACACTGAGGCGGTAAGTAAATATTTAATAACAGTAAATTTAACAACAGAACAAAAAAACGAAATTTATGCAAGTGAAGCAGATATATTAAATGTGGCTTTATTCGGCATGACTGCAAAACAGTGGCGAGAAGCTAATCCTAGTAAAAATGGAAATGTTAGAGATTACGTTTCTACAATAGAACTAGCAATACTTTCTAACTTGGAATTTTACAATTCAAAACTTATAGAAGAAAATATACCTCCACAAACAAGATTAATTATATTAAATAATGAAGCAAACAAAGAAAAAGAATTATTCAATAAAAATAATGAGAAAGTAATAAAGATAAATAACAATGAGTAAATTAGGCGATAAAATAAAACAAATAAGAATCAATGAAGGATTAAGCCAAGAAGCTTTTGCAAAAGAACTTGGATATACTTCTAAAACAACTATTAATAAAATAGAAAAAGGAATTAACGAAATAAGCTACGATAAATTAATGATACTAATTGATAAATATAATTTAACATTAGATCAAATATTTGAAAATAGTTCAAATAATACTCCACTTCCTAAAAATACTAATTCAAATCTTTATATATCGTTTAGTGCAAGATCAAATGGTAATTCAGAAAATATTATAAAATACATGATGAATGAATTTGATACCTTCATTAGTTTTAAAGATTTGTTTATTAATTCATGTAATAAATGCAATTATGAGTGTATGACCATCAATAAATGCAAGTATCGGCATGATGATATTTATAATTTGCTTGATAATATTATTAAGTATAATAAAATAATTTTTGTGGTTCCTATGTATTGTGGAAATCCACCTTCACTGTATTTTACACTTATGGAAAGAATGCAAGACTATTTTAATAATAATGAAGCGAATTATCCAGCATTCATTAGCAAATTACATATTATAGGAATATATGGATCTGACGAAGAGAATCCTCTCTTTATTCCTTTGATATCAAATATTTTAAATGATATAAATAAATGTTTGCCTATTCAAAGACGTAAATATGAAATTAAAATGAGTGATTCGGTTATGGATAAGAAATGTATTGTTGCATTAATTGATACGTATAAAAGAAATATGGGATTATAGGAAAGACTTATAGCCCACCACACCTTATAAAAAGATAGATATCGTAGCAATTAGGCATTTGAATGTGTCTATAAGTCATCATATTTATAGTAGAAATATAGAGTATTTTAAGGTGAGAGGAAAAATAGTCAATTGAAGAAATTAGAACTAATATGCAATATAATATTAGTAAAAATTATGAAAATGCATTATAATAATAGTAATATCACGCTTTGATTGATTTTTTATCATCAAATGAGTTATGGTTATTCGCAATTAAACAATATATAATATTAGTGTAATTGGCCATTACAATACATTAATAAAGGAGAAAATATTATGAATATAGGTTCAATAATAAAAGAGCTAAGACAAAAGAAAAAGATGTCTCAGGAGGAACTTGCAGAATATTTAGGTGTATCAACACAAGCTGTATCAAGATGGGAGACATCAGTAAGTTATCCTGATATTATTTTACTACCACTTATAGCAAATGTGTTCAATGTTACAGTTGACTATTTGTTAGGTACTGATAAATTTAAAAATGATAAAATAGTAGAAGAAATAAATGAAACTTATCGAAAATATAATAAAAAGGGTGATAATGTTGGGTGTTATGAATATATGAAAAAAATGTATGAAAAATATCCACATATTGAAAAGGTTCAACTTATGTATGCAAATTCTTGTAGTGCAGCACATAATGAAGATAAATCAATAATTGATGAAGGAATTGAAGTACTTGAACGACTTGTTAGACTTTCGTATGATGAAGAGATAAAAGATAAAGCATATGATAAGTTATTTTGGTTATATTTACATAAAAAAGATAAAGTAAAATTAAAAGATATATTTAATAATTATATTAAACCAAAACTTAAGAAAGACTATTATTCATCATATATGTTAGATGGGGATGAATTGACAAAATATTGCCAACTAGAAATATGTGGTATTATAGGTGATTTCTGGGATCAACTTATGGATATGAGAAAAAATGAAACTTATCCATTAAAAGAAATGGTAATTGCATTAAATAAATTTAACCAAGTTTGTCAAATAATGTTTGAAAATAAGGATTACCCAATACAAGTATTATGGTACATAAAAACGGTAAATAGATTTATTGCAATTGATTATTTAAAATTAGATAATATAGAAAAGGCATTACATCATATCAAAATATGTTGTAAATGTGCTGTAGAAAGTGATAGTAGACCAAAAGTTTTCAAACATACATCTTTGTTATTTAATCACATTGAAGATGATAGAGAACAAATTTCATATTCAGGTAATACAAAAACATATGGTAATGAATCTTTTACTCTTTTGAATGATTTACAACGTGGAGATTTTGTTAAATTAAAAGGCAATGAAGAATATATAAAATTATTAGAAAAATTAGCAAAATATAAAAAACAATATAATTAGTCATCAAGTCAGTTAATCCAAATTTAAATTAGGTTAGCTGGCTTTTTACTTTCTCGTCTGTTTGTACTTAATAATATTTTTAGTCCATAATTACTTGGACTATGTGTATGACATCAAAGATCATAATGTTTATATAGAAGGACAAGGATATTAAACAAATTCCAATTTATCAGTAAGTTTATTGCACACATTTTGATCAAACTGTACGCAAATTGTATCAAAATAGGTAGTCGCACACATAATAGTAGAATAAGTCTGATACAATGCTATCGGACTTTTTTTCATTGCAGATAGGAACATTTATTCTTTCCGCCAACATCCTTCCGAGCCTTGTAGAAATAGCATTTTATATTAGTTGAAACAAAAGCGTGAGCGATGTGAATGTTGTGATGATCAGTTGGATAGGCATAATATAACGGATTCAATCAAGTGCAATTTGACTCTTTATAAACATACAAACTTTTGACAATAAACCTCCTATATAGGAGGTTTTTACATAAAAATGAATGGTGGATTTCTTGTCACTAAAATAAAACAACTAGGAGACAGAACGTTTGAGAAGCTTCTAGCAAAAAGAATATTGATGCATTCAATGGAGCCCAGGGTCGCATTCTTTATGTGCTGTGGCAGGAGGATGGAATCACGATTGGTTCACTCTCAATCAAATGCGGATTGGCGATAACATCTCTTACGACGATGCTGGAAAGAATGGAAAATCAAGTGCTGATAAATCGTGTTCAGTCTGAAACGGACAAAAGAAAAACGCTCCTGTTTCTGACTGAGAAAGCGCGTGCTTTAAAGGAGGAGTACGATGCTGTATCTACTGAGATGGGTCGCATTTACTATAAAGGCTTCTCAGAGGAAGAAATCACCCAGTTTGAAGAATACCTGACCGAATCAGAAAGAATCTTGAGGATCGTCAGTAGTTATGAGTGTTTGTATCGAAAATCAGATTCAGAACATGAACATCGTCATTGGTTGCACAGTGGGGTGTGTATATTGCTATGCCCACTGACGTTTTAAAATATAGAAATAAAAATGATGTAAATATCTAAATAACATCGTATAATACTATTGAGGTATAGTAATGAAAGAGGTTAGATAAAATATTAAAAATTTTTCATAATAAAGAATTAAAAGAGATGTCGATAGAACAACAAGAAAAGTGACAAAAACAAAAATAGTAATGCAGTTTGTATATTTAAGAGAAAAAATAGGATTTACTCAACAAGATATTGTGGATAAAATGGGAATAATGCATCAACAAATAACTAGATCCTGAAAATATGAATAATTCTCTAACTATTTTCTTTTTGGTTAAATATGCAAATGCATTGGATACCGAGTTAGATGTTGTTTTAAAAGGTACGGAGTTGATAGAGGTGATAAATAATGAACAAGTATGAGATTGTTAAGTTTGTTGATGATGAAGTAAAATTAGATGTCAATATTTCTCCGTTAGAAAAAACAATATGGATTAATATCGAGCAAATATCCGTCTTATTCGAAAGGGATAGATCGGTAATAAGCAAGCATATTAAAAATATTTTTTTAGAAGGAGAACTTTTTGAAAATTCAGTATGTGCATTTTTTGCACATACTGCAAATGATGGGAAGATATATAATGTTAAATATTATAATTTGAGAAATAGAGGTATAACACTACCCA
>OLXY01000179.1_pt1 | contig 40183 bp, 37 predicted proteins | sample 1644221 | NCBI WGS metagenome assembly OLXY01 (sample SAMEA103958121, study PRJEB25191) | human gut metagenome | reverse complement strand
GCCTGTGATAATTTTTAATAAGTTCGTATTCATCAGTTTTAGACTCATTAGGAGAATGATGGGGACGTTTAGATTTAGGCTTAATAGAATCTAAAGAACCATCAAATCTTCTAAGAAGTTTATAGATGAAAGAACGACTAATGTTAAAATGATCACTAGCTCTGGTAACCCCGAAGCGCTTGGCATACTTAATAATCGAATGACGATATTTTAAATCAGAAATGAAGTTATTCATGAGAGTCCTTTCTCAAAACCCATACGATGATTGACAAACCGTCAGTGTTCGTGTACACAATCTAGTGTACACGAACAAAACGTCAATGAAAAAAATATTAATGCCTTGAAAATAATTGTTAAATATGATACAATGATATCGGAGTGATATGAATATGAAAAGATTAATTCAAATATTTCTACTTTTTTTAATGGTCTTAACAATGACAAGTTGCAAGAAAAACCAAAAAAACCAATTAGAAGGATCATTTGATAAGGTAGATTTCCATATTAGTGGTATTTACATTGAAATGGAAAAAGATCAAAATTATCGAGTAGATAGATTAAATCCAAGTATTTATTATGATCATACATCTCAAAAAGTTGAAACTAATAGGGGTGGGTTTAATTTAGAGTACTCAAATATAATGAATCAAACCACAGAAGAAGATGGTGTTATTATTGTTAAAATATTTGTAAATATTCTTTTTCCAAGACAAACTAGTGAAAAAATCAATATTTATGTTGTTAAAGAAAAAAATAACGGAACTCACTATGTTGACCAAAGTATGGGTGATATTATAGATGTAACTAAAGCAGGAAGTTACCGCATTAATTATAAATACATTAATAATAATCAAAAATATAGATTCCAATTTGAAATTAAATATTCTAGAAAAGAGGCATAATTATGAAAGGTTTTAAAAATAGTTGGATTATAACAGAAGAAGGTAAAATTAAAGGTAATTTAATTATCGAAGATGGCTTAATTAAAGCATTAGGAAATGACACTACTGAAGATTTAGTAGAATTAAATGAAGATTTAGTAGTTATTCCTGGTTTTATTGATGAACATATCCATGGTGCAGCTGGCAGTGATGCGATGGATGGCACGATAGAAGATTTGAAAAAAATTGCATGTGCTCTTGCTAGTGAAGGTACAACAGGATTTTTAGCTACTACCATGACTCAAAGTCCCGAAAATATTACTAAAGCTTTAAAAGCAGTCAAAGAGTATCGTGAAAGTAATATTCCTGATGGTGCAGAAATTTTAGGTGTACATTTAGAAGGCCCTTTTATTGCGAAAGAACATGTAGGTGCACAACCTCTTGAATATGTTGCTGAACCTAAAGTTGAAACATTTAAAAAGTATGAAGAAGCAAGTGGTAACAATATTAGAATTGTAACTTTAGCTCCTGAAGTACCTAGTGCTTTAGATTTAATTAAATATCTAAAATCTCGTAATGTTGTAGCATCAGTTGGTCATACAGGCTCTAAATATGAAGATGTAAGAAAAGCAATTGAAGCAGGTGCTTCTAACGCTACACACACATATAATGCGATGAAAGGCATTCATCACCGTGAAGTTGGCACCGTTGGTGCAACATTCTTATTTGATGAATTAAATGCTGAGATTATTTGTGATGGTATTCACGTTTCTGCTCCAGCAATTAAGCTACTTTATAAAAATAAACCACATGATAAATTTACCTTAATCACTGATGCAATGCGTGCAAAACATATGCCTGATGGCGATTATGAACTTGGTGGTCAACCCGTAATTGTTAAAAATAATGAAGCTCGTCTTCATGATGGTACTCTAGCAGGTAGTGTTCTTAAAATGAATTTAGCTGTTAAAAATGTGATGAAGTTTTTAGATTTACCACTTGAAGAAGTTGTAAAATACGCTACAATTAATCCAGCACGTAATCTACACGTTGATGATGTTATGGGAAGTATTAGGGTTGGCAAACGTGCAAACCTAGTAGTTGTTGACCAAGATATGAATGTTCATATGACAATTCGTGATGGAAAAGTAGTTTACAGAAAGGATATCTAAAAATGAAAAAACATTTGTCACTTTATTATTATTTAGCTATATGGGCTGTTGTTGTAGGCCTATTTAATGCCTTACTATTTATTATCGATAAAAACCATACAACTACTTTTTGGGTTACATATGGTTTTGTAATGGGATCATTCGTAATGAATTTAGTTGGATTTATGATTGCTCCTCGCAATAAACAAAGAATTAATACAGTTACTACATTTTGTTTTATGTATGCAGTTGTTTGCTTATTAAGCGGTATTATTTTCTTTATTTTTCCAAAAGTTCCAGTAGCAGTTATTATTTGTGTATATTTAGTGTTTACAGCAGCTTTTGTGATATTACTAGTATTTGGAATGATGAATCAAACTCAAATAAAAGAAAATCCTCAAAAGCAACAAGAAGTTTTTGATATGTCACAACTTGTAACTTATCTTCAAGATATTCAAAAATTAAGCACTAATGTAGCAGTTAGAAATGGCATTAATGATTTAGTTAACTTCGCTATGGGGGCAACAACAAATATTAAGGAATTACCAGAAGTTGAGGAAGTTGAAAAACAAATATTTGAATATGCTTCATTTATTAAGAAAAATGTTGAACATGATGAAATCAATAATGTGTTCTACAACATTGATAGAGTTAAAAAACTACTAAAAGAACGTGAAGCAAAATTAAGATAAAAATGTTCACACTATGTCAAAGTAGTGTGAATTTCTATATTAGGAGGCAAAATGCTTAAGATTGAAAATTATACAAAAACCTATGATAATGGTAAAACTGCCGTTCATAACCTATCCCTAAATGTTGAAAAGGGTGATTTATTCGCTTTTATAGGTCATAATGGAGCAGGCAAATCCACTACGATTAAATCAGTAGTAGGAATCTTACCATTTACAGAAGGTAATATTTATATTGATGGAATGTCCGTAAAAGATAATTCCATTAAGTGTAAACAAATTATTGGCTATATTCCTGATAATCCTGATCTTTATGAATCATTAACGGGAACCGCCTATTTAAATTTTATTGCGGACTTATTTGGAGTATCTAAGGAAAAAAGAAAAGAAATAATTGATGATTATGCGAAAAAATTTGAACTTATTGACGATTTAAATAATTATATTAGTTCTTACTCCCATGGAATGAAACAAAAATTAGCTTTAATTTCAGCTTTTGTTCATGAACCAAAATTACTTGTATTAGATGAACCATTTGTAGGGCTTGATCCCAAAGCAACATTTATTGTTAAAAATGTCATGAAGGAATTTTGTGAAAATGGAGGAGCAATTTTCTTTTCTACACATATTTTAGAGGTTGCTCAAAAGCTATGTAATAAAATAGCTATTATCAAAAATGGTGAACTTGTGGTAAGTGGAAAAATGGAAGAAGTAACAAAAGATAATTCACTTGAAGATGTGTTCATGGAGTTAACTAGTCATGAATAAAACGCTGTTACTAATTAAAAATTATTTTTCATGCTTTTTAGGGAACCTTGGAAGAAGAAAAAGTGAAAAAGCTAAATATGGTGGAGGCGTCTTAATACTTTTAATAATGGGGGTAATCTTCCTTTATTTATTTATTAACCTTGCGATTGGGTCAGTTGAACAAGCATTAAAGACAAATTATCCAATTGTAGCGTTATATGTGACTTCATCTATGGGGCTTGTCTTTATTTTACTAATGACAATTACCAAGAGTACTACCCCTACTAAGCATCGTGATGATGAATTACTATTATCACTACCAGTTTCAAAATCTAATATAATTGTTGCGAAAACATTTTATAATTATTTATTTGATTTAGCAATTGTTGGTATGACACTTTTACCATCATATATTGTTTATTATATTTATGTACCTAATGTAAGCATAATGCTCATTATTAGAGGGCTTGTTTTAGTTATTCTATTACCAATGTTCTCAAATGCGTTAGGATATTTTATTAGTTTGTTATTTACATTACTTACAAGAAAATTAAAACATTTTAGAATTATTCAATCATTTATTACGATGATTGCGATGCTTGTTTTTCTCGCCGCATACTATGGTATTACGGTAATTTCAACTACTAATAATATGTTAGGTTCTAAATTAATTTTAGAATTTAAGCCATTACAATGGATGGTTAATTATGTAGATAAATGCGAATTAACATCAATTTTGATTATTCTTCTAATAACAGTAGTTCCATTTATTCTTAGTATAATTGTTAAAAGTGCTTTACTTGGTAAAACTTTTGGAAGTTATAAAAATAAAAGTCATGAGATTAAATATACTGTGTCAACTCCATTAAAGTCATTATATCATTTAGAAATATCAAGGTATTTTAATTTACCAATATATGTTATTAATACTTTATTTGGTGGAGTTCTATTATTGATTATGACAGCTTCAATTACCATTCTCGCAAAAGCAGGCATTAAGGTAACAGATTTACTAGTTAGTGCTGGTGTTAAAAATATTGATAAATATTATATTTTGATTATTGTTTTATTATTTGAGTTTACAATTATAACTATTTGTACGACTTCTGCCTCGATTTCTTTAGAGGGTAAGAATTTATGGATTTTGAAAGCTCATCCCGTATCCGAAAAATCAATATTTTTATCAAAAATCTTATTGAATCTTACCGTTTCCTTTTTTCCAATTGTAATATCATCGATTATTATATCCTTTAATATTGGGTTTATTTACTTGCCACTTATTTTAGGAATATCACTTGTGTCTTCATTTATTGTTGCACAAGTTGGGCTATTATGTAACTTATATTATCCAAAATTAGAGTGGGAAAGTGAAGCAACCCCAATAAAACAAAGTATGTCTGTAGCTCTTGCATTTGGATTTAATGCGATGGCATTAGTTATTCCTTTTATTGCTTATTTCTTTTTAGAACCGTATATTGGTAGTATTTTTAGTTTACTAACTATTATGATAATATATATAATTGAAGCTATTATTATCTGGATATTCTTAAACAAAAAAGGAACAAATCTATTTAAAAGATTATATAATTAAGGTATTGGCAAATAAAAAATTTATGTTCAAGTATTTGTAAATGATAAAAATTAAATTGGTGGTGATTAAAATGAAGAAATTAATATTAGCAGAAAAACCCTCAGTTGCTCGTGAAATTGCCCGAGTACTTGGATGTAAACAAAATATGCCAGGTGCAATATTCAGTACAAACTACATTGTAACATGGGCTTTAGGTCATTTGGTAACACTTGCGACACCAGAAGAATTATCAAAAGAATGGCAAATCTGGAAATTAGAAACATTACCAATGATTCCTGAAAAATTTGAAACAAGGGTTATAAAAGAAACATCTAAACAATTTCAAAATGTAAAAACTTTACTTAAAAGTAATGAAATAAGTGAACTAATTATCGCAACAGATGCAGGCCGAGAAGGAGAACTTGTTGCGAGATGGATTATAAATAAAGTGGGTTTCAATAAACCAATTAAAAGACTTTGGATTTCATCAATGACAGATAAAGCGATAAAAGATGGTTTCAACAATCTTAAAGATGCCAAACTTTATAATAATTTATATTATAGTGCCGAGTCAAGAGCGATTGCGGACTGGTTGGTGGGATTAAATGTAACAAGAGCCTTAACTTGCAAATATAATGCTCAGTTATCAGCAGGTCGCGTACAAACGCCAACTCTTGCGATGATAACCTCAAGAGAAGAAGAAATTAATAAATTTATACCAAAGGAATATTATCAAATTATATTAAAAATAAAAGGTGTAGAGTTTACTTATCAAGAAAATAATCAAGATAAAAGATTGTTTGATAAAGATGTTGCCATTAAACTTGTTGAACAAATTAAAAAAGAAAAAATAGTGGTGAGTGATATCAAAAAAACTAATAAGCATGAACTTCCCCCACTACTTTATGATTTAACCACCCTTCAACAAGATGGTAATCGACTTTATAATTTAACTCCTAAAAATACGTTAGATATTATTCAAAAATTATATGAAGTAGATAAATACTTAACATACCCAAGAACTGATTCTAAGTATTTAAGTGATGATATGTATGACACCATTAAAGAACGACTTCAAACAATTACAACTTTGGAGTATCAAAAATATGTTAAAGAAATATTAAGCAAGCCATTAAGTAAGTCAAAAAGAATTTTTGATAATTCAAAAGTAAGTGATCATCATGCGATTATATTAACAGAACAAAAAACTAATCTTTTTAATCTATCAATTAACGAAAAAAGAATATACGACCTTGTTATGAAACGTTTTATTAGTGCTTTTATGACTGATTACATTTATGATCTAATCACTGTTGAGATAAAAGCAGGTAATATTAGTTTTAAAGGTAGAGGTAAAAGAGAAATTGATAAAGGTTTTAAGAAAGTTTATCAAAATGGAGAGTTAGAAGAAGAATTAATAAATGCAATTCCCGAGTTTAGAATTGGTGAGACTTTCACGGGAGTTGAAGTAAACATCAAGAAAGGAATAACTAAAGCTCCAGATCGGTATACTGAGGCCAGTTTACTTGCGGCGATGGAGCATCCTGGTAAGTTTGTTGCTGAAACTACACTTCAAAAAGTTTTAGAACAAGTATCAGGAATTGGTACTCCTGCTACTCGTGCCGATATAATAGAAAGAATTTTTAATGCGGGTTATGTTGAACTAAAAGGAAAAAGCATCTACCCTACGGAAAAAGGTAAACAATTAATTTCGCTAGTTCCAGCTAACTTAAAATCGCCAGCCTTAACAGCTAATTGGGAATTAAGACTTGCAAAAATAGAAAAAGGTACAGATAATAAACAATCTTTCATTAAAGATATGGAAGAAAATACTAAAGAATTAATAAATGAAGTACTACATCAAAATTATAAATATCGTCATGACAATGCTACTAAAGAAAAATGTCCAAATTGTGGAAAAATCCTACTTGAAGTAACCAATAAACATGGTACATCCTTAGTTTGCGTAGATAGAGAATGTGGTTATCACAAAACTATAAGTAAGAACACTAATTTTATGTGTCCAAATTGTAAACGCAAAATGCAAGAAATAATTAGTAAAGATAAAACCATTCTTATTTGTAAATGCGGATATAAAGAAAATAAAGAAAGTTTCATTAGTAAATTAGCTGATAAAAAGGGAGAAATGAATAAAAAAAGTTTAGATAATTATTTACGTAATCAACAAAAAGAAATACCTTCAAATAATCCATTTTTAGACATTTTTAGCACTCTAAAAAAATAAAAAAGCAATTTTAAAATTAAAAAAATTGAATAATGTTATAATAGTAATGTGAAATTTAAATTATCTCTTTCCTACTACTGTTTCGTGATATGGACTAAGTAATTAAATTCTCGCAAAATAGTAAAAGGAGGGAATATTATGGATAAAACAATTGTTTGTAAAGATTGTGGTGCTGAATTTGTATTCACAGAACGTGAACAAGAATTTTACGCTAGTAAAAATTTTAGTGAACCTGTAAGATGTAAAGCTTGCCGTGAAGCACGTAAAGCTCAAAAAGCATTAGAAAAACAAGAAGCACAAAAAGCTGAATAACAAAAAAATAAAGCATTCTATGGACTAGGTCTTATAGAATGCTTTTTTCTTAGGTATTTAATGAAAACTCCTTTTTTAAAACGTATTATATAAGTGAAAGGAGAATCAAAATGATAAAAAAAATAATAGTCAAAAATTTAATTTTTATTTGTTTAAGCTTTTGCATAATGGTTTGTAGTACCGCTTATGCAAGCAATTACACTGGTTATGATAATATTAAAGATATTATAGTTCCAACAGGAAGTAAAGCTAGGCTTCTAGTTCAAATACCTAAAAAGGAAAAAGAACAAGCCATCAAAGATGTGAAATGGAAGTTTATGGGGTGGAGCACTAAAAATATTACCAAACAGCAATTAGTAATTTATGAAGCTAAAACCATTTTTTCACGTTCGAATAAAACAACTGAACCAATTTCATTTAAATACAATGTTACTGATTTAAATGTTGTTACTAATACTACATCATTTACTGGTAGTATTACTTCAAAGGCATCTAGTAAGATTAAGAGCATTTCAATTTCAGGTGAAAATACAATGAAAGTAACAACTGAAAAGGTAATTAAGAAAAGCCACGAGGAAGCAACTAGCTTTATGGTAAATATTTATCCAAATCGTAAAGTATCACTAATTGTTAAGGGATTAGCTGAAGTTACTAATGGTGGTAGTAAGTATTTTTTTCTTGGAATACCATTTAAAAAAGGTAACTATGAATTTATTGATGTGTTGACGGAGTATTATGAATTATATGAAGAAATATGTTAATAAATGTAGTTTATTATTATTAATGATTGTTCCCTTAACGGTAATAGGTTTTATTTCATGTAATAAGAAAGAAGATAAAATGATAATAATCTCGGAGAAAAAACAGTATTTAGGAATAACTAATAATGAGAAAGTAGAACTAACTGTTCCTTTATATATTGAGAAAAGTAAAGACTTTTATTTTAATAAAGAAAAAATAAAGAGCTGTTATTTAAAAGATCGACAAAATGATCAGGTATATGAACTTGAAGTAAATGAGGTAAATAAAACAACCAAAAAAATAACATATGAAAACAAAGATTTATATGCTTATGAATTTATGTTATCATTTGCGTATTGTACAAAAACTCCAATTAGGGTATTAGATGCTTATTTAGATTTAGAATACAAAGATGATGATACCTGTCAAGTTGACATTGGTTCAGTCCTTTTTACCCAAACAAAGTTCAGTAACAAATTAAAAGTTAGAAGAGTAAAACCGGTGGTTAATAATCTTTTAAATATTGATGATACGATATTACCAACAACGGTTGCGGTAATGATAACAATTGAAAATACTAGTGATGAAGAAGTGATAATTCAAGATATAAATATTTTAAATAGTATTGTAACTACGAATTATCAAAAAATTAAACAACTTACAAATTTAGATTATGAGTCAAATACCGATATTAATAAGATAATTAACGATGAATATAAAATGGTTGATAATTCAAAAGCTATTTCTTTAGAATATATTATAAAACCAAATGTAGAGATTAATCTAGTTATTCCATTCAATTATTTGAAACTAGAAACTGTCAAAGAAGCAGGTTTATTAATAAGATATCAATGTCAAAATGAAGAAGAAAATGTTGTATTAGATAATACTCCATTATTTAACAGTAGTTTGCTTATTCCGGATTATTATATTTATGCCTTTGTTCCAAATTGATTTAAAAGATGTTACCAAAAAATATAAAAACAAGGTGATACTAGATAAAATTAATTTAGTTATGGATAATACTAAATATAATATCATTAAAGGATATAACGGCAGTGGTAAATCAACGTTAGTAAAATGTTTAATGCATTTTATAAAATATAATGGCAAAATTGAAAATCAATACAAAATTAGTTATGTTCCTGAAAAAATATATTTACCTAATTTTATGAAAATGTATGAGTTCCTAGAATTAATCACAAAAATAAAACAAGGTGATGCAAATATTGAACAATATTTAGAAAAATTTCAAATCACAAAATACAAAGATAAAGAATTAGGTAAGTTATCACTTGGTACTAAACAAAAGGTAGTAATTATTCAATCATTATTAGAAAGTGTAGATGTGTATATATTTGATGAACCTCTCAATGGATTAGATGATGAGGCGGTAAAAATATTTAGTAAAGAATTACAAAATTTACGGAAAAAGCAAAAATTAATTATTATAATTATGCATGATGATTATCGCTTAAAATTACTTAATAAGCGAGTCATTAGAATAGATGGTGGTAAAGTCTATGTTTAGATTAATGTGGTTACATTTCAAGTATTTACACACTCGTAATAATGTAATTTTAGAATTAATAGGTTTTACTATATTAATTTTGTCATTTTTAATATCATCTAATATCTTTGTGAACTATGAAATAAGATGGGTTAATCAAAAAGAAATATTAATTAGCTATCAAACCTTAGTAATTAATTTATCTAAAATATTTATTCCTTTAGTAAGTTGTTATTTGTTTGGTAGTGGTTTCCTAAAAATAAATGATGATTATAAATTAATTATTATCAAAAAAAGATCAGAAAGAATTAAGTATTTTATAAGCAAACAAATAGTAATCGCAAGTATAGTACTAATGTTTTGTTTACTATGTAATAGTTTTTATTTAATATTTGGTGTTGCAGCAATTCCTAATTTTTCAAAAGAAGGAATAATAAATAATACATGGTTAAATTTATACTTAATTAGTGTTTTTTATGGGTTATTGTCAACTTTTGTAGTTTTAATTACTAAAAGTAGTTTTGGTTATATTATGGTAGTTATCATATATTTTGTTATTCAAATACTTGTGGAAGCGGTAAGTTTAAAAATTAATATATTGCCCTATCTAATTAATAATCATTTATCAATAAATATTATTTTATTAATAAGTGAAATAATAGTTTTAATTTGGAGTAACATTCTATATTATTACTATATGGATATGTGATAACTAGCATATATGAATAGATAAAATTAGAGCGAATTAGTTTACTTATCAAAAGTTTAGTGGTATAATATATAGGAATTAAATATGTAGTGAAAAGAAGGAGTCCCGCTTCTCACCCGACCGATTTTGTTGGTGGGTAAAGAGTCAGTACAATAATGAGTTAATCTTATTAAGTATTACGAGTGGGTCTTGGCCCACTTTTTTTATCTTATTTTCACATATATTAATTTTATGGAGGTGGAAATATCAGTAAAGTATTCGATCAAAAAAATGAAAATTTAATTAATGAAGACATTCAAGCTGAAGTTGTTTTGGTAATATCTGAAACAGGTGAACAGCTTGGAAAGTTGAATTTACAAGATGCATTAAAGCTTTCAGAAGAACGTGGCTTTGACCTTGTTTGTGTAGCTCCAAATGCACCTGTCCCAGTTTGTCGTTTAATGGATTATAGTAAGTACCGTTACGAACAAATCAAAAAAGCTAAGGAAGCTAAGAAAAATCAACGTATTATTCAAGTTAAAGAAGTAAGAATTAGTCCTACGATTGATACTCATGACTTTGAAACTAAACAAAAAGCTGCAAAAAAGTTTTTAATGGATGGCGACAAAGTTAAGGTTAGTTGTCGTTTCCGCGGTAGAATGATTGATCAAGCTAACAATACAAAAGAATTATTTGTAAAGTTTGCTGCTGATTTTGAAGAATTTGCCCAAATTGATCAACAACCATATTTAGATGGACGTAATATGTTTATGATGCTTAGTCCTAAGCTACAAAAAAAGAAAAACTAATAAAGGAGAGAATTAATTATGCCAAAAATGAGAACACATTGTTCAACTAAAAAACGCTTTAAAATTACTGGAAGCGGCCAAGTAAGACGTGGCCAAGCAGGAACTAGACATCTTGCCCCTGCAACAACATCAAAACAAAGTAGACAATTAAGAAAGTTTGCCCTTGTCTCTACACCTGACAAACGTCACATTAGACAACAATTGGCAAATCTTAAATAGGAGGTATTAATCATGGCACGTACTAAAGGTGGCGTAGTAGCAAGAAGAAGACGTAATCGCGTATTAAAACAAGCAAAAGGTTTCTTTGGTTCAAAGCATTGTTTATATAAAGTTGCGAACCAACAAGTAATGAAATCATTAATGTATGCATATCGCGATCGTAAAAACAACAAACGTAATTTTCGTAAATTATGGATCGTTAGAATTAATGCTGCATCAAGAGCAAATGGTTTAAGTTACAATCAATTAATGCATGGATTAAAACTTGCAAATGTTGATATCAATAGAAAGATGTTAGCTGACCTTGCAGTTAATGATGCTCAAATGTTCGTAAATCTTTGTGATGTTGCGAAAAAAGCATTAGCAAAATAAGTATAATAAAATGAGTCTAGGTAGAACTAGATTCATTTTTTGTTACACGATTATTTGAACATTTAAAAGGATTTACAAAACGTGGTTGCTTTAATAATTGACTGCGTTTTTAATATTTATATTTGTTTTAATTATAGAAAAAGCCCGACATTTGTCAGGCTAATTAATTATTTATAGAACTTTATTTATTCTTTTTTCTAAGCAGAATAACAACAAGACCTAAAGCGCTTGAGAATGTGATAAAGCGTTCGATATTTGTTTTAGAGGAACAACCAGTTTTTCCAGGGCTAGGTTCCACAGGAACACTTGGATCAACTGAAGTAAATGTAATGCTTGCTGTAACACTAGGTACTTTTGTTGATGTTACAGTAATTGTAACTGTACCATAACCAGTAATGTGAACTTCACCATCGTTTACAACCGCAATATTTGTATCAGATGTTGTCCATGTAGCATCTTTACTACCATCAATAGGGCTAACTTTAATACTTAGGTTAAATATATCATCTTTAGTAATTGAACTAGGAAGCCCTGTGATTTCATATGATGCAGGATCAGATGTTGCTTTTACAGTTATGATAAGGAATCCAACAACTTTATCAGTTACTTGTGAAGTTGCATAAATTCTAACCTTACCAGCTGAAACACCTGTAACTAAACCATTTTGATCTACCGTCGCAATCTCAGGATTAGCACTACTCCAAGTTACCGCTGCCTCGGCACCTTTTGGTAAAACTTCGGCAGTTAATTGGGTTGTACCTGCAACATCAATGGTTCGTTTGCCACTAACACTAATTGAAGTAGGAACTAAATCTTTATTCAAATATAATTTTATTTCTTTAGTGATTGTTGTGCCATCTTTTTTCAAAAAATTAATGTTGTAAATATAATTATTAGTATTAAATACATTATGAATAGTATGAGTAGCTAAAAGTTCAGAACATGAAGCAACTGTTTTTGCCCATCTTGCATCACCAGTGCATGATACTTCTTTTACTAGCCCCCAAATATTAGGTTCCCAAGTGAAAGTTGCAGATTCGGTTGATTCATCATATGTACATTCTACTGAATCTAAGATTTCTTTGTCAGTATATTCAGTAACTTCAGCGTTACGTTTAGCATTTAATGAGAATTTTTCAATTACATCACCATTCATATCATATAATAAAACTGTAAGAGTACTACCTTGGAATTTTAATACTTGTCCACGATAATTACCACGAATAACTTTATCTAAACCTTCAGTTTTTTGAACTGCATAGTCTTTCATACCAGCAGCAGGGCCAACAAGGTAAGTAACACCAAGGTCTTCATTTTTTTCACCTTGATATGATAAATCTTTACGAATATAAATATGTTCGTGTCCACTTATACATAAGTCTACTTGACATTCTTCAAATACGTCATGGAAATTATTCCATAAATATTTTGCGTCAGAGGCATAAGCACCTGCTGAAACAGCACCAGCATGAGATCCAACAATAATCCAACGAGTAGGGTTATTTTGAACTACTTGTCTAAACCATTCTTTTTGAGCGGTAATATCAATGCCTGATTTTGTACCTTGTAAGATATCAAGCATAATAAATAATGTTTCATTATAAATGAAGTAGTAAGAAGAATTCTTACGATCTTCAGGGCCATTTTGAGGGTTATTATAAAATTGATTATAAATAGAAGCATCAATATATTCTGGGTTTTTATCATGATAATATTCATGGTTTCCAGGAATTGTTGCTTGTTGGTATTTTTGAAGACTAGGTAAACCTGCGAATAAAGCATCCCATTGAGCTTGGTAACCACCACGGTCAACAATGTCACCAGTTATAAGAACCATATTTAGATTCTTTTCTTTACTTTCAATTTTTTTAACTAGATTATCAATCTTTTGAAAATAGTTAGTACTTGAACTTTGTGTATCAGTTAAGAATAGTACAGAACTATTACTATTGTTTCCACCTGTTTTGAAAGAATAAACATTAGATTTTTCGCTACCACAAATTATTTGATAGTAATATGTAGTGTCAGCTTCAAGGCCAGTTAAAACGGCTTTACAAACATTTCTTTCACCAAAACCTGTATTTTCATCATATTCGCTTTGGTCAATGTGCCATTTTGATACGGTAGGTTCTACTTTTATAGCATCAGTTAAAGAACTAGATTTACTAAAAATTACATAAGAACCATCAAGATTGCAGTGGTAATTAATACCTGCAGTTTCATAGGTTTCACCAACACTAGCTGTAACATAATAGATATTACTACTGGCAGCCTTAAGTTTAGGTGTGTATAGTGTGCATAACATTAATGCAATGGTTAGAAATGATAAACAGCATATTCCTATTTTCATTCCTAATTTAGACAATGATTTAAACATAAATTCCTCCTTTTATTTGTTTACTAATATTTTACCATAAAAGTGAACTCAAAAAAAATAAAACGCTTACAAATTATTTATATTAAAAATATAATGGTAAATAAAGTAAATAGTAAGGATATTCCTCCGAATTATTAAAAGTGTTTGTATATGCGTCAAAAGGTTTTACTTTTCTTTAAGAATATGATATAATAAGATATCAATATAAAAGGGGGGAAAATAATGTTTAGATTATTAGTAGATGCTTTATTTCATCCTAAAGATATTGCACTACATGTAGATGAAAAACCAAAGAGAAGATTTGTAGGATTTATAGCTATATTAGCAATTCTACTAATGATTCCAGCAATTTTATCATTAAGTTCAAGAATCGAATTTAGCAATGTCGAAGCCCAGGGGATTGCTTCATCATTTAAAAATACACAAGTAATTGATTATCGTATTAAAGATGGAAAACTTGAGTATACGGGATTAGGTAATAATACTAAGCAATATGTTAAAATTGAAAAAACTGATTTCTTGCTTACCGAATTACCAGTATATCTTGTTTTTAGTTTAAATGGTGGTGGATATAATATTAATGATAAAACTGGGTATGTTGTTTTATTTAAAGAATCAGAAATAGATATTATGTATGTTCCAGCTAAAAAAATAAATTCAGCTGAAGAAGTAGCAGGACTTAATGATATATTACCAAAAACAGAAGTTGAAAAAGTTGTAAAGACAATATCATATGATAATTTAGAAGTGGACTTTAATTATAATAACTCAACAAGTAATAGTTATTTTCTACAATTATATAGTGTTGGAAACCATATATATAGTAAATTAAAATGGAAAATTGTTTTAGAAAATTCTTTAGTACTATTTATTAGTAATCTAATGGTTTTTACCGCAAGTACTTTCTTTACAATTCTTTTAATTAAATTATTTTTTAGAGGAATGGGAGTTGCTTTCGGAAAAATTGTCAAGATTGCTTTCCTTGCATCTTTACCATATGTAGTATGTTATGTACTTGCTTATTTATATAATTTAATCTTTTTAGCATATTTAGGAGAACTTCTATCATTATTCTATACCTTTAGAGCTCTTAGTTATTATGCATTAGATCAAAAAGTTAATAAAAATGGAGGCAATTAAAATGAGCTATAATCATCAACAAATAGACCAAAAATGGCAACAATATTGGAAAGATCATGATACTTTCAAGACTGATGTTTGGGATTTTAGTAAACCTAAGTATTACGCTCTTGATATGTTTCCTTATCCATCAGGAGTTGGACTTCATGCTGGTCATCCCGAAGGTTACACCGCAACAGACATCATTTCAAGAATGAAGAGAATGCAAGGCTTTAACGTTCTTCATCCAATGGGTTTCGATTCATTTGGTTTACCAGCAGAACAATATGCAATAAAAACAGGTAATCATCCGGAAGGATTTACTAAAAAGAATATTGAAACATTTAAGGGACAATTAAAAAGTTTAGGTCTTTCATATGATTGGTCCAAAGAAATTTCAACTTGCGATCCATCATTTTATAAGTGGACACAATGGATTTTTAAACAATTATTTTTAGATGGACTTGCGAAAAAAATTGACATGCCAGTTAATTGGTGCGAAGAACTTGGTACAGTTCTTGCGAATGATGAAGTAATCGATGGCAAGAGTGAACGTGGTGGCTATCCAGTTGTTCGTAAAAATATGAAACAATGGGTTATCGATATTCCTAAGTACGCAGAAAGACTTTTAGAAAATTTAGACAAATTAGATTGGCCGGAATCAACCAAAGAAATTCAACGTAACTGGATTGGCAAATCAGTAGGAGCTCACATTGAATTTCAAGTAAAAGATCAAAATGAAAAGTTTATTGTATTTACTACTCGTTGTGACACTTTATTTGGTGCTTCATATTGTGTACTTGCTCCTGAACATCCCCTTGTTAAAAAAATCATGAGTAAAGAACAAGAAAAGGAAGTTCTTGCATATATTGATGTATGTGCTAAGAAATCTGATCTTGAAAGAACAGAGTTAAATAAAGAAAAAACAGGGGTATTCACAGGTGCTTATGCTGTAAATCCTGTTAATGGTAAATTACTTCCAATTTGGATTTCTGACTATGTTTTATTATCATATGGTACTGGTGCGATTATGGCAGTACCTGCTCATGATGAACGTGATTATGCTTTTGCGAAAAAGTTTAACTTAGATATTATCCCTGTGCTTGAAGGTGGAGATATTAGTGTTAGTGCTTTTACAGGTGATGGTGTGCACATTAATTCTGGTTTTTTAAATGGTTTAGGTAAAGAAGATGCGATAAATAAGATGATTGCTTATTTGGAAGACCATCACTTAGGAACCAAAAAGATTAATTATCGTTTACGTGAATGGATATTTGCTCGTCAAAGATATTGGGGTGAACCAATTCCCACCATCACTTATGAAGATGGTACAATTGAAGCATTACGTGATGATGAATTACCACTAGTATTACCAGAACTTGATGACTATAAACCAAGTAAAAGTGGAACTTCACCACTTGCTAATGCAAAAGATTGGATAAACGTTACAAGAAATGGTAAAAAAGCAACAAGAGAATTATCAACAATGCCTGGTTCGGCTGGTTCTAGTTGGTATTTCCTACGATATATTGATCCACAAAATGATCAAGAACTTGCCAATAAAGAATTATTAAAACACTGGATGCCAGTTGATCTTTATATTGGTGGACCAGAACATGCAGTTGGTCATTTATTATATTCAAGAATGTGGAACAATTATTTATATGATAAAGGAATTGTGTATACAGAAGAACCATTCCAAAAATTAGTTCATCAAGGCATGATTTTAGGCAGTAACGGCATTAAAATGGGTAAGAGATTCCCTGAGTATGTAGTTGACCCTAATGTCATCGTCAAAGAATATGGGGCAGATGCAATGCGTTTATATGAAATGTTTATGGGTCCACTTGAAGCAGATAAACCATGGGATGATAAAGGTATTGAAGGTTCACGCAAATTCCTAGATCGTATTTACCGTGCTTATGTTGAAGATAGTAAAATAAAAGATGAACCTAATAAAAATCTTGAAACGATTTATCATCAAACAATTAAAAAAGTAACTAGTGACTATGAGGAATTAAAGTTTAACACCGCAATTGCGCAAATGATGATTTTCATTAATGCTGTATATAAAGAAAATGTATTCTCACGTGAATATGCGGAAGGATTCATTAAAGTGTTAAGCCCTATTGCACCTCACTTAGCAGAAGAAATCTGGGAACATTTAGGACATAATGAATCATTGGCATATGAAACATGGCCAACATTTGATGAGCATAAAACTAAAGAAGCATTAGTTACAATAGTTGTTCAAATTAATGGTAAAGTAAGAGATAAACTTGAAGTAGAAGCAGGCACTGATCCTGAAGAAATCAAAAAATTAGCCCTTGCTAGTGCTAGAGTTAAAGAATATGTAGGAACAAATGAAATTAAGAAAATGATTGTTGTTCCTAACAAATTAGTAAGTATCGTTTTATAGTATGAAATTAAGGGATATGTTAATAATAAAAGGGAAGGAACCATCTTCAACATTAAATGTTGTAAGTATAGGTAATATTACATACTATATTATTGAAGTAAAGATAAAGGGGATCTTATATAACTATCAAATTACTAAACTGTTTAGTTTAAAAATTCCTCTTTACTGGTTTGGTAGTTACTATGAATTTGAAACTTTCTTTTCATATTTTGTGCCATCAACTAGTGAAGTATTTGTGATTATTTTCTAAAATTATTATGAAATATATTTACAAACATTTAATAATATGGTAAAATATAGTTGAAGATAGTAAATCTTCAAATTAATAGAAAAGGAGTTGTAAAATTATGAAAGTAAACATTAGAGGAAATGGACAAGTAAAACTTTCTACAGCAGCACGTGAGGACATTGAAAAAAAGGTATTGGTTCTTGAAAAACTATTTACTAATAGTGAAGCCATAACTGCCAATGTTTTATGTAAAGGGTATGAAAAATACTCAGTTGTTGAGATTACTATTCCAACTAAAAACATTATTTTAAGAGCCGAAAGCAAAGGTGACACGCTTTATATGGCAGTCGATAATGCCATTGACAAAATAGAGCGACAACTCTTACGACATAAGAAAAAAGTTAATTCAATTATTCGCAAACGTGAAGGTATTGCCAATTACTTTAGTGATTTAGTTGAAGAAAATGGAAAAGAAGTTGATACTGATTTATCAAAGGTTAAAAATAAAGAAATTGAATTAACAGTAATGAGTTTAGAAGAAGCAATTATTCAAATGGAATTGTTAGACCATGATTTCTACACATTTATTAACGAAGATAATCACAAACAAACGATTGTATATCTTCGCCAAGACGGTGGATATGGGGTAATTGAACCAAAATAAGTAGCTAACCAGTGCAATAAAATGCACTGGTTTTTATGTAATTTTATTGCATTTTTTTTAATAATAAGTATAATATTTATGTATCCGACCGAATGGTCGGTCGGGAGGAAGGATAAGATAATATGAGTAAATATAGTGTTAAAAAACCAGTTACTATATTGATGTGCATTATGATTGTTATCGTTCTTGGCATCTATTCACTAACTAAACAATCACTAGGTTTATTTCCTGAAATGAATTTACCCTATGTGGTTGTTGTGACCCCATATGTAGGAGCGAGTGCAGAAGAAGTTACGGAAAAAGTAACATCAGTGGTTGAATCACAAGTAACATCAATGAATAATTTTTCAAGTGTGCAGTCGACATCTAGTTCCAATTATAGTGTTGTTATTGTTGAATTTAATGATGGCACTAATATGGATACTGTTATGATTGATTTAAGAACTAAACTTGATAATATTGAGTTTCCAGAAGGAACTACTAAACCAACAATTTTAAAAGTTTCTCCAGATATGTTACCAGTCATGACTGTTTCAGTTTCAATGGAAAACGATGAAATAGATCCTGAACAATCATTTATAAAAACGACACAATTTGTGGAAAATGAATTAATAACAAGATTAAACCGAGTAGAAGGAGTTGCGGAAGTATCAATGAGTGGTGCTTCATCAATTGTTGTTGAAGTTAATCTAGACCAAAATATTTTAAAAGCTAAAGGTTATACAAATGATGAAATTTTATCATTAATTAAAGAACAAAATCATGATGAACTAATTGGTATAGCACTTAATAATGGTAAAATTTGTATGTTGAATTTAGGTAATTCAATAGAGAATATAGATGATTTAAAAGAATTACCTTTACCACTTTCAAAAACTAATGAAGTAGTAAGATTAAAAGATTTAGCTGTTGAAAATGGAATTAAATATACTGACCAAAATTCAGAAAGCTACTCAAAAGTTAATGGTAAAAAAACAATTACATTATCATTCCAAATGCAAAATGGCTCAGTTATAACTGATATTACAAAAGCTATTACCAAAGAACTTGATAATATAAAAAAGGAATATAGTACTTTTGATTACTCAGTAGTTTTAGATCAAGGTGAATATATTAATATGGCTGTAAGTTCAGTTGTGGAAAACTTAATCTATGGAGCTATTCTTGCGGTTGCAATATTGCTACTTTTCTTAAGGGATTGGCGTCCTACTTTAATTGTTGGTCTTGCTATTCCAATTTCCGTTATCGCAACGTTTATGTGCATGTATTTTGCGGGAATCAACTTAAATATGCTATCAATGGGTGGTCTTGCGATTGGTATAGGTATGTTGGTTGATAATGCGATTGTTGTTATTGAAAATATATTTAGACTTCGTAAAGAAGGAAAGTCAAAGAAAGAAGCCGCAATACAAGGTGCTAAGGGGGTAGCATCAGCTATTATTTCATCAACTGTTACAACTATTATTGTATTTGTACCAGTTTTATTCTTAGGGGGAACCGTTAAAGATGTTTTTTCTAATATGGCATATACAATCACTTTCTCACTACTTTGTAGTTTAGTAATTTCCTTAACCATGGTTCCATCAATGGCATCAAGAATGTTTAATGATCCTAATCATTGTCCAAAATGTGATGCTGAAATAAGCCCTACTGATACTATTTGTTCATGTTGTGGTAAAAAACTTAAAAAGTATAAAGAACCTAAAGTAAAAAATAAAGAATCTAAATTTATGGCAACTTATGATAAAGTAATTAGATGGACGCTTTCTCATAAATTAATAGTGTTTGGTAGTGTTGTTTTATTATTTATTTTATCAGTTGGATTAGTTGTTTCCAAAGGCTTTGTGTTACTTCCAGCAACCGATGAAGGATCAATATCTACAACGATTGCGGTTAATAGCGATATTCCTTTTGATAAGTTATCAAATTACACAGATGACTTAGCAAAAACTATTAAAGATTCAAGTAATGAAATTGAAACTGTTAGTGCAAGATTTGGTAATAGTAGTGGAATGATGGCACTTATTTCTAGTTCATCATCTAATGTAACAAGTATTTCACTAACAATTAAATTAAAAGATAATCACCGTAAAGCAACTGATTATTATGCAAATAACATTAAAGATATTATTACAAAACACAATAGTACGGAAAATTTAAAACAATATGAAATTAAAAAATCCGATATTTATGAAAGTGAAACCGAAAGTAGTTCAAGTAGTATTACGTCTTTTACGTCAAGTGGAGTAAGCATTAGAGTAAAAGGATATAATCTTGAAAAAATGGAAGAAGTTGCGGTTAAACTTGCTCAAATAATGAGTGAAGTAGAAGGAACCAAAAAAGTAAGCACAGGAGTAGTTGGTTCAGATAATAATCTTAAAATATATGTTAACAAAGAGAATGCCGCAAAAGTAGGTTTAACAGAACAAGACTTTATTGATAATGCTAGAGTAATATTCAACACAACAGGCCTTGATAGTATGACTACTGAAAATACAACTAAATTAGTTTTTAATGGCAATGAATATGAACTTAGCATTCCTTCAGAAGTTAATATTGCGGGAATTGGTCTTACAACTATCATGAAACTATTTGGTAGTTATGAAGAATTCCTTAAATATTTTAAAGTATTTGATAAAAAAATGCTTAAAGTAATTGAAGATTCTGGTTTATCAGTATATACGTTTATGCCAACAGAATTTGCTGGTATGACAATGACAAGCATTATGTTAATTATTCAAACTAAATATGGTGGTGATTTTACTAAGGCCATGACAGAAGCCATGAAAGAAGGTATTAGCCTTGTTGTTAGTCCATTCATTTATTATAGTGAATCCGAAAATAAATTATATGATGGCACTAAGTTAGGTATAACACTACCTTCAGATGCGGTTCCACTTGATAGTAAAGCTGCAGGTAATGTTTTAGGAAGTGAAGATGATGATGATGCGATATCATACGTAAAAAAAGTGACCGGATATAGTACTATCTTAAGTGATGGCAAATATCGCTACTTTAACGTAACATGTCGAGTTAATCAAGCATATAACGTTACCAAGGTATCAAGTGAAGTAAATAAGAGAATTGATGAATATATTAATTCTAGTGAGTTTGATGCTTATCGTGATATTGTTCAAATAGAATATAAAGGGGAAAATGAACAAATTATGGATACTGTTAAACAAATGATAATAGCATTATTAATTGGTATTTTACTAGTATATATGGTTATGGCAATTCAATTTCAATCACTAGTATATCCATTTATTGTTTTAGGTACACTTCCACTTGCCTTCACAGGCGGATTATTATTTGTTTTAATTTTTGGATTAGAATTTAGCGTTGTAGTATTAATGGGATTAATAATTCTAGTTGGAGTTGCGGTTAACAATGGTATTGTTTTAATTGACTATATTAACCAATTAAGAGAAGAAGGTTACACAATAAGAGAGGCATGCGTTACTGCCACAAAAACAAGACTTCGTCCAATCTTAATGACAGCACTTACTACAATCTTCGGCTTAATATTTACGGCGATAGGTTTAAATAATGGAGCAGAACTTCTTCAACCACTTGCGGTAACGGCGATTGGGGGATTATTATATGCAACAATTCTCACACTTGTGGTAATACCAATTATTTATATGGCATTCAACCATCGTAAAGTAAAACAAGAAGAAAAAAAGGAAGCATAAAATGACGTCAACAAAAGAAAAAATAATAGAAGCAGTAATTGAAACACTAAGTGAAAATTTTAACTATGATGAATTTAGTATGAGTAAGATTGCTGAAAAAGTCGGAATCGGCAAGAGTACCATTTATGAATATTTTGATTCAAAAAGCGATTTGTTAATAGAAACAATAAAAGGGATTGTGGATTTATATATAAAACAAATCCTAATACATGATCTTACTAATCTTAATTTTCATGATGCCTTTGTTATGCAAATATTAAATATTATTGAATGTGATTTTAATAAAAACGCGGTTTTCCATATTTTTACTCAACTTGATTTAGTAGTCAAAGTTAAAGAAAAGGAAATTAAAGAAAAAATGGAAGACGCAAAGAAAAAAGTTTTAGAAAGATTTGCATATATTTTCCATAAAGGAGTAGAAGAAAAAATTATAACAGCAAGTTATGATGCTAAAACTGAAGCATTAATATCTGGATTACTTAGTACGATGATTTGTCGACAAATTAATAATTCAATAGGTGCGAATGAAGAAATAGCAGAATATCTATATAATGTTGTTGTTAAAATATTAAATTAAGTTTATAACTAAAAGTGTTTAGTAGTGATGCTAGACACTTTTTCTAACTTAAATGCACATATATACATTTCTCTTTCTTTTTTCGTGTTTTTTTGGTATAATATATTATGAGAAAGAGGGAGTATCGATGAAAAAACCAAAGGTAATTGTAATGGATATGGGTGGAACACTATTAGATAGTAGTGATGTGAATTTTGAACTTGGGGTAAAACACATCTATGATAATTATTGTATACATGACATTTCATATGAAGAAGTATTAGAAGATTATAAATTAATTTGTGATATTGGTTTTAAGAAAAGAGATAATGATAATTTTGAACTTAATTTTCATAATGCCTTAAATTATATAGATAAGACAGTAGGGCTTAATAAAGAAGTTGATTATTACCAAATAGAAAAAGAATTTGTTGATATAACAATGCCAAGAATTCTTGTTGCTGGTGTTGATACGTTTTTAGAGGTAACTAAAAAACTTCAAATACCAGTTTATGTGCTTAGCAATAGTTGTTTTAGTAGTGAAGAGTTAAAGCATGAATTAAAGGAATTTAAAATAGAAAATTATTTTGAAGATGTCTTATCTAGTGGTGACTATTTAATGAGAAAACCAAGTGAAATCTTTTATCGTTTAATTATTAAAATAATTAAACGTAAATATCCAAATATTTCTTTAAATGATATTTGGTATATTGGTAATGATTACAGGTGCGATGTTTCAGGTGCAAGTTCTGCAGGCTTAACTAGTGTTTGGTTAAACCGCCTAAATCAAAAAAACTTTAATAATCTTAATATTATTGAAGTTAATAGCTATTTTGAATTAATTGAGAGGTTAAAAGATGAGTAAACATGAATATGAAGAGTTTAAAAAAGAACTAGCAAATCTTGCTACATCAAATCGTAAACCGACATTATTACTTCATAGTTGTTGTGGACCTTGTAGCAGTCATGTTTTAAACCTTTTGTCCCAATATTTTAAAATTACGGTTTATTATTACAACCCTAATATTTACCCTCTTGAGGAATTTGAAAAAAGATTAAACACACAAAAAGAGTTACTATCTAAACTTGATTATAATGTTGATTTAATTGTTGAAAAAGATGATTATAGTGTGTATTTGAAAAATGTTGATGAGTACAAACATTTAGGTGAAAAAAGTATGCGCTGTTATAAATGTTATGAATTTAGAATGATAAAGTTACAACTCGCCGCAAGACATTATAATTTTGATTATTTCACTACTACCTTATCGGTGAGCCCTCATAAAAATAGTCTTTGGATAAATGAAATTGGTAGTAGATTAACTAGTGATAAATGCAAGTATTTATACTCAGATTTTAAGAAGGAAAATGGATATTTAGATTCTACAAATCTTGCGAAAAAATATGAATTATATCGACAAGATTATTGTGGATGTCATTTCTCACTTGAAGAAACTATTAAAAGAAAAGAAGAAAAAGAACGAAAAATAGAAAATTAAAAGATAAAAAGCAAGATACAGTATGCTGTAGATATTGAAAAAGATAAATGCTTGAAAAAAAAGCAAAAAAATGATATTATATATAAGATGAAAGGAAGTGTCCTCATGTTTAAAAAATTATTTGATCCATCATATAAGGAATTTAAAAGATGTGAGAAACTAGCTAATCAAGTAGTAGCATTAGCTGATGAGTATAAAAAATTAACTGATGATGAGTTAAAACACAAAACAGTGGAATTTAAAGAAAGACTTGCGAAAGGAGAAACATTGGATTCTTTACTAGTTGAAGCTTTCGCAACCGTAAGAGAAGCATCTACGCGTGTACTTGGTCTTACGCCATTTAAAGTGCAAATTATAGGTGCCGCCGCAATGCATTTTGGTAATATTGCGGAAATGAAAACCGGTGAAGGTAAAACCCTAACTAGCGTTATGCCTGCGTATTTAAATGCTTTAACTGGTGAAGGTGTTCATATTGTAACTGTCAATGAATACCTTGCTGGACGTGATGCTACTGAAATGGGAGCAGTCCATAAGTTTTTAGGATTAACTGTCGGTTTAAATCTTCGTGATATGACTCCGGAAGAAAAACAGGCTCAATATAATTGTGATATCACATATTCAACTAATAATGAACTTGGTTTTGACTATCTACGTGACCATATGGTAATTTATAAAGAACAAATGGTCCAACGTCCTCACATGAACTTTGCGATTGTGGATGAAGTTGACTCCATCTTAATTGATGAAGCAAGAACTCCGCTTATTATTTCAGGTGGTGAAAAGAAAGGACCAAACTTATATTTACAAGCTAATACTTTTGTAAAAGGTTTAAGAGAAAAGAATGATCAAAATCCTGATGGTGATTATGAAATAGATGTTAAAGATCAACATGTTACAATTACGGAACAAGGTATTGAAAAAGCCCAAAGATTCTTTGGTGTTGATAATATCTATGATGTAAGATATGTTAATTTAGTGCATCATATTAATAATGCCTTACGTGCGAACTACATAATGTTTAGAGATAAAGATTATGTTGTACAAGATGGTACAGTTATTATCGTTGACCCATTTACAGGTCGTTTAATGCATGGTCGTCAATATAGTGAAGGTCTACACCAAGCGTTAGAAGCTAAAGAAAATGTTGAAATTAAAAAGGAGACAAGAACTCTTGCAACAATAACCTTCCAAAATTACTTCAGAATGTATAAAAAACTTGCTGGTATGACTGGTACTGCCAAGACTGAAGAAGAGGAATTTAGAAACATTTACAACATGCTTGTTATTGAAATTCCTACTAATATGCCAGTAATAAGAAAAGATGAACCAGATTTAATCTTTAGATCGGAAGAGGCAAAATATAGAGCAATTGCGAAAGAAATAAAAGAACGTCATGAAAAAGGACAACCTATTCTAGTTGGTACTATTTCTATTGAAACAAGTGAATTATTATCAGGTATTTTAAAAAGATATGGCATTCCTCACAATGTTTTAAATGCTAAGCAACACGAAAGAGAAGCTGAAATTGTTTCAAAAGCTGGCTTAAAAGGTGCAGTTACAATTGCTACCAATATGGCTGGTCGTGGTACCGATATTAAACTTGGTGAAGGTGTCGTTGAACTTGGCGGTCTAGCAGTCATCGGTACCGAACGACATGAAGCCCGTCGTATTGACAATCAGTTACGTGGTCGAAGTGGTAGACAAGGTGATCCAGGCTATAGCCGTTTCTATTTATCAACTAAAGATGAATTAATGGTACGTTTCGGTGGTGAACGATTTGAAAGAATATTAGGTATGATTGCTTCACCTGATGCAGAAGGGAACGAAACTCCACTAGAATCAAAAATGTTTAGTCGTTTCGTAGAAAGTGCTCAACGCAAAATTGAAGGTTACAACTATGATCGTCGTAAAAGCGTTGTTGAATATGATGAAGTTTTAAGAAAACAAAGAGAAGTTATTTACGGTCAAAGAAAAGATATCTTATTTTTAGAAGATGTTGAACCAATTATTAAAAATATGATGAAGTCAGTCACAAACACATTGGTTCCAACTTTCCAAGATACAGAAAACAAAAAATCAAAAGGTGTTGTAATTGACCGATTCATGGATGAATTTATCAATAAATATTTTAATATGGGAACATTTGAACCATTTGAATTTGAAGATAAACAAATTCCTGAAATTGAAGAAATGGTATACAATAAACTAGTTAGTAATCTAGATGAGAAAAAAGAACTAGTACCACCAGAAGTTCATCAAGAATTTATGCGTGTAATTTTGTTACGTACTGTTGATAAATATTGGATGGATCATATTGATAAAATGAGTAGTCTTCGTCAAAGTGTAGGACTACAAGCATATGCTCAAGTTAATCCATTAAGAGAATACCAAATGATTGGTTTTGATATGTTTAATGAGTTAATCGCAAACATTGAAAGTGAAGTAACAGTTTATGCAAGTAGAGCTCAACTTCGTGATAATTTACAACGTGAACAAGTAGCTAAACCTACAGGAACACACTCAGGAAACGATGAACCTCAAAAACGTAAACCGGTCGTAAATAAAAACAAAAAACCTGGCCGTAATGACCCATGTCCATGTGGTAGTGGTAAAAAATATAAATATTGTTGTGGAATGAATGAAAAATAAATAATGTTAAAAATGTTAAAAATGTTAAACGTAGTTTATCATTGTTTACCATTGCTTATCATTATTAACTAGGAGGCAGCATGGAAAAGTTTGAAATAACTAAAGCATTTGAGGATTTTACCACCAGACTTAAAGCTCTTGATAAAGTCTTAAATATTGAAAAAATGAAACAAGAAATTAAGAATAACGAACAAAAAATGCTAAATGCTACCTTCTGGGATGATGCGAAAGCCGCAACTTCATTTGTTCAACATAACAATGAGATGAAGGAAACAATCAATACTTTTGAATCATTATGTAAAACAAATGAAGAAATAGAAATGATTTTAGAATTAGATGATATATCTTTATATGATGAAGCGGCTGAGATCATTAAATCATTAAATAAAAAATTAGAAAAATTTGAAATTGCTCAATTACTTAATGAACCATATGATCATTTAAATGCCATTATGGAACTACATCCAGGAGCAGGGGGAACTGAGTCACAAGACTGGACCTTAATGCTATACCGAATGTACAGAAGATATGCTGAAAGAAATAATTTTGAATTTGAATTAATAGATTATGAAGAAGCAAGTGATGCTGGACTTAAGAGCGCAACCTTTATGATTAAAGGTAAAAATGCTTATGGTACATTAAAAGGAGAAAAAGGAGTTCACCGTTTGGTTAGAATATCACCATTTGATAGTAATGCAAGACGTCACACAAGTTTTTCTGGCTGTAATGTTACTCCAGAAATTGATAGTAACGTTAATGTTGAAATCAATCCTGATGATATTAAAATTGATACATATCGTTCAAGTGGAGCTGGTGGACAACACATTAATAAAACTGATTCAGCAGTTAGAATAACCCACATTCCAACTGGTATTGTAGTAAGTTGTCAAAATCAACGTAGTCAAATTCAAAATAAAGAAAAAGCTTTACAAGTTTTAAAATCAAAAATTTACCAAAGGGAACTTGAAAAACAAGAAAATATGCTTAAAAATATTAGTGGTGAATTACTTGAAAATGGTTTTGGTAGTCAAATTAGAAGTTACATCCTTCATCCATATTCCCTTGTAAAAGATCACAGAACATTAGTTGAATCAACTAATCCTACTAATGTTTTAGATGGCGACTTAGATATTTTTATTGATGCATATTTGAAATGGAATAAAAGAAGTTAAGGGTGTCTTATATGAAAAAACTATTTACCAAAAAAAATTTAAAAGAATTTTTCTTTATAAATATAGGAGTCTTTTTAATGGCCGCAGCCTATTCGCTTCTTCTTGACCCTAACAACATTGTTATAGGCGGAGTTGGTGGTATTGCGACAATCATGAAGGATATTACTGGAATATCATCATCACTGTTTATTTTTATATTAAATGGAGTTCTTTTGATTGTTGCGTTAATTTTTGTTGATAGATCATTTTTCTTAAAAACAATTTATGCTTCACTTATTTATCCCGTTTATTCATACTTATGTGAACTACTTTATAAGAACTTTTTATCAAGTAGTCTTCCTAATATTTTAAAGTTTCAAATAGATAATCCTAACTTAGATACCAACATTGCATCAGCTGGTGCGTATTTAGTAGTTGTAATCTTTGGTGCCGTAATTACTGGATTTGGGTTAGGTCTTGCGATTAGAAATGGTTCATCAACAGGTGGAGTTGACATCATACAAAAGATATTATTAAAATATTGTAAAATTCCTTTTTCAGTTAGTTTAATTATAATTGATGGTTCAATTGTATTTGCCTCAGGTATCTATTTCCATAATGCTTTTGTTATTCTTTATGGAGCCATCTTTATTTTTGTTTCAGGTTATGTGATGGATTCGATAATCTTTAGTGGCTTTAATGCAAGATGTGTTAATATTGTCACAACTAAACCTGAAGAAATTAAGGAACAAATATTTAAAATTCTTGGCCGTGGTATTACAATTGTTGCGGCTAAAGGTGGTTACACCGGCAATGATAAAACCATTCTAGTTTGTGTTATGCATAACCAAGAATTTTATAAAATGAAAGAAATCATTAGAAGTATAGATGAAAAAGCTTTTATATATATTACTAGAGCTAGTGAAGTCCATGGTGAAGGTTTCTCACCAGAAATAGTAGGTTCTGATGAAAACACAAAGTGAAGTTAAAATTCTATTAGTTGAGCAAAAAGGTAAAAAGTATCTAGTTTATACTGATATTGATGAAGATCCGATTATTTTTACTGAAGATGGTTTAGTAGAAAATAGAATCATCAAAGGTGCTATATTTGATAAGAAAGAATGGAAAAAAATAGTTAAAAACAAAGATAACTTGTTGATTTTTGATAAGGTTTTACACTATATAGATTTTAAACCTAGAACAACCAAGGAAGTAATTAAGTATCTTAAAGATAGAGAAGTAAATGTAAAAGATATTGAAAAGATAATTACAAGACTTGAAAATGTCCATTATCTTGATGATAGTAAATATGCATCCCAATTTGTTCTTGAAGGTATTAAAAATAAAAAAGGTCCAAGTTTAATAGTTTATCAACTAGAGCAGTTAGGCATTGAATCCAAAATAATTAACCAAATGATTAAAGAATATGATGTAGAAACGGAATATCGAAATGCTTATGATGTTGCTAGTAAGTACCAAAAGCAAAACACTAAATATCCAATTAAAAAACAAAAAGAATTAATTTATCAAAAATTATTAAGAAGCGGATATCATAGTGAAGTTATCAACAAGGTTTTAGAAAGCCTAGAGTATGGTGAAGATTCACAAGAAAATCTTGAAAAAGAATATTTAAAAATTGTTTCAAAAACAACAGATCGTAATAAAATTATTACCTCACTTCTTGCGAAAGGATATAAATACGAAGACATAAAAAAACTATTCAATAAATAGTCTAAAAAAAATAAAGTGTTCATATATATTAGTGGTGATATAAATGAATACAAAAAAGAAACTCGTTAAAGAAGGACTCCGTAATATTGGTAATAATTTAGTGAAAGAACAAGAAATAGAAAAAAACTTGTACTATGAAATTTCTAAAGAAATTCATCAAGACAAGAAAAAAACAAATAAATAAATTCAGGGCAGGGTGCAATTCCCGACCGGTGGTATAGTCCACGAGCATTAGCATGATTTGGTGAAATTCCAAAACCGATAGTGATAGTCTAGATAAAAGAATTAATAAAATAATGCCCTCATAGGGGCATTTTTCTTTAGAGGTGAATATGAAAAATCGTCGAGAATTAATTAATAGAATCACAAAAGTTGGAATATTTGGAGCGATAAGTGTCGTTTTGTATGACTTTGTTAAATTTCCACTTCCTTTTTTTCCATCATTTTTAGAAATTAATTTTTCAATGTTACCTATCATTTTAATAGCACTTGCATATGGGCCAATTGATGCTTGTATTATTGTAATATTAAGATTTTTATTAAAACTTCCATTATCACATACGGCTTATGTAGGTGAATTAGGTGATCTAATTATTGGACTTTTAATAGTGATTCCAAGTAGTTTATGTTATAAATTTAACCGCACCAAAAAAGGTGGATTAATAGCTTTAATTATAGCTTTTTTTGTTTGGATTTTTGTGGGGACATTATCAAATTTAATTACCATTCCAATTTATATTAAAATGTTTTATGGTAATGCTACTAATTTAATTAAAGATTTAACAATGATTCCAGGGGTTACGGAATCCAATTATATGCTAAAATATTTACTATTTGGAGCTCTTCCTTTTAATGCTTTAGTAGCGATTGTTGTATGTTTAATTACTTACTTTGTATATAAAAATGATTTTTTAAATCATCAAGAAAATAGCCAAAAAGTAATGGTAATGATTGATTCATTTAAAGGAACATTAACATCTAAAAAGGCTGGTAATATCGTAAAAGAAACTATTCAAAATAAAAATATCAAAGTAGATGTAATTTCCATTTCTGATGGTGGCGAAGGATTCCTTGAAGTTATAAAAGAAGCTAAAAAACTTGAGTATAAAAAACTTGATGTGCACGATGCAATAGGAAGAATTCATCAAGCAAGATATTTGTATGATAGTAAAAATCTTACTGCTTATTTTGAACTTGCGGAAACATGCGGCATTAATAATCTAAAAAAAGAAGAACTTGATCCATATCATGCTTCTAGCTATGGATTAGGCGAACAAATTAAAAAAACATTATCAATCAATAAAACTAAAAAAATAGTTGTAGGTATTGGAGGAAGTGCAAGCTCAGATGCGGGAAGTGGAATGCTTGAGGCGCTTGGTGTTAAATTCTATGATAAACAAGGAAACTTAATAACTAACCTAAATAACGCATCACTCGCAAAAGTAGAAGATGTTGATATAATAGAAACTAGTACCATTTTAAAAGATATTGAAATAGTTGTTTTAACTGATGTTACTAATCCTCTTCTTGGTGAAAAAGGTGCTGTATATGTGTTTAGTCCCCAGAAAGGTGCAACACCAAATGATTTACCTGTGTTAGAATCCCATATTAAACATTTTGTTGATGTTATAAAAACAAAACTACCTAATTGTGATTTATCAAATACCTCAGGTGATGGTGCTGCAGGCGGGGTAGGATTTGCTTTTAGTAAAATTTTAAAAGGTACCCTAAAGTCAGGTGCTGATACAATCCTCGATTTAGTAGATTTTAAACAAATATGTGAATCGTATGATGTAGTTATAACAGGAGAGGGAAAATTTGATAGTCAAACCTTAAATGGTAAAATCATTAAAGGTATAATGGAATATAAACCAAAACGTCTAATAGTTGTAACAGGTACTTCAGAAATTACAACTAATCAAGCTGAAGTATATGCGATAGTACCCAATATTTGTACTTTAAATGAATCACTTAAAAATCCTGAAGAATCATTACGCAAACTCGTTAAAACAATAAAATTTAAATAAGTTGAAAAAAATTGTAAATAGTGCTAAAATATGGTCAAGAGGTATAGAAATATGAGTGAAAATAGAAAATGTAGTAATTGTGGATTTGAATTAAATGAGGGGGCAATGTTTTGTACAAACTGTGGGATGAGACAGGTTATAAAAGCAGTTCAAGAACCAAAACCACGCTGTGTTGAGTGCGGTCATGAAATTGATAAAGATACAGTATTTTGTACAACATGCGGAGTAAAACAACCTAAAAACACACAACCAACAATACCAGTAGTTAAACAAACAAAAACATGTGTTAATTGTGGTGCCCCATTAGATGATGATTCAGTATTTTGTACAGAATGTGGAGCCAAAATAGAAAAAGAAGGAAAAGAAAAAGTAGTCTTAGAAGAAACAACTAAAAACGTATGTCCAACTTGCAAGGCAGTGTTAGAAGAAGGAGCTTCATTTTGTACAGAATGTGGAGCCAAAATAGAAAAAGAAGGAAAAGAAAAGGTAGTCTTAGAAGAAACAACTAAAAACGTATGTCCAACTTGCAAGGCAGTGTTAGAAGAAGGAGTTTCATTTTGTACAGAATGTGGAGCCAAAATAAAAGGTGAAACTCCATCAAGTCATAGTGATAACTCAGTTGAAGTACTTAAGAAACTAAAAGAACTCCGCGAGTTAGAACTTATTACTGAAGAAGAATACATTGAAAAGAAAAAAGAAGTATTAAATAATTTAAGATAACAAAGAAATGATTTGGGCCTCCAAATCTTTCTTTTTGGAGGAAATAAATGGGTTGGTTTAATTATCTAGGATTAATAATGATTGTGGTGTTACTCACGCCTAACATCATTTGTTATATGAAAAACAAAGAAGCTTTTGATAATAATAGTAGTATAAGTAAAGGACTAGAAAATACTGAAAAGTTTAGTCGTTTAGGTTCAATGTTGTTATTAGTATTTAATATTCCATATACTTACATTGGATTTTATTTTGATAGTGCATTAGTCGTTTATATTATTATAAACAGTTGTTTATTACTAGCGTATGTTTTAACGTGGATAATTTTATGGAAAAAAAACACATGCATAAAAGCATTGCTTTTATCACTACTACCTACTATTATGTTTGTATTTTCTGGTATTATGGTTGTGAGTATTCCTCTTATAATACTATCAATAATTTTCATGATTACTCATATTATGATATCAATGAAAAGTGGTCTTAAAAATGATGAAAAGCCAAAAAAGAAAAAGAGAATAATAATAACTTTATTTGTTTTTTTTATTGCCTTAGTATCTGTAGTAATTTTAACTATTATTGGCATAATAACTAATCGATTATATTCATTAAAAAAATTAGATTCTATGAGTATATCTGATATGATTGAATATGATGTAACTAGTGGAAATAAAAAAATTAGTATAGCTTATATTGATCATGGTAACATAACATACTATGTTAATAATAGAGTTAGTGATGAAATTTATGATTATGAAATTGGATCGTTAAGTAAAACTTTTGTTGGATTATTAATTAGCAAAGCAGAAGCTGAACATAAATTAAGTTTAGATGATTCAATTAGTAAATATTTAGATTTAGAAGAAGATAAATATTATCCAACTATTGAACGTTTACTTACCCATACATCAGGATACAAACCTTACTATTTTGAAGGACAAATGATTAAAAACAAATTAGCACAAGTAAGTAATGATTTTTATGGTATTAGTAAAAATAAAATAATTGAAAGAGTAAAAAAAGAAGAACTAAGTGATCGAGATTATCCTTTTGAATATTCTAACTTTGGTATCGCGGTAGTGGGGCTTGTGTTAGAAAGTATTTATAAGACGGATTTTACTAGCTTAATGAACGCATATATTAAAAATGAATTAGGATTAAGTGATACTGCTGTTTTAAAAGAAGGTAGAAATCTTTCTGGTTATTGGTCTTGGCAAAATCAAGATGGTTACATACCTGCAGGTGCGATTAAATCAAATATTGTAGATATGGCTAATTATTTATCTTTATACATGAATAATAGTTTAGATTACATAGGTTCTACAACTTCTAAAATAAAAACCATCAATGCTAATAATCAAGTATATGAAAAAATGAATATCCGGATGGATGCCATCGGAATGACATGGGTGATTGATGAAACCAATAATCTAATATGGCATAATGGCGGAACTTCTAAATTTAACACCTATATGGGCTTTAATATGGAAAAAACAAGAGGAGTAGTCATTTTAAGTAATCTTGGGCCAAATGAAAGAATATCAATGAGTGTAATTGGTGCGAAGATATTAATAGAAGGATATAGATGATAATATAAACATTATGTAACTATAATTGACGATATGGATTTGTAAGGTTAGTGAATAATTAAATATTAAAAAACCAGGACAGCTAGTGTTCTGGTTTATTCTTTATGTTCAAAAAAGTTTTTAAGAAATTTTAACACCCCTTGATTTTTCGCATCATCAGTTTGGTATTTAGCATGTTTTAATAGTTCAGGGTGTGCATTCTTCATCGCAACACTGATATGAGCAGATTCAAGTAGTCCAATATCGTTGTGTCCATCGCCTATCGCAATCGTATGTTTATGATCGATATGATAGTACTCAATTGCTTCTAAAAATCCTTTCTTTTTATCAACTAAAGGATTATATATTTCCACAATATTAAATCCATCCATATACCAATAGCGTGAAAAAAGTTTGCCATGATATTCATTTTGAATGTAATTTTCAAATAAATTAATGTGGTCTTTATCAATAAAGAAAAGTGCACCATTAGGATTGTCAGGTAAACTATCCTTTAATTCACCAATATGAAGGATACCACCATCAACATGCAAGAAAGGGTGAATTTCATCATTATAATTCATCACATAAATATCATCAATAATTTCACAAAAAACATTAATTAAGGCTGGTCTAATATGTTCAATAATTTCTAATAAATCATCTTTATCAATTCTTAAATCAGTAACAGGAAATGATGAATCGGTAGGATTAGTAACCCTCGCGCCATTATAATTAATAAGAGGAGTATTAAGCCCTAACTTTTTATAAATAAAATAACTTGAGCGAAATGGTCTTCCGGTAGCGAGCATAATAATGTTTCCGTCATCTTTTAGTTTTCGTAAATATGCGAAAGTCTCATCATCACAAGTGCTAAAGTCAGGCATAAGGGTTCCATCTAAATCTAATACAATTAAATAAGGTTTCATAAGCATCCTCCATTTCAATTTATAATTATAACTTAATTTGTCGATAATTGCAATGAAAAAAGTTTCTTATTTTTTTGGTTGCACTTTTAAAGTATTTGTAGTAAAATTAATAGATAGCAAATATAAGGGAAAAAAGAATATGACAATACTCAGCATTCAAAATATTGATGATTTTTTTACTGATTTATTTAAGAAATTAGGAGAAACATTTACAATCCAAACATTTATTGTATTATTAATAGGAATAATTTTAGGTTTTGTTATTTGTGGTGCACTATATGGCTTGATGATGATTTTTTCATTAAAAAGTGAACAAACCACTAGGAAGGATAAAAAATTAAACATTACTCCTAATAATGAAAAAATAATAAAAGAAGTCGAAGAAATCAAAAGTAAATTCTTAGAAACTTCTGAGGGATTTACAATGAAAGAAAGATTTCAATATTTAGGATCCACAGTTATGGAAACTATCAATGTTGTGGCCGCGGAATACTATCCTGAGTCTAAATATCCTTTATATGAGTTAACGATTGAAGAATTAATAGTCTTTTTAAGGTATTTGTCATATCGTATTGAAGAAGTGTTTAACAAACCATTTTTAAAAGCTTTTAAGAAAATGACTATTTCACAAATGTTTAGATTTATGGAAACAAGGAAAAAGATAAGCGACAATAAAGCAGTTAAAGCCGCAACTAAACTGAATAGTAGTAAATTTAAACAAATAATTATGGGTATTGTCAATTATGCTAATCCCATATATTGGATTAAAAAATTGGTAGTTGGTACTACCATTAATATTGCGATTCGTAAAATGTGTATTGTAATTATTGATATTGTTTCTGATGAAACTAATAAAACATATAGTAAAGCTATCTTCAATAAAGAACAACAAATATATCAAGAAGAAATTAACAAAGAATTACAACAAATAGAGGAGGATATGAAAAATGAGTAAAGAAACTGAAACAAAACGTGAATTTTATGTGTTTCGTGTAACTAGAGAAAACGAACCAACCCCAGTAGAAGATAATCAAAAAGATGAAAAATATATAATATCACCTCATCATGGAAAGCAACCAGATAAAACCGTAAATGAAAGAATGGGTTATCATCGTGATCCTTCGACCTATGATTTTATTAGACCAAATCGTGGCTTAAATAAAGAATATTATGAACGTTATCAACAAGATTTAGAAAAAGAAAAAAGAAATACAATTAGACTTGATGAAGAAACAACAACTACAGTAGAACCAGTTATATCAAGTAATAACATAAAAGAAGAAGATTATGTTGGTAGTAGAGGCTATTATGTTGATGAAACTGAGACAGATAATGCTTCAATTGAAGATTTACCAGATGATTTCTTTTATTCTTTTGAAGAAGAAAAGCCTTCAAACGTTCACCATACTCCAAGCTCATCAAAGATTGAACCAAAAGAAAAGTCTGAACCAGTTGTTTCAATGCCTAAACCAAGAATGGCAAGTAACCCAGGACTAGAAAAATTAGAAGAAAAGCGTAGTCCAGTTGTTGAAATTAAAGCTCCAAAAGTTAGTAAATATATACCACCAAAACTAGAATTTCTAAAAAGAACTAATGAAACCGAAGTAGATGACGTTAAAGAAGCTGAACATCAAAAAGAAGTTATTAACCAAACCTTAAAAGATTCAGGTATTAAGGCAGAAGTAGCCGGTTATGTATTTGGACCTACGGTTACCCAATTTATGATTAAAGTTGCTCCAGGAGTAAATGTAAGTGTCATCAACAACTGTGCAAGTAACCTTGCGATGTATTTAGAGGCTGAAAAAATTAGAATTCAAACCCCAATTCCTGGTAAACCTTATGCAGGAATTGAAGTGCCAAAAAGTGCAAAATACCGTAACATTGTTCATTTAGGTGACATCATTGCTAGTAAGGAATTTAAAGATACTAAATACAAAATTCCAGTTGTTGTTGGTAAAGACAATTATGGTAGTGCGATGATTTGTGATATTGCGGAAATGCCACACTGCTTAGTAGCTGGTACAACTAAATCTGGTAAAAGTGTTTGTTTAAATACTTTTATTATTAGTTTACTATATCATTTTTCACCACGTGATTTAAGACTTGTTTTAATGGATCCTAAAAGAATTGAACTTACAATGTATGAAGAGATTCCTCATCTTGCGATGCCAGTAATAACTGATAAAGAATATTTCCCATCTGCTCTTGGTTGGGTTTATGAGGAAATGGAACGCCGTTATAAAATGTTTGAATATTATGGTGAAAAAGATTTCAAAGAATTTAATGAACGTTTATTGAAAGAGAAAAAACAAAAACTTCCATACATTGTTATGATCATTGATGAATTTGGTGATTGGTTTACAGGTGCTAGTGAAGAAGTCGAAGATATGACTCAAAAAATTGCGGCGAAAGCTCGTGCAGCCGGCATCCACGTAATCCTTGCTACACAACGTCCATCAAAAGATGTTATTAAAGGTTCAATCAAGGCAAACTTCGATACTCGTTTAGCATTTAAAGTATCATCATTTGAAGACTCTAAAGTAATTCTTGGTTCGAGTGGAGCTGAAAAACTTGAAGGTTATGGTGACATGCTTATTAAATATGCCGGAAGAATTGAAAAAAGACTACAAGGTGCCTTTGTTGGAAATGATGAAATTAAAACAGTTATCTCATATCTTAAAGAAAACAACAAATGTGATTATATTGTAACTAAAGAAGAAATTATGCAATCAACTACGACAAGACAAATGGCTCAAAACATTGGTACTGGCCGTACTTCTGGGGTAGATGATGAAAGATTTGAAGAGGTAGCATACTATGTTGTTCGTAACAAGAATGCTTCAAACAACGCTCTCCTTAGAGAATTTGGTATGGGATTTAACCGCGTTAATGATATTTTAATAGCCCTTGAAAAATTAGGAGTATTAGGTCCTACTATTAAAGGAAAACAACGTGAAGTTTTAGTTGATGAGTATCAACTAGAAGATATTTTAAAGAATATGTAAAAATAAAAGGAGGTAACTATGCCTAAAAAAAATAAATTAGAAAAGTATTTTGAAGAAAACAATAGTATGATGGACCGCTTTACCATCAACTCAAAAATTACTAATAGAATAATTGGATTTATTATTTGTAGCGTTTGTTACCCTCTTTTAACTTTATCAAAAAGATACAATGCCATTTATGGTAATGAAGTAAATACTACAAATACAGTAGATTACATAAGAATTATTATGATTTGTTGTTATGTTATAGCAGGACTTGGTTTTCTCTATTTACTTCTTGAATTAATAATTCCAAGTAAAATTAATAAATTAACAAAAAACATAAAGTTTACGGCGAAAAAAGCAATATTTAATACTCTTGATTGGTTATTAATAATTCCAATCTGTTGTAATATTGCAATATTCATGTATAGTTATTTGTTTATCATTAATCAAATAAGTGGTACTTCAATGGTGCCAACAATTGAAGACAGTGAAAGTGTATTTGTTTCATATTTAGATAGAGTAGATAGATTTGATGTAGTTATTGCGAAAATAACTCCTGAAGATAATATTGGTATACTATCTGAACAATATTATATTAAAAGAGTAATTGGTATGCCAGGTGATAGGGTAACTTGGAACTGGTCTAATAGTACCTTAAAGATTAATGGTGAACTTATCAATGAAGGTTACTTTCCATCTGATTATTTAAACTCGGAACGAGACAAAGAAAAGGCAGGACTATCAAAAGAACAAATAAATAGAATTAGTGAAGCCGAAAGCTTTGATGGTGAGTTTACGTATAAAAAATATAATAAAGACACAAAAAAATACGAAATAATTACCACAACAATTATTCCTGATGGTTACTACTTTGTTATGGGTGATAACCGTAATCAAGGTGGCAGTAAAGATAGTAGAGTAATTGGCCTAATACCAAGTAAAAACATTATTGGAGTTGCGAAATACCATGTTGTTGGAATTATCCCATGGGGTAAAATTGCCAAACAAACTATCAAATAACTTTATATTGATAAAAAAACATTGAAATTGATTTCAACTGAAATAAATTAAAAGATTTGAAATGATAGTAACAATGTATTATGATAGAAAATGAATTTGAAAATAATAAATGAAAATGAAAAGAAAATATCATCTACGAATATCAATTGATAAGTGGGGAGTTATGAAAAACTAAAGGAGAGTATTGCTGGAAGATAATAAATTAATTATATATAAAAATAATGAAGGTAATATTATAGTAGATGCCATTTATAAAGATGAAACATTATGGTTATCGCAAAAAGGAATGTCTAAGGTATTTGAAGTAGGTGTTCCATCAATATCGAAACATTTAAAAAATATATTTGAAGAAAATGAATTAGACAAATAATCAGTTGTTTCCAAAATGGAAATAACTGCTAAAGATGGTAAAGAATATAATACTGAAGTTTATAGTTTAGATGCCATAATCGCTGTTGGATATAGAATTAATTCGAAAAAAGATCATATGGGATTAACAACTTGGAAAAATTCTCCCGATGGTTTAATATATAAATATGATGTAATTGTTGCAAAGAATTATTTAAACGAAGAAGAAATGAATAATTTAAAAGATTTAACAAATATATTTTTAGTATTTGCTGAGGATGAAGCAAAACAAAGACATATTATGACAATGAAGGAAGCTGGCTATATTGTTGCACTTGCACATGATGCAGTTGAAAAAGCTGAAAAAGAATATGAAAAATTTAGAGTTATACAAGATCAAAAATACATTTCTTCAATGGATGAATTCTATAATAAATATTTAAATGAAAATAACGATAGTGAATAAAGAAAATAGGGGTAATAACGAATTATGGAAAACCTTTATATAAGAAGGTGAAAATTATGATTATAGCATATACTAAAAAATATGATGAATGCATT